>ERZ795056.813-NODE-813-length-38260-cov-24.857322_pt1 | contig 38260 bp, 34 predicted proteins | sample MGYA00375140_ERZ795056 | MGnify/ENA primary metagenome ERZ795056 (study PRJEB30185, sample SAMN05720227) | activated sludge metagenome | isolation source: Anaerobic digester | place: USA | collected 2015-03-09 ...
TTGCATCTAAATTTTTGGCAGCAACCACGGTATCAGCAATACTGATAGCCACATAAGCCTTGCCATCAATATTGGCACACAAGGTCACCACGGAATCATGTAAATGTGTTCTTGTGTCTACGGCCAGTTTTTTTAAAGCATCTGCATTGCTTACTTCCACTATATCACCCACAAAAGTTACATTGTTGATGATCTCGTCTTTTTGCAGCAGCTCATTTCTTATGCCAACCAGTTGTCTTGCTTCCAGGCCTTCTATACGTTTTTTTAACAACGCATTTTCTGCCTGCAGGCTTTCAATGGTTTTGCCAATATCTTTTGGATGCTTGAGTGTATGCCTTACTGATTTGATGGCGTCAAACTCTTCTTTGATAAAGGCTTCTGCAGATTGGCCACACAATGCTTCTATACGGCGAACACCAGCCGCCACCGCACTTTCACTTCTTATTTTAAAAATGCCCAACTCACCGGTACTGCCCACATGCGTACCACCACAAAGTTCAATGGAATAAGCAGGATCCATGATCACCACCCTTACCGTATCGCCATATTTTTCTCCAAATAAAGCCATGGCACCCATGGCCACGGCTTCATCTTTGCTCATTTGTTTGATCAGCACCGGCACATTCTCTCTTATCTTTTCATTCACCATTGTTTCCACTTGTGCCAGTTCTTCATCTGTTACTTTGGCAAAATGACTAAAGTCGAACCGAAGGTGTTCTTCATTGACCAAACTGCCTTTTTGTGCTACATGTGTGCCCAGCACATTCCTGAGAGCTGCATGCATCAGGTGGGTCACACTATGGTGAACGGTGATGGCTTTTCTTCTCAACGAATGCACTTTTGCCACTACTTCCTCGTTTATAGCCGATGGCAGTTTGTCAGCAAAATGAATGATGAGGTCATTCTCTTTTTTTGTATTGGTGATTTCAATGGCCTCTTCGCCAAAATACAAAGTCCCTGTATCACCCACCTGGCCGCCGCTTTCTGCATAAAAAGGTGTTTCATCCAGTATCAGCTGGTAAGCTGTTTTTCCTTTGGCAGTTACTTTCCTGTATTTAACGATCTTGCTTTTTGTTTCTAAAGCATCATAGCCAGCAAACCTGTTGGTTACATTGTCGATCAATGTAATCCAGTCATCCGTTTCCAGCGCTGTGGCAGCTCTGCCGCCATCCTGCTGTACTTTCCTTGCTTCTTTGTATCCGGCTTCGTCCACAATTAAGCCGTTCTCCTGAGCGATCAGCATAGTGAGATCTAACGGGAAGCCGTACGTGTCATGCAGTTTAAAAGCGCTGTTGCCATCGATTACTTTAGACGTCTGCGAAGCAGCTATCACTTCTTCTATTAATTTTAAACCTTTGTCCAGTGTTCTTAAAAAAGCTTCTTCTTCCTCTTTGATCACTTTGGCAACAAAATCTTTTTGTGCTTCCAGTTCGGGAAATACCTGCTCAAACTGTTTGGCAAGTACAGGCAGTAACTGAAACAACAGGGGATGTTTATAATCCAGGTAAGAATAGTAGTACCGCACCGCCCTTCTCAAAATCCTCCTGATCACATAGCCGGCACCGGTATTGGAGGGTAATTGTCCATCTGCAATACAAAAACTAATGGCTCTGATATGATCAGCGATCACCCGGAAAGCTACACTTGGCTTATCATCCCCGGCGGTATATTCTTTGTGTACTATTCTTTCAGTAGCTGCAATGGTGCCGGTAAACACATCGGTATCATAATTACTTTTCTTTCCCTGTATCACTCTTACCAGCCGTTCGAAACCCATGCCGGTATCCACATGTTTAGACGTAAGAGATTCAAGCGTGCCGTCTTTTTTGCGGTTGTACTGGATAAATACATTGTTCCATATTTCGATCACTTGTGGATGATCTTTGTTAACCAATTCTCTACCCGGTACTTTGGCAATTTCTTCTTCCGTTCTGCAGTCAACATGTATTTCAGTGCAAGGCCCGCAGGGGCCTGTATCACCCATCTCCCAGAAATTATCTTTTTTATTGCCAAAAATGATCCTGTCTTCCGCCACTATTTTTCTCCATTCGGAATGCGCAATCTGTGAAGGCGGCAGGTTTTCTTTGGCATCCCCTTCAAAAACGGTCACGTATAAACGGTCTTTTGGTATTTTATATACTTCCGTCAGTAACTCCCAGCTCCAGGCGATGGCTTCAGGTTTAAAGTAGTCGCCAAAACTCCAGTTGCCCAGCATTTCAAACATGGTATGATGATAGGTATCCACACCCACCTCTTCCAGGTCGTTGTGCTTACCACTCACCCGTAAACACTTTTGTGTATCCGCAGCTCTTTTATACGGTGCTTTTTTGTTGCCAAGAAAGTAATCTTTGAATTGATTCATGCCCGCATTGGTAAACAGCAAGGTTGGATCGTCCTTTAAAACTATGGGCGCAGAAGGAACGACGGCATGTCCCTTGGATTTGAAAAAATCTAAAAATTGCTGTCTTATTTCAGCACTTGTCATCATAACCAGTATCTTTTGGGTTGATTTTTGAGATTTTACAGTCTATATTTGTACGCTATGGCTGGCGTGGGCGCAAAGGTAAGGAAAACCCCCTCCGCTCCGTTAGCCAACGGAAGAACCAGAAAGAGTTGAAAGCTTTGATGTCATTTCCAGGAGGCGGGTGGAAGCCAACACCAAAGAAGAGGAAAATTGAATGGTTTTTAAAGAGTTCAATTGCCTGCTGCTGGAAATAAAAAATGACCAGTAACATAAGACCAATATTTTATAAAAAACCTGACGGAAGCTGATCCGCATGAAAAAAATAAAATACTTCTATAACACCAATACGCTCCGGTACGAAAAACTGGTAACGCCTTTACGGGTGAAGTTGTTGAGGGTATTTGGTTTTTTCAGCGCCTTTTTGGTTACCGCAGCCCTGGTGATCTGGGTGTACACCAGGTTCATCCCCAAACCAGCTGATAACGTGGCGTATGAAAAGATGCGGATGATGAGGGATGACTACAATAATCTTGCTTCCAAGCTTAAAGCGGTAGAGGAAAAAATGGCAGAATTGGAGAAGCGTGACAATGATGTGTACCGGTCTATATTTGAAGCCAATCCCCTGCCCGACAGCGCCCGTGCAAAACTCACCGAAAAGTCAAAGGAATTTGAAAAGGTGAATGCGATGAATGACGAACAGTTGAGTAAAGATATTGCGGCTCAACTGAATAATATCAACGCCAGGATCACCTACCAGCGCACCAGTTATGATGCCATTGAAAAACTGATCCAAAACCAGGATGAAAAACTGGCGAGCATTCCGGCCATACAGCCAGTTAGCAACAAAGATCTTTCAAGGGTGGCCAGCGGTTTCGGAATGCGCATTCATCCGATTTATGGTATACCTAAAATGCATAGTGGGTTGGATTTTACTTCACCGCAGGGCACACCGATTTACGCCACGGGTAATGGCCGGGTAACCACTGCTGGTGGGGGAACCGGTACGGGCAACCATGTGATCATTAATCATGGTTATGGATACGAAACAGTTTATATGCACATGGTGAGGATAAAGGCCAGGGTGGGGCAGCAGGTAAAGCGGGGAGAAGTAATTGGGTGGGTGGGCAGCACCGGCGCCAGTACAGGACCGCACCTGCATTATGAAGTGCATATCAACCGGTCGGCTGTTGACCCGGTTTACTTTTTCTTTAACGACCTCAATGCTGAGCAATATGACAGGATGCTGAAGATAGCAGCCACGGGAAGCGCAAAAAGTTTTGATTAATGATTGTTGAGATGTGAAGAAAATTTGCCGGGGTTAAGTTTATACTTGTTTATTTTTATTGTTGATAATGTCTGACCATACACAAACCTCTTTATTTTTATTTGATGAACCGGCGCAACAGGCACCGGTAAAAAAGCCTGTTGCAAAAAAGCGAATAGCGCCACCACCGCCTCCGGTTGTAATTGCTGCGCCAGTACCTGACAAGAAAAAATCAACAAGAGGAAGAAAAAGCATCAAAGAGCTGAGCGAAAACGTAGACAAAGTAGAAGTACCGGAAGATGAAATCCTGTATCAAAAAATGTACTACTCCATTGGAGAGGTGGCGGGTTGGTTTAAAGTAAACCCCTCACTGCTGCGGTTGTGGGAAAATGAATTTGATGTGCTTAAACCTAAAAAGAACGGTAAAGGCGACAGGTTGTTCCGTCCCGAAGATGTTAAGAATATTCAATTGATCTACCTGCTCACAAGGGAAAAGAAATATACACTCGAAGGCGCTAAAGATTTTTTTAAGAATAATAAAAAGGCAGAGGAAAAATTTGCCTCTATTGAAGCACTAAAAAAGCTAAAGGGCTTTTTACTTGAACTAAAAGCCAGCCTTTGATCACCCTTCCCTGTTTTCTTCTTTAATTACAATATTGCTGGAGTCACCTGCGAACGAAACTTTATTATCTTCCAGTAACTTTTTTACCTGGAGAACGATGTCGTTTTTTTGCTGAAAAAAATCTTTTATTGGTACCGGCGGTGTAAAGTATTCAATAATGATAATGACAGCGTCCCGTGAAATATCCTTTATAAAAATTGTATGGTTTGACACCTGTTCGCCGTAAGATTCAATGACTTTCTTCAGCCCTGGTACAAGTGACTGTAATTGTATTTCCTCTGTGCCCGAAGATAATTCCAGTTTAATTTCTGCCCTTCTTTCGGTACGCATGCTCCAGTTATCCACCGCACTATCCACCATTTGTTTATTCGGCACGGTTACCAGTGTCTTATCTGCTGTGCGTATCCTGGTGCTGCGAAGCCCAATGCGTTCTACCGTGCCTGTTATGGCATTTACTTTTATGGTATCGCCCGTAAAAAAGGGTTTGTCAAAAAAGATGATAAAAGAAGCGATGAGGTTTTCCAGGCTTTCTTTAGCGGCCAGGGCCAGGGCTGCACCCACTAAACTCAGGCCTGTCAACACATTTCCTATCGGCTGGTGAAAACATGCTTTAATGATGAGGAGCAATCCAATAATTCCTATAATAACCTTTAAAAAATCACGGAAGAAAACAATGAGCTGGTTATCCCTTGTTTCTGCTGTGAGGTTTGCTTTTCTTTCGAGTACAAGGGCAACAAAATCGATCAGCCGCAACAAGAGCCAAACAAATGTGATAATGATAATTCCAGGCCCAACCCTTGATAATATATCTTTTGCTTCGTGACCATAGATCTCAATATTCAGCGCCGAAGGGAAATTCAGTTTGTCAATGGCGAAAATTGAAATTACGATCGCTAAAAACCATTTTACAGGCTCCACCACCAGCGCAAGAAAACTGGTTTTATCCAGCGTTTTCCAAAAACGCTTAGCTACTTTATATATAAGTGATACAACATATTGTGACAAATACCTTTTTACAATCAGCACAAACAGTATAATGCCGGCTACCACGAGGTAACTTCTCACACTGTTGTCAAAATAAATGCTATCTAAAAAATCCATGCGTAAAATTAGTTATTTGCTGTTGTGGCGTTGATGGTAAATTGCTGCAGACCTTTTTCAGTCAACAAATAGATCTTATTGTTAGCAGCTTTTATTTGAAGCGCATTATTAAAAACTGCCGGCAGTTGGTATTCTTTTAAATTGAGCGTACCTGGCTGGTACTCATATAAAGTGCTGTCTGCAAAACCATACAGTGTTTTATTGATCGCTTCCACATTTTTCCAGCCGGTGAATGGAAGTTTACTTTTTAAAGCGCCATAAATATCAAAAATATAGAAGCCTTTAGCCGGATCGTACAGGTTTACAAAGCCGCCTTCATCAATTATCTGTGTGGGTGAGGGAATGGTATCAAAGATCAGCCTGCAGTCTACCGTTTCAGAAAGCAGGTCGCCGTTTTCGCCGATCTTTTTCAATTTGGCATCGCCTTCGTCAAATACCCAGATATTATTGTCATAAGCATTGGCGATCGCTTTTACATTAAAGATGTTTTGTGTTCGCAGGTTGATCACATTGCGTACCATTAAAAAACGGTCGAGAACAACAATAGTGGAAAAATTCTGGTAGTACAGCAACAGCTTTAATGGATTGGTTACATCGATGTAAAACAATTTTCCGTACTTGCGCACATCGTTGAATATGCCCACAGAATCGCCGCGGCTGTTGAGTTTTTTTAACTGGTTTTGGTTGTTTACCAGGTATATATTATCCAGGTTGTCTACATTGAAGTAAGTAAAATCGCCGCTCATGTTTTTACTGAATTGCAAAACAGAATCTTTTTGGGCGAATAGAACGGCAACTGACAGCATACTGACAGCAAAGAAGAGCCATATTTTTTTTGCCTGCATCATTTTTTGTAACTCAATAACGAAGTGCTGTTGCCATCAAATACAGCATAGCTGTTAAAGTTGATCCATTCCCCCAAATTAATGTACTTACTGTTATCACCCAGCGGAAAATCAATGGGTAAATGCCGATGGCCAAAAATGAAATAATCAAAATGTTCTTTTCGCAAAGTTTCTTTACTATAGATGATCAGCCATTCATTTTCTTCCCCTAAAAATTTTTCTTCCACGCTTTTATCTGCCAACCTGCTTTTACGGGAAAAATAATTGGCCGTACCCATTCCAATAGCAGGCGGTAAAATACCAAACAACCATTGACAAAGCGGGCTGCGAAAGATCTTTTTCAAAAATTTATACTTATGATCACCTGGTCCCTGTCCGTCGCCGTGCCCAACTAAAAATTTTTTTCCGTTAAATTCAAAAGAGGCGGGTTCAAAATACACTTTCATATTCAACTCCTGCTGAAAGTAATTTCTTACCCACATATCATGATTGCCTACAAAAAAGTGTAGTTGGATTCCCTTGTCAGACAGTTCAGCTAGTTTGCCAAACAACCGTACAAAGCCTTTTGGAATAACCGTTTTGTACTCAAACCAGAAGTCAAACATATCACCCACCAAAAAAACTTCGGCTGCATCTTCTTTAATACTGTCTAAAAATGCCACGATGGTCTTTTCTCTTTGCAGGCTGGAAGCAGCATCGGGCGTGCCGAGATGGAAGTCGGACAGAAAGTAAACCTTTTTATTGGTCGGTAGCGTCAATGATGAATATTTAGATTGATTCACTGTTTTTACTGATTGTAGCTGATACAACGTGAGTTAATTTGATGGGAAACCCGTTTTGTCGTATCAATCCGCTCGATCTTGTTTTTATTTATTCACTTATTATATTATAGCATTTCAAAAATAACCAGTTTCAGTTAACTTTTATATTTTGTGGGATAATGGTATTGATTTATTCGCCAGTCAGCAATTCAAGATTACAATACACCTGTTCTTTTATTTTTAAAGAACAGCTGCAGGTGGGCTTTGACATCACCACGGATGCTGGAAAATTCGCAGCGTATGAAGGGGTGAAGATCAATTACTCTAACGAAGCCATTTCAACCAGCGAATTCAGAATTGGCAGTGTACAGCTTCTTTTTGAGAATTCCATACAACAGCAGCAGATCAATTGTTTTGAAACAAACCAATATAAGGCGTTTTTTAAAAGGGAAGGAGCTGATCTTTCATTTGACATTTTAGCCGCCACTTTTTACCTGGTGAGCCGCTATGAAGAATACCTTCCGCATGAAAAAGATATGTATGGAAGATATGCGCATGAAAATTCATTGGCCTTTAAAGAAGGGGTTTTAAACTTACCCTTGGTTAATATTTGGATAAAAGCCTTTGCAGATAAGCTTGAAGAAAAATTTTCACCCTTGCCAGCCGGCAGGGAGGTTTTCAAATTGAAACTTTCAACTTTCAATTTTATCCCTACATATGATATCGATATTGCGTATGCCTACAGACACAAAGGACTTGTCCGCAGCCTGGGTGCTTTTTTAAAATCGCCGGCAATAGAAAGAGTAAAAGTACTGGCTGGTTTACAGAAAGACCCCTTTGATTCCTATGAATGGATGGATGCTCTTCATAAAAAGTATCAGTTAAAACCGCATTACTTTTTTCTTGCAGCACAAAAAAATGGGGTGTATGATAAAAATATTTTGCCCGGCACAACTGCTTTTTCTTATTTGGTAAAGCAGCATGCTGATAAATATGAAACAGGCATTCATCCAAGCTGGCAAAGCGGTGATGATTTTAGGTTGCTGCAGCAGGAGAAAAAGATAATTGAACATATCACGGGCAAAGAAGTTAAAAGATCAAGACAGCATTATATTCGTTTTAATCTCCCCGCAGGTTACAGGCGCCTGCTGGAAGCAGGTATTACAGATGATTACTCCTTGTGCTATGGCAGTATCAATGGTTTCAGGGCTTCTGTAGCAGCTTCTTTTTATTGGTTCGACCTCGAAAAAGATGAGCAAACATTATTGCGCATACATCCATCTTGTTTTATGGATGCCAATTCGTTTTACGAGCAGCATTTTTCTGCTGAGCAGGCCTATGAGGAGGCCATGCATTATTTAAAAATTTGCAAAGAAGTAAATGGGCAATTGATAACGATCTGGCATAATAATTTTTTAGGAACCGCCAAACAGTTTGCGGGTTGGCGTGCCTGTTATGAAACATTCATCCAGCATATAAACCTATAAGGTTTATATCTCCGGTTCTGCCATCACCGCTTTTTTGTTTTTGCGGATGCTGTAGTTTACAATAAATACGCCCACCAATGTCACAATGGCACCCCATAGAATATTCAGGTTCAGCTTTTCCTTTAGTAAAATGCCCGCAACCACCATCGCAACCAATGGATTGATATAAGCATACAAAGAAAATAATGCAGGCGGCAATGTTTTCATTGAATAAACAAATGCAGCGTATGCGATCAGCGATCCTGCAATCACAAGATAGCATACTGCCATCCAGCCGCTGCCCGGAACCTGCGCCAGTGGTATGTTTTTGCCCGACACCAGGGCAACCAGGTACAGCAAGCCAGAACTGATCAGCATCTGCCAACCGATGGAATAATAGGGATTGATCTTAATCGTATTTTTAGCAATGATGATGGATCCGATACTCCAGGTAAGCATGGCAATAAAAGATAAAAAAACACCAAAGAAAAACCCTTCAGGCCGTACTCCATGAAATGCATTTTCATAAAAAACAATGAACGTGCCGCCAATGCCCAGCAGCAATCCCACAAAAGTAAGAATCGATAAATTCCTGTTTTTAAAAAAGATCATTTCGATCAGTACAACACTTAAGGGATACAAGGCTCCGATCAAACAGCTTAAACCTGTAGGAATATAATCAAGACTCCAGGTACTGAGTCCATTGGCACCAACAAACATGAGTATTGAAAGGATAAGTAAAAAGGCAAATTGTTTTGCAGTGGGCCATTTCATTTTTTTGTACAACATAAAAAACAGCACAAAAGAAAGACCTGCCAAAAACTGGCGGATAGAGGCCATTTGAAAGGCGGGTATTTTTGACACAGCAATTTTGCTGGCCACCCAGGTAGTGCCCCATACAATACTCGTGATGCTAAGTGCAATGTAACCGCCTGTTCTTTTTTGATTCAATTGAAAATGTTCGGGTGGGTCGCTTCCTCAGAGCGGCTCACCTTGGTTATTATTAAAAAGTGGTGTGCTACTTTTTTAAGAAGTGACCCACCCAATATCTCAATGTTTAAAATGCCGCATTCCTGTTATCACCATCGCCAGGTTATTGTCCTTACAATACTGAATAGAATCATTGTCACGGATGGAACCACCCGGTTGTATAAAAGAAGTAACACCTGCTGCATGAGCGATCTTTACACAATCATCAAAAGGGAAAAATGCATCGCTTGCCAGTACGGCATCCTGCAGGTCAAAATTAAATTGCTTTGCTTTTTCGATCGACTGGCGGAGAGAATCGATCCTCGAAGTTTGGCCGCAGCCTTTACCAACCAGTTGTTTATTTTTTACCAGCGCAATGGCATTGCTTTTTAAATGTTTGCATACCAGGTTAGCAAAAACTAAATCTTCTTTTTCTGCAGCAGTTGTTTCCCTGCCGCCGGTTTCTTTCCATTCTGCAAAGTTACCCTCATCAACCGACTGTATCAATACACCATTCAACAAAGATTTGTATTGTGCAGTGGCAGCCGGCTGGGATTTCAATTGCAACAATATCCTGTTCTTTTTCGATTTTAAGATAGCCAATGCATCTTCATCAAATGCGGGAGCAATCAATACTTCGAAAAATATTTCGTTGATGGCTTCTGCTGTTGCTTTATCAATCGTACTGTTACAAACCAGTACACCACCAAACGCACTTTCATTATCACCTGCCAACGCAGCATCCCAGGCAAGTTTGGCGGATGGCCTTACAGCAACACCACAAACATTAGTATGTTTGATAATGGCAAACCAAACTTCGGCAGGGTCATTCTGATCTCCGCTGAGAGAGGCTTCTCTTATTAATTGCACTGCTGCATCCACATCCACCAGGTTATTATACGACAATTCTTTTCCGTTCAGCTGCGTAAACAGTTTGTTCAGGTCGCCATAAAATACACCGGCCTGGTGAGGGTTCTCACCATAGCGCATTGGTTTTGGATTGGTAACAGATTCTAAAAAAAACAAAGCATCAGCAGGATTAAAATATTTTGCGATCGCCACATCGTAGTGGGCCACCACTTCAAAAGCCAGTGCAGCAAAATGTTTTCTTTGTTCTAAGGATGTTTGACCGGCTTGCGACATTAAAATTTCTTCCAGCCTGCTGTAATCTTTTTTTGCAGCGATCACCGTTACATCTTTAAAATTCTTTGCAGCGCCCCTTATCATACTGGGTCCACCAATATCTATCTTTTCTATTATTGCGGATTCCTCTTTTGTTGACGCAACCGTCTCTTCAAAAGGATAAAGGTCAACGATTACTAAATCAATTTCAGGAATATGATATTGTTTCATCTCTGCCATATGTTGCTCATCGTCTCTTTTGCCAAGTATGCCGCCAAATACAGAAGGATGCAATGTTTTTACACGGCCACCCAGAATGGAAGGATAAGTTGTAAGTGACTCAACTGGTACACAAGGCACATCGAGCTCTTCAATAAATTTTTGTGTACCGCCGGTAGAGTAGATCGTTACACCTAACTGGTGAAGTGACCGCACAATATTTTCCAGCCCATCTTTGTAAAAAACAGAGATGAGCGCCGATTTAATTTTTTTGTTCATTGAAATATGAGGTTTACAGGTCTGTTACGAATGCTCCTTGCTCCGGAACTGAATGATACGGCAAATTTAATTTATCACAGTCTTGTTTCCATTTTTCAATTTTCCACAAACTGTTAGACGCATCAAAAATAAATTTGTTGCAGTTAAAAGTTTTTGTCAGTTGAGCAATATCAAGTTGGGGATTTTTTGAAAGTATAATATAATCAACATTCACTGTTTTGCCGGATTCAAAATGAGCAGTTTCGTCCAGTACTGCAATTTTTTTATTACCAAACTGGTAAAATCCATTTTTGTCAAAACAGGCAGACAAACTTTCCACTTTTTTATTTAATTGCAAGGCAATTCTTCCCGGTTTCAGGTGAAAATTTTGTAACAATCCATCGATCAGCAGGATGCTGTCACCAACAAAACGATAATTATTTCCTTCTATAAAATCTATGGCCTGGTATTGTGGTACATTGTAAACAATAAATTTTTGCTGGCTCTTCACTTGCCAGGCAATACTGGTATGCAATAAAACAAAACCAGCACAAAATGCCAATCCCCATTGCATCATTGATTTGTTTTTATTCATGAGCCATCCTGCAAAACAGATCACCATCGCATATAAAAGCCAGGTGGTAAAAATATTCGACGGTATTTTATCCCATACAGCAAAAGGTAATTCATTTACCCATAAGATAATTTTATTCATAAGCGTCAGCAGCCACCCGGTTAATTTACCAGTATACAACCCAACAACCGGTATCCAGGAACAGGCTACCAGGAAAATGGCTGCATACAATACAACGGTTGAAAGGGGTACTGCAATAAGATTGGTGAAAAGAAATAAAACCGGGAACTGGTGGAAATAATAAATACATACGGGGAAAGTAAGTATTTGTGCTGCTGTGGTTAATGCAGCAGCTTTCCACAGCATATCTGCGTATTTATTTTTTATGTAGAAGCAATTGTAAATGGGTTTTTGAAAAGCAACAATTCCAACAACAGCCAGGTAGCTTAACTGGAAACCAACATCCCACAAATAGTAAGGGTTGATCAACAGCATTACAAAGGCGGAGGCTGCCAATGAACTGTAGATAGAAGCCTGTTTAAAAAACATGCTGCCCAATGTGATAAAAGTAAACATCACTGCAGAACGGATCACTGAGGCAGAGCCGCCTGTAAGCAGGGAGAAAAGCCAGAGACATCCGAGAATTAAAATTGCCTGCGTGGCTTTTGATCTTTTTACCAGGGGTATTCTTGCAAACAACCATAGCAGTATTCCATAGATCAAACCTAAATGCATACCCGAAATGGCGATGATATGCACCACACCTGTATTGCTGTATGCCTGCACCAGGTCTTTATCAAGATCATTGGTGTAGCCGATCAGCAGCGCTTCCGCAATACCTAATTCATCTTTGCCGGCAGTGATATTGGTTTGCAATGCACCGAGGATATTTTCCCTGGCTGAAAATAAAAAAGCTTTGAAAGGATGTACGTTTTTGCCTTCCAGTTTTACCCAGTCACCTGGTTTTAAATATACATTGTGAAAGGTTTGCTGGAATGCGGCATATCGCTGGTAATTAAAAGCACCGGGATTACCGGAGTTTTTAATTGCCACCAGTTTTTTGCTGATGAGGATATTATCTCCATATACAAGTTCCGGTATAGTGGAATCTTTTGAAAAATACAGCAGCAGTTTTCCTTCTACTGCAATGGCCGTATCATTTCTTATGAGTTGCTTAACAGTGGCATCTGCTTTATAAGATTTTGTTTTTTCAACCAGTGGTTCATTAATGGTGGCAATAAGAAAATCACTTTCTTTATAAAAATTACCATACCAGTTATGTTGGTGCCGGATATCTTTATTCCAGGTTACCAGCATACCAACGTTTAGTAACAGCAATTGAAGCAGAAGGCCTTGCAAAAACTGCAGCTTGAATTTTTGGGCTAAAGACAAAAAAGAGAATATGAAAAAGGCAATACTGAAAACTGCAGTGAAAATGATGATCAACAACAAAGGCACTTGTAAATACCATTGTAATAAAATGCCAATGATAAAAGGAATGAGCAGCCTGATAATGGGCGCCGTTTTCCATATTGGTATGTTCAAGGGTTTTGACACACCAACAAGTTAATAATTTTTTTGAAATTATTTTAAAATGGAAAGATCTAATTCGAAGCCGACCAGCACTTTTTCACCGGATAATTTTTTATTAAAACCCTTTACAATTTCAATACTTCCATCGGCCCGATAGATATGGGCCTCTTCTTTTTCCGGAATGATCAGCCATGCCAACAGGCACCCATTTTCAATCCATTTCAGCATCTTGCTTTTAAGATATCGAAGACTGTCGGACTTGCTTTTTAAATCAATGACAAAATCAGGACATATACGGGGGAATTGTTCTTTTTCATTTTTAGATAACCTGCTCCATTTGTCATTTTTATCCACGACGCATCAGGAGATTTTACAGATTTATCATTTAGCGTAAAACCAGCAGAAGAATCAAAACAAACACCCGTTTTCTTTTTACTGCTCCAGTTGTATAGCTCTCCCGCAATTTTGAAATTTTGGTTACTGCCCGATGCATTTACTGGGGCCATAATAAAGATTTGACCGTTTTCGTCCCTTTCTATTCTTTGGTTATCATTTTGGGTGCAAAAGTTAAAAAACTCTTTATCGGTCATGTCATCCGACAGTTTCCCTTTTAATTCAATATCTATATCCTGGTGCATGATTCTCATAACCCAATTTACGGATTATTTACTCAAATGCATACTTCTCTCCTTATACAACTGCCTGAAATAAGGATCTCTCAAATCTTTGATAAAACGAATGGCTTCTCCCGTACTTTTCATTTCTGGACCCAGCTCTTTATTTACACCAGGGAATTTATTAAAAGAGAAAACAGGTTCTTTAATAGCAAAGCCGGTGAGTTTTTTCTCGAAGGTGAAGTCGGTTAATTTATTTACCCCCAGCATTATTTTGGTGGCGATGTTGAGGTAAGGGATCTGGTAGGCTTTTGCAATGAATGGCGTAGTCCTGGATGCTCTTGGGTTGGCCTCAATTACAAACACATTGCCATCTTTAATGGCAAATTGAATATTGATCAACCCTTTTATCTGCAATGCCCTTCCTATTTTTTCAGCATACTCTTCCATGGTATGCACAATCAATGGTGATAAATTAAATTGTGGCAATACTGCATTACTATCGCCACTGTGTATCCCGGCAGGTTCAATGTGTTCCATCACACCCATCACATGAAAATTTTCTCCGTCAAAAATGGCATCTATCTCAGCTTCCTGGCAGCGGTCGAGAAAATGATCAATTAATATTTTATTGCCGGGCAAATGTTTTATCAAACTCAATACCCCTTTTTCCAGGTCCTCATCATTTATTACGATGCGCATTCTTTGCCCGCCCAGTACATAACTGGGTCTTATCAAAACGGGATAACCCACCTGTCTTGCCACTTCAATCGCTTCGTCTGTATTGTATGCCGTACCATAGTTTGGATAAGGGATGCCCAGTTCTTTCAGCATATCGCTAAAGCGGCCACGGTCTTCAGCAATATCCATATTGTCGTAACTGGTGCCAATAATTTTTATTCCTTTCGCATGCAATTTCTTAGCCAGCTTCAAAGCCGTTTGCCCGCCTAACTGAACAATAACGCCTTCCGGTTTTTCATGTTCAATGATCTCCCACAAATGTTCCCAGAACACGGGCTCAAAATATAATTTGTCTGCAATGTCAAAATCTGTAGATACTGTTTCAGGATTGCAGTTGACCATGATGGCTTCAAAACCGGCTTCTTTAATGGCCAGCAAACCATGTACACAGCAATAATCAAATTCAATACCCTGGCCAATCCTGTTAGGTCCACTTCCTAAAACAATTATTTTCTTTTTATCAGACACCTTGCTTTCGTTAGAAAGTAATGGTGCCGGCCCGGTTGTTTTTGCCTCAAAAGTGGAATAGAAGTAGGGCGTTTTTGCTTCAAACTCTGCAGCACAGGTATCCACCATTTTAAAAACCCTTGTAAGACCCATTGCTTTTCTTCTTTCATAGATCACTTCTGCATTTTCTTCTTTCATAATGCGGATGATCTGCTCATCGCTGAAGCCAAGGTCTTTTGCTTCTCTCAATAGTTCATCAGGCAGGGTTTTAAAATCATGCTTTGCAATCTCTTTTTCGCAATTGCAGATCTTTTGTATCTGGTAAATAAACCAGCGGTCGATGCCGGTGCTTTCACAAATGCGTTTTACACTTACGCCCGCCATCAGTGCATCTTTAATGCGGAAGATGCGGTCCCACTTTGGTATCTTAATATATTCCAGCAGCTCATCCGATTTCATCAGGCTCTGTCCATAGTAACCCAAACCAACCGCTTCGTTCTCTAAACTCTGACAGGCTTTCTGTACCGCTTCTGCAAAGTTTCTCCCTATGCCCATCACTTCACCTACGCTTTTCATTTGAAAACCCAACGTATCATTGGCACCTTTGAATTTATCAAAATTCCACCGGGGCATTTTTACGATCACATAATCAAGGGCTGGTTCAAAATACGCTGAAGTGCTTTGTGTGATCTGGTTTTTTAATTCATCCAGGTTATAACCAATCGCCAGTTTTGCAGCGATCTTAGCAATAGGATAACCCGTAGCCTTACTCGCTAATGCGGAAGAACGGCTTACCCTTGGGTTTATTTCTACAACGATCAGTTCTTCCGATTCGGGATGCAGGGCAAACTGTACGTTACAGCCGCCTGCAAAATTGCCCAGGTTACGCATCATGCTGATAGCGGTATTGCGCATTTTCTGGTAAGCGGTATCGCTCAATGTCATTGCAGGCGCCACAGTTATACTGTCGCCTGTATGCACACCCATCGGGTCAAAATTTTCCACCGTACAAATGATGGCCACATTGTCTGCATTATCCCTTAGTAATTCCAGTTCATATTCTTTCCAGCCCAGCACTGCTTTTTCCACCAGCACTTCGTGGATAGGGCTTGCCGTTAGTGCCCTGTTGAGTGCTTCATCCAGCTCGTCTTTTTTAAATACAATGCCGCCACCCGTTCCTCCCAAAGTAAAGGATGGGCGCAGTACCAATGGGAAGCCTATTTCCTGTGCAAATTCCTTTCCTTCTAAAAATGAGTTGGCTATGTGCGCAGGACAAACATTGATATTCATCTGGATCATCCATTGCCTGAATTTTTCCCGGTCTTCTGCTTTATCTATTGCTTTGATATCCACACCGATCAGTTCCACGCCATATTTTTCCCACACGCCCAGTTCATCAGCTTCTTTACAAAGATTGAGTGCTGTTTGGCCGCCCATGGTTGGCAACACAGCATCAATTTTATTCTCTTCTAAAATCTGTTCAATGCTTTCAACAGTCAATGGTAAAAGATACACTTTGTCGGCCATCATCGGGTCGGTCATAATGGTAGCCGGGTTGCTGTTGATGAGGATCACTTTAATGCCTTCTTCCCGGAGGCTCCGGGCAGCCTGAGTGCCGGAATAATCAAATTCACATGCTTGTCCGATGATGATAGGGCCACTTCCGATAATGAGTACTGACTGGATGGAGTTATTCTTTGGCATATTTTTTCAAAAACGATGATTGAAAATGTGCCACGGAGACGTTGTTTTTCCGAAGCGGCCAAAGGTAAAGAAAAATGAGGTTTGGAATTTTTTGTTTTTAATGTAACAGCTGTAAGTTCACAGGTAAATCATTTACACAAGCTCTAAAAAAGAGAAGTATACATTTTTTTTAAAACCAGAATATAATAATTGCAGAAATTGCATTTGATCAGGTGCAGAGTAAAGATTTTTGATTAAAATAGTTTGATGGAGATTGGGCTAATTTTTATGCCAGTTAAAAAAATAAAAAGATTGGCAGATCACCGGGTTGATCAAACCAGGATAAACAGGGATATTGAACTGCATAGCCAGTAGAACTCCTGATCAGTCTTCGCCCGGTTCATTAACCTCCTTCTTCTCCACCACTATCTTATGCTCAGGCTGCTGTTGCAGGTCTCCTTTGTTCTCCACCTCAATATGCTTTACAAACACCGCATATTTATTGGGAAAGATGTGTCTCCCTGTAAACTGTGCATGTACTTTTGTAAAGCAGGCGCCAAAATATAATATCATGGCTGAATAATACACCCACAGTAAAATAATAACCAGCGAACCAGCTGTACCATAAGTACCGCCGGGGTTGCTTTTACCGAGGTAATATCCAATACAGAACTTACCTACCATAAATAAAATAGCCGTTATGAATGAACCCTGGCGCACATCCTTCCATTGCACTTTGGCATCGGGCAGCAATTTAAAAATTACGCCGAATAAAAAGGAAATCACAATAAAAGTGAGTAGCATGTTAACGCCATAAGTGATCCATACCGAACCTTCGGGCAGGATGGCTAGTAATCTTTTCAGCAATATTTCAAGGAGTGTGTTGGCCAATAACGAAACCAATAAAATAAAGCCCAACCCCATTACCATAGAAAGACTCAAAATACGGTTGAGTAAAAAATACAACCAGCTTTTTTGCGGTTTGGCCTTTAATTGCCAGATTGAATTGATAGAACCCTGTATTTCTGTAAAAACTCCGGTGGCTGAAATGATCAGCACCACAACACTTACAATAGAAGCCAGTTTGGTTTGCTGCGATTGCGTGGCATTCCGGATGATATCCTGTATTTGTAAAGCGGCTTCATCACCCACAAAACTCTTGATCTGCCCAAATAAAGTACCCTCTACCGCTTGCCGGCCATAAAATACGTCCGCCACGGTTATAATGATCAGCAGGATAGGAGCCATAGAAAACAAGGTATAATAGGATAAGGCGGCGCTCATTCTTGGCACGCTATTATCAATAAAGTCAATACCAGATTGTTTTAAAATGTCCCAGCCGTTTTTTATTCTTCGCATCGCCAATAAAATTAAACCTTATTGTTAAAACCTGCAAACTATGGAGTAAAGACTAAAGTGTGAACAACATATAGAGTAAAACGTTATTTTACTTAATTTAAGCGCCTTACAAATAATAATGAAAAAATTTCTCTCTGTTTTAATACTGGTACTGATTTACATCAACTGTACAAGTCAGTTGCCGTACAGCCAGCGCCGATATGGTGTTGTAAAGGAGGCTGATATTGTAGTGGGAACAGCCCTGAATTATTGTGGCAGGATGGATACCATAACAGTTAGCATATTTAAACCCGTTGGAGACAGTAATTTAAAGAGACCCGTGGCCATTTTTATACATGGAGGTGGCTTTACTTCCACGGATGATGCCAATGACGAAGACATGTCTTTTTTTGCAGAAGAATTTGCTAAACGGGGATATGTGGCGGTTTCAGCCGATTACAGGGAAGGTTTTCACTTATATCCTTTTGCACCGGGTTTGCCGGGACCTTACAGCAACGAACCAGCAATTGTTGATTTTTATAACAGTTTTGATGGAGGTTTTTTTGCCGCCGATTCGGCCGAACTGGTAAGGGCAGCCTACCGTGCCCAACAGGATATTAAGGGAATTATCAGGTGGCTAAAGGGCCGCAACCTGCAAGACAGTACCAGTACCTGTAAATATTTTATTGGCGGCCATAGTGCTGGAGCCATTACCGCACTGGCTGCCGTACTGTTGGATAAACCGGAAGAAAAACCAACGGCAGCAGGTAATTTGCCTGATGCTGTTAACCCCAATTGGCAGGATACGGTGCAGCAACTGGCAGGTCCTGCAAATAAAGATGATGAGGATTACAGGGAACATAATCCGTTGCCATTTAATTATGAAAATCCTGCCTGTTATAAAAGGCCCGATCTGGGAGATATTAATGGGACAATCAGCAAGAACAACGGGTTTGATGAAAAAGTAATGGGGGTAATGTGTTTAAGTGGAGGGATAGCTGATACTGCTGCATTTGACCAAAATGACAGTAGTCCGGCGGTTTTTTTGTACCATGTACCCACCGACGACATGGTGCCTTTTGATGTAGGTAAACCACTTGACAGGATTGGGAACACCTTTAATGTATCACCAGCCTCTTTTGCCCCGGTTGTATATGGTGCCAACTGGATCTGGAACAAATTGGAGCGCATAAATTATCAGCAGTTCAGGAGAAAACTTTTTTACGAAGACCCGTTTGCAAATTCACCTCACGATATACTTCCTACCCTTGGTGTGGTTTGTGATTCAGCAGCGAACTTTTTTGCAGAGGTACTAAACGCTGATCAATCCTGCACCGAATTTACAGAAGCATTTGTCTTTACCGGTAACGGCAACTGGAACAACCCGGCTAACTGGGCGGGCAACAGGTTACCACCGGCAACTGTATTGTCCGGCACACAAATATGGGTTCGGCCCCAGCAGGGTTCAATTTGCATATTAAATGTACCCGTCACCGTCAGGCCAGGTGCCGCGGTATTTATTGCTGAAGGAAGCGATTTTCGAATCAATGGAAACTTGATCCTGCAATAAAAAGAACTGCCATCCTGGGACGGCAGTTGAATTTTTATCAATTATTTCAGCAGTTGATCGAGAGGATCTTTCAGGTTGTTGAAACAACAGAAAGACTTTGGCCCGGATTGCAGCTGGCTATGCAAATCAAAATGGTTTTACCAGATTTTTATCCTGTCTTCCGGTTTTTTATATAGCTTATCTCCAGGCTTCACATCAAATGCTTTATACCAGGCATCCATGTTTACGGGTGCGCCAATGGTGCGGTATGGGCCGGGTGAATGTGTATCTGTAACTAATAATTGAGCAGCGGTTTGTGGTAAAATATTTGAACGCCACACTTGCGCCCAGCTTAAGAAGAACCGTTGGTCTGGTGTAAAGCCGTCGATCAAATCATTACTTTGACCTTGTTTTGTCATTTTGAAAGCTTCGTAAGCCACATTTAATCCTCCCAGGTCGCCTATATTTTCACCCATGGTGAGTTTTCCATTTACATGCAAGGTGTCGAGAACGGTGTAGGCGTCAAACTGCTTACCAAGATCAACGGTTTTAGCAACAAATTTCAAACTGTCTTCCTGTGTCCACCAGTTACGTAGTGTGCCGTCTGCATCATATTTGCTGCCATTGTCATCAAAACCATGACTCATTTCATGCCCTATTACAGCACCAATGCCACCATAATTGATGGCATCATCCGCGGCAGGATCGAAGAAAGGAAATTGCAATATGCCTGCTGGAAAAACGATCTCATTTAGTGTAGCACTGTAATATGCATTTACAGTTGGTGGCGTCATGCCAAACCTGGTTCTGTCAACGGGTTTACCTAATTGACTTATCATAAAATCATAACCCCACTTACCGGCATTCACTACGTTTTCAAAATATTTATCCGCTTTTATCTCCATGCCTTCATAATCTTTCCATTTATCAGGGTAACCAATTTTAGGACGGAAGGCAGCCAGTTTTGCCAATGCTTTTTGTTTTGTTTCGGCACCCATCCAGTCGAGGTTATTAATGCGGTTGGCAAATGCTTTCCGCACATTACTGATGAGTTCAGACATACGGGCTTTTGCTTCCGGCTTAAAATATTCTTTTACATACAACTGGCCAAGTAGTTCTCCAATACTGCCATCCGTTAACTGGGAGATACGCTGCCACCTGGGTGTCTGTACTTTTTGACCGCTTAGCACCTGGTTAAAATTAAAGTTAGCATCAACGAAAGCCGAGCTTAAATGCGGCGCCGCACCTTTAAGCACGTTCCATTGCAGGTAAGCTTTCAGGTCTTCCAGCGAAGTGGCGATAAATATGCTGTCGAGTGAAGCAAAAAAAGAAGGATTGTTCACCAGCATACTGTCTTCACCCTTTACTTTCAGCTCATTCATTATTTTTTTCCAATCAAATGAAGGAGTGGTTTTGCTGAAATCCGCTACTAAAAATTTGTTATAGGTTTTATAAGCATCTCTCATTTCTACCCGGCTTTTTTGCGCAGCAGCTATTTTCTTTTCGAGTTCATAAATGCTGTTGGCAATTTGCGCTGCTTTTTCAGCAGGGTTTCCAACAAGTGTAAACAAAGTGGTCATATATTTTTTATACGCTTCCTGTATGCCGGTACTTTTAGCATCGTTCTTTAAATAATAATCCCTGTCAGGAAGCGTAGTACCGCCTTGCCCTGTTTGTGGCACCATGTGCTCTACGTTCTTCCTGTCTTGCCCAATAAAAAAAGAAAAGAATCCGCCCCCAACAGATTGCGTCCTCAGTTCGTTGGCCTTGCTTATAATCGCTTCTTTATTTTGAATGGCAGCGATGCTCTTTAAGTAGGGCATCACGGGACCGGCCCCACGATTTTCAATGGCAACGCTGTCCATGCCGGCAGTATAAAAGTCAGCTACTCTTTTAGCAACAGAACCGGCCTGGGCGTTTTTATCAGCGGCAGCAGTTTCTAATACTTTTCTCACTGCATTGATATTAAAATCCCTGAGGATGTTAAAACTGCCCCACCGTGTTTCTTTGGCTGGCACAGGGTTGTTCTTTAACCAGGTACCACCAGCATAGGTATAAAAATCATCTCCCGGCTTTACTGTAAAATCCATGTTAGCCGGATCAATAAACCTGGTAACCGTTTGTGCACCGGCGCCGGCACACATTATCAATGAAAACAGCAAGAAGGCTGCTTTTGTCATACTTTGCTTCATAATAAATGGTTTGGGCAACGAATGTATTGAAAAAGGGTTGGGGAGAAATGCCCTTGGTCATCAAAAATTGATTTTTACTGAATGTCGTTAATTTACATTAAAGATTTTTGTATGATAAAACTTCTGCAGGGGGATATTACAAAAATACCGATGGAGGCAATCGTAAATGCTGCCAATAGTTCATTGATGGGTGGGGGTGGCGTGGATGGCGCTATTCACCGGGCTGGCGGATCAATGATCCTGGAAGATTGCAGAAAAATTGTGGCAAAACAAGGCAGTTGCAAAACAGGTGAGGCGGTTATTACAAGAGCGGGAAATCTGCCTGCGAAGTTTGTGATACATACGGTGGGTCCGGTATGGAACGGCGGTGGTAAAGGAGAAGAACAGCTTTTGGCAAATGCTTACAAAAACAGTCTTACACTGGCAGCGGAAAGCAATATTACCTCCGTTGCATTTCCTAATATCAGCACAGGTATCTATCATTTTCCAAAAGAAAGGGCTGCTGAAATTGCTGTATCAACTGTGAAGACATTTTTGCAAAGCAACGAAGTTGTAAAGGAAGTGCTGTTCGTTTGTTTTGACGAGGAGAATTATTTATTGTATAAAAGATTGCTTGACATATAAAGTTTAAAATTGCCTTTATTATGAAATATACCTGCCTGGTACTGGTTGCATTTATTTTTTCCTGCAACACAAAACAACAAAATGAAAACACTGCTGCTACGGCGCCTGCCGATGTTCTGGACTGGTACAGGTTTTCAAAAGTAGATAGCATCAATCCGGTTTTACAACCTTCTTCCGGGGAAAAATTTCTTTGTCCTGTTTCTGGCGACACCGTTTCGTGGAGTGAGAAAAATGTACTGAACCCTGCTGCTGTGGTAAAAGATGGTAAAGTTTATTTGTTGTACCGGTCGCAGGACAGTGCCATGACTTCCCGGCTGGGCCTTGCCGTTAGTGAGGATGGACTGCATTTTACAAAAATGCCGGCGCCTGTTTTATTTCCTGCGGAAGACAGTATGAAAAAATATGAATGGAAAGGAGGTGTTGAAGATCCAAGGATCGTTGAAAGTGAGACAGGAGAATATATACTGACCTATACATCTTATGATGGCAAAACGGCAAGGCTTTGTTTGGCGGTTTCAAAGGACCTGCAGCATTGGACAAAAAAAGGCCTCGTACTCAATAGTGAAAAGTATAAGGACGTATGGTCAAAGTCGGGCGCCATTGTTGCAGAAAAAAGAAGCGATAAAATAGTGGCTGTAAAAGTAAAAGGAAAATACTGGATGTATTTTGGCGACACCAACCTTTTTATGGCCACTTCTGATGACCTTATACACTGGACGGTTTGTGAGAACGAAGAATCAAAGAAGCCTATTGAAGTATTACATCCACGAATGGGTTATTTCGACAGCAGGCTGGTGGAGCCGGGGCCTTATGCATTACTGGACAAAAATGGAATTGCATTAATCTATAACGGCAGTAACGCCGCTAATTACAACGACAGCACAGTGCCCAAATTTACCTACAGTGCAGGCGTGGCATTGTTTGATAAAGACAATCCTTACAAATTGCTCAACCGTACCAGCAACTCCTTTATCAAACCAGACAAAGAATACGAGAGGGTAGGTGAAGTAAATGAAGTTTGTTTTGTAGAAGGGCTGGTGTTTTTTAAAAACAAATGGTTTTTGTATTATGGCACAGCGGATTCAAAGATTGCCGTGGCGATAAAAGAATAACATTTATTCATCCCCGGTAAACAGGCCATTGGTGATGGTATAACTTTTTCGGCCAATGGTAATTGTTTCACCTTCTTTCATAGCCGCAAGGTTGTTGATGTCCTGTTCTATCAGGTGCAGCGAGCCTTTTGTTTTCAAGGCCAGGTTGAGGTAATCAAGATTTACATCATTGTTTCTTACACCACAAAGTATCACCATCACCGGTTTTTTTAACTGGTATATTAATTCCTTATCTCTTATGGCTGCCCAGTTATCCGCTATCAGCATGGTACCCTCTGCTTTAGAAAATTGTCTTTCCGCTGCGATCAGTGCTTCCACTACATTTTCAGGAAAATCACCTCCCGTGCCTTTTTCCATTGCCAGCTTTACCAGTTCTTTCACCTGTTCGTAGTGTACACACTGCTGAAAATAAATGCCGCCTGTTCGTCCAATCTTTTTCTTTTCATCAGGTCTGTCATTGCCGTCATTAAAAAAAACATACTGGTAACCCAGGTGGTTGAGCGAATACATCTGCAGCCATACCAGCAACTGTGCTGTATAGGGGTACATGCTGCCTGTAACATCTCCCACCACGATGGCATTTTTCCAGGTGTTTCTTTTTAGCACTTCCAAAACGGTTGAGTCGGGTAACTGGTTCTTTTTTTCTTCTCCCGTGTCTTTAGTGGCGTAACTTTTGTCTACCGGGATGATCTCTGGCAATGGTTCGTACAGGGTGAGATAACTGTAACGCTTATCCTTAAATTGTTGTGCGGTTCTTTTTGTAATCAGCTTTTTTTTCTGCGCTGATTTAAAATCAAACACCGGCACAGAATCAGGCATGATGAAGTGGCTGAACAGGTAGGCTGTGTCGCCAATGATACAGGTGATCCTTTTGTTATCAAGGTTCATGGAAGGATCGTTATAGGGTACCCTGCCAAGCGAATCGGGTTTGATCTTCTTTTCGGGCTTTATGTAATAGGTAACCGGCGAATAGCTTTCTCTCAATGATGCCCTCCTGATATCCGGCACCATTGTAAGCAGTTTTTGCAGTTTTTGCCAGTCGTCTTTTACCAGGTTTCCATTTTGCGACACCCGCCAGCGCACCACCACACCATGAAACATCGGCTGTGCTTTGTCCCGTTCAGCACCGCCTGTTTGCCGGTAGTAATGTACACGGCCAACCTCCGAACGGTCAATAAATGGGAAAGTGCTGTAAAAAGCTTTCAGGCGGCTGGCATTTAATTTTATTAGTGATTGTTCTGGCGGATAATCCGTGCAGATAATATCCACTGTTACTTCGCCTGCCTTTCTGAATGAAGCTGTGTCACCAATGATCTGCTCAACCGAAAATCCGCCAAAAGGCATTTTTAATACAAGGGATTTTTCGGTATCGTTGTCTTTAGGAAGTACATACCTGCCAATCCTTATCTGGTGAGATTGTGATGACACTGCTGTTACAGTAAATACAAAGGAAAGGAGTAAAAGGATATTTTTCATACAACAACGAGGCTGTAAGGTAAACAAACCCTTTTACACCTGCAAATGGAGGCTGTGGGCTTTGCAGGTTTATTAACATATTGGTTGTAAATTTTGTAGTGTTAAGTATGGGTTAGCCTTTACTTTTGTTTGGATGATAAAAGCATTTAGAAAAGCCACCACAGTCTTATTTTTTATTTTGCCCCTGTTCATTTCGGCACAAATATTTCAGCCTAAGAATTATCCGCAGGGCTATTTTGCATGGCCTGTAAAAGCTAAAATTGGTATTGCTGCCAATTTCGGGGAATTAAGACCCAATCACTATCACATGGGAATTGATGTGAGAACAGATCAAAAAGAAAATGTGCCGGTGATCGCTTCAGCAGATGGGTATGTAGCTAAAGTAAAGATTGAACCCTATGGATTTGGAAGATGTATCTATATCAACCATCCCAATGGGCTTACTACGCTCTATGCACATTTAAATGATTTTTATCCTGCACTGGAAGCATATATCAAACAGGAACAATACAAAACCGAAAGCTGGAAATTGTTTATAGAAAATATACCGGCTAATTTATTTCCGGTAAAGAAAGGCCAGTTGATTGCCTATAGTGGCAATACTGGTGGCTCACAAGGTCCGCATTTGCATTTTGAGATAAGGGATACCCAAACAGATAAAGTATTAAATCCGTTGCTGTTTGGTTTTCCCATACCGGATAATATACCGCCTGTGGTAATGCGTTTAGCCGTGTATGATAGAACAAAAAGCACCTATGAACAAACTCCCAGGATGTATCCTTTAAAAAAAGTTAAAGGCGTTTATACAACAGTGCCGGCTGTACTTTCATTACCAACTGATAAAGTGAGTTTCGCCATCACGGCAGTTGACAGGTACACAGGCTCTACCAACCAGAATGGAATTTATGCAGCTGATTTGTATGATAATGGTGAACCGGTGGTGGGTTTCCAAATAGACAGTATCAGTTATGATGAAACCAGGTATATGAATGCCCATGTGGATTTTAAACTAAAAACAAACGGTGGCCCCTGGGTGCAGCATTTGAGCAGGCTGCCGGGCTATACAAATGGTATTTACAAAGAAGTAAATGGTGATGGTGCTCTTGACATCAGCGACCAAGAACCACACAATATTAAAGTAGTAGTAAAGGATACCGAAGACAATCAAACTGTAATTGAATTTACTGTGAAGTCTGCTGGCCCAGGCGCTGCGCCACCAAATAACGAAGCGGAACTTTTTAAGCCAGGTTTTGTAAATGTGTATGAAGACAATAACCTCAGTTTTTTTCTTGGTGAAAACCAGTTGTATGATTCAGTACATTTCAATGTTCTGAAGATCGCCGGTACACATATGGGTGCTGTAGCTTACAAGATGCATGGTGGCGATGTACCCTTGCATACTTTTTATAGTCTTCGGATGAAAAACAGCACAACCACCAATCCCGACAGGATGGTGATGAAACGCTGGTGGGGCAGCAAGGATGATTATGCAAAAGCGGAAAAGGAACCTGGTGGATGGTTTAAGTCATCTTTTAAAGCGTTGGGCAATGTGGAATTGTACCTGGATGAAACGCCACCCACCATAACACCGGTTGGGTTTAAAGACGGTATGAATGCGGCTAAACTAAACCGTATAGCCTTTGTTATAAGAGACGAAACAGACGAACTAAAAAACTTCCGGGCAGAACTCGACGGTAAATGGCTGCGTTTTAGCAACGACAAGGGCAAAACATTTATATACAAGTTTGATGAGCATTGCCCGCCGGGAGCGCATGAATTGAAAATTTACGTAGAGGATTGTGCAGGGAATAAGGTGGAGCGGAGTTATAAATTCACCAGGTAGGTTATTAGTTATGAGTGACAGGTTATCAGCATGGAGGCTGATCGTAATTAGCTCTGTAAGAGCGATAGATGGGTAGAAAGCAAAAAGAACATTAAAAGTCCCGTAGGGACGAAAGACGAAAAAATATGGCGACAAATTTAAGTGAAGGACAAAAAGCACCGGCGTTTTCCGGCAAGGATCAAAATGGAAACAAAGTTTCTTTGTCGGATTTTAAAGGGAAAAAAGTGGCTTTATATTTCTATCCGGAAGATGATACACCCACCTGCACCCAGCAGGCCTGCAACCTGCGGGATAATTTCGCTGCTTTAAAAAAGGAAGGTATCGTTGTGCTGGGTGTAAGTCCCGATGATGAAGCCAAACATAAAAAGTTTGAAAACAAGTTTCAGCTTCCATTTACATTGATAGCTGATCCTAAACATACTATCCTGGAAAAATATGGCGTGTGGGGACCAAAGCAAATGTTTGGTAATCACTACATGGGTGTACACCGCACTACTTTTTTGATTGATGAAAAAGGGCTTATCAAAAAAATATTTCTAAAGCCAAAGAGTAAACAGCATGCGGAGGAAATTATAAAAGCGTTTAAGTAATTGCCTGATGAACATTTCACGATAAAGCAAAACTCCCTTGTGGCCCGGATAGCCGCATGGAAATTAAATGCTTCCTCGGTAGCCATTGTATTTGGCAGCACCATTCATTTGTGGAACAGCAGCAAAGAAGACTTTCTTAAAAACGAGAGATGGCTAAAGCATGAGTTATGCCATATACGACAGTATAAACAGCACGGCTATGTTGGATTTATTGTAAAATATTTGTGGGAGAGCTTGAAGAAGGGTTATCATAATAATAAGTTTGAAGTGGAGGCGAGGAAAGCGGAGGTGGAATAGTTTTGTTTTGGTATAAACGTTAACCTGCGTTTCTGCGGCTATATACAGAGGAACGGCCCTCAACAAAGTTGAGGGCCGTTGTATAAATATTTAGCAATTCATTATGGCGCTACCAGCCTGAAGCCATTGCCATGTATATTCACGATCTCAATATTTTCATCTTCTTTTAAATACTTACGCAGTTTAGCAATATACACATCCATGCTGCGGCCATTAAAATAAGTATCGCTGCCCCATATTTTCTTTAACGCAGCTTCTCTTGGCAACAGGTCGTTCTTGTACTCACTCATCATTTTCAGCAATTCGTTTTCTTTTGGAGAAAGTGTTTGCGTTTTGCCGTTTACTGTCAATTCCCTGAGTCTTGGATTGAAATGATAGTTGCCCAGGTCAAATTCTGCATTGGCTTCTTCCTTGTGCAGTTCTTCGTTTCTTTTGAGAATGGCTTTTATTTTCAGCAGCAACACTTCGCTGTCAAACGGTTTGGTGATATAATCATCAGCGCCCAGTTTGTAGCCCTGGATGATGTCTTCCTTCATTGTTTTTGCAGAGAGGAAAAACAAAGGCACGTCTGGATTGATATCCCGGATCTCTTCTGCCAGGGTAAAACCATCCATGTTGGGCATCATTACATCCAGCAGGCAGATGTCAAATTTTTCCCTTTGGAATGCAGCCAGTCCAAGTCTTCCGTCCCTTTCGAGTGTAACATCGTAGTCGTTCAGTTCTAAATAGTTCTTTAATACCATGCCGAGATTGGTGTCATCTTCGCACAAAAGTATTTTTGGTTTGATCGTTGCTTCCATAATATTTAAAGTTTACTAACAAATAAAATCATTTCGTTATTTAATAAAGCTAATATAGGCACTAATTTTTTGTTAAAGGTAATTTTGAAAGACAGCAGGTTTAGTATTCAACGTATGCTTTAAATACGAAAGCTGCCCTCTACAGGCAGCTTTCATTAAAAAATCGTACCAGTTATTTTTGCTATTTGAAATCTTCTGCAGTTACGCCTTCGTTCAGTTTATAATCTGAAAATTTGAAAGGAATTTCCTGGCCGGCCATGTTCCTCACAACTTCTGAAGGAAGCATGATATTGCCCACTTTTACATAACTCTTATATTCTACCACTTCTGTCACTTCTTCGCCCTCTTCTTTTGAGGTTGATTCCTCCTTCAATAATAAGCCAGATTTTTTTGAGTACTCCTGGATGGACACCTTACCGCTTGGCATGGTTACTTTAAGCCTGTACGTATCCTCATCTCCTGCCTTTCCAGTACCCAGGTAATCTGTTTTGTATGAAGTGTCAGTTGCGTAAAACAACTGTGGAATAACCGCTTTTTCGTCCCTGGCCTCTTTTATTTCCTGCTCGTCCATTTCCTTTTTTTGTGGTCCCTGCATCTGGTAGCCCTGGCCGCCGTCAAACACAGATTTCATGATCGTCATGGCACCCATTTTCAATTCTACTAATTGCTTATCCGGGTTCATCCTTTTATAATTACCCGTAAAAGATCTGCCCATCATGTCCAGTGAAATAACAGCAGATACTGATGTTACCTTTTGAATCTCTTCCTTTCCGCCAACGGCTTTCAGGTAGCTGTTGATGATTTCGAATGCAGAAATATTTTCTGTTGTTTTGGAAGTTTCAGATGCATTTACATCCAATGGCTTTTCAACAACCGGTTCTGCATACCTGTCATATTTTTTTATGGGGTACCCAAACTTCATCAACTTGGGGATTATTTTAGACGCATTACCTGCAATCACGATCCTTGAGCTGCTTTCGCTAAAATACTTTCTTGATACCTCTTTAATGTCTTCTAATGTTACAGCATTTATCTTTTGAAGGTACGTGCGGTAATAATCTTTTGGCAACCCGTTGATAAGGATGTTGGTGGCATATTCTGCGGTTTTTGCAGGGTCTTCCATGCCCATCGCAAAGGTTCCATTGTATTTGGCTTTTGCGTTGGCAAGGTCATCTGCAGTTATATTACCGTCCCGCATGTTCAAAATCTCTTTGAACATTTCTGTAGTGGCACTATCAACCTTGTCGGTACGTACCGCAGCACTTGCTGTAAACTGTGCCGGAAAGCGGCCACTGCCTACCCTTGAATAAGCGCCATAAGTAAACCCGTGTTTTTCTCTTAGGTTCATAAATAATTTAGCTTCTGCACCACCACCCAAAATATAGTTGGCTAACAATAATGCATGATAATCCTTACCGCCCAATGGATTGTTAACGATATTACCTACCCTCAATTCGCCTTGTACTGCAGTGGGGATATCTACAAAATCAATTTCAGTGGTAGATGGATTTTGAACAGCGCCTACTGTTGGAACGGGAAGTTTAGTGCCTTTCCAGTTGCCAAATGCTTTTTCTGCTAATGCTTTTGCAGCTGCTGGCGTAATGTCGCCCACGAAAGTGAGATACGAACGTGAGGGCGTAATGTAATTTTTGTAAGACTCTTTTATATCTGCCAGTGTAAGACTCTTCACCGTTTCCTCAGACGTGAATTCACCCATCGCTGTATTCTTCCCAAAGCTTAATGCATTGTACACCCGGGCGGCAATGGTGGGTGTGCTTTTTTCTTCTGACTTTAAGCCGGTAATGGTCATTGATTTTAATTTGTCAAACGACTCCTGGGGAAAAGCAGGATTTTTCAGCGCATCTGCCATCAGGTTAAAAGCTTTGTCGAAATATTTGGTCAATGCGCCAGCCGAACCGCCGCTTGCACTCAGGCTCACATCTGCACCGATCATATCAACAGCTTCATCAAATTTATCTTTTGGCAAATTGGTAGTTCCTTCTCCCAGCATTCCACCCATCATATCAAGTGCACCGGCCTTGCTGCCTTCTTTTACCGGGCCGTAGTCAACAAAAAACGAAGCCCTCACTCTTGGCAGTTTGTGGTTTTCAACCACCAGCACGGTGATGCCGTTTGGCATAGTGAAAATAGCTGGGTCTTTAATGGAAATAACTGGTGCCGGACCTGCAGCGGGTTTCTTGCTGCGGTCAACAGGGCCTGCAACTACTGATTTAGCAGTAGTTGCTTTTTTGGTCGTCTTTGGTTTAGGTTGTGCAATACCGTATTGAATACAAAAAACACCGGTTGCAAGTATGATCAGTTTTTTCATTGTATAAATAATTTAAACTTGGTTCAATAAGATGGTAAACATTATTTTGTTTTAGGCAGGTAATATAAAACCACCCGCTGGTTTTTATTCAGGTATTTTTTAGCAGCATTCTGTATATCCTGCCTTGTTACTTTTCTTATTTCATCCAGTTCGGTGTTTATATAGTTGGTGTTTTTATTGTGGAAGGTATACCCTGCAGCCAGGTTTTCTGCCACGCCCAGCATCCTGCTGTTAGCGCCCACAAAATCATTTTCAAACTTGTTTTGCAGTTTAGTGAATTCTGCTTCACTGATAAGCGCAGTTTGCAGTTTGATAATTTCTTCATCCATGTCTGCAATCAGCGTATCAAGGGGCGTTTCATTGTTGGGCAGGGCATAAGAAATATAAGCACCATAATCTTCCAATGCATAGTTGAATGAACCAACCTGAACTGAATTCTTTTTATCATCCACCATTTTCTTATACATACGGCTGCTGTTTCCCTGGCTTAATACGGCAGAAGCCATTTCAAGTGCCTTAGATTCACTACTCGTCATGCCTGGCACACGGTAGGCCGTTAATACTGCAGGCAATTGGATATTGGAGTCATAAGCTGTGTCAATCATTTCTTTTGTAATGGGTTCCTCTTTTACAGAAACACGTGGTACCGGGGCGCCGGCAGGTATTGGGCCAAAATATTGCTCAACCAATGTTTTTGTTTTCGCAATATCAATATCACCTGCAATTACCAGCACCGCATTATTCGGTACATAGAATTTTTTATTAAAAGCCTTGAACTCTTCCAATGTGGCAGCATCCAAATGTTCCATGCTTCCGATGGGGGTCCAGGTGTAGGGATGTTTGGTAAACAGGCGGCTCATGGTTTCTGCAATGAAGTTTCCATAAGGCTGGTTATCCACCCTCATTCTTTTCTCTTCCTTCACCACTTCATTTTGTGTTTTTACGCCTATTTCGTTGATCACCGGGTGCATCAGGCGCTCGCTTTCCAGCCAAATGCCCGTTGCCAGTTGATTAGAAGGAAATACTTCATAATAAAAAGTACGGTCCTGGGAAGTATTGGCATTGTTCTGCCCGCCATTACTGCTAACTAATTTCATAAACTCACCCCGTTTGATGTTTTCACTGCCTTCAAACAACAGGTGTTCAAAAAAGTGGGCAAAACCCGTGCGGTCCGTCTGTTCGTCCTTGCTGCCCACATGGTACATCACACTTACGGCTACCACAGGAACTGTTTTGTCCTGGTGCAATACCACGTGCAGGCCGTTCTTAAGATCGTATTCTGTAAAAGCTACTTTTTGTGCCGAAGCTCCAATAGCCAGCATCAAAAAGGAAATGGAAGTAATGATTGGTTTCATAATTTTTAATTGAGTGCCAAAAATAGGCAGTTATACAAATGGAAAAATAATAACCAGAACTAATTTGATGAATGGTCAGGTGTCAATGGACTATTTAGTAGCAGCTGTGTGCCAAAAATTACAAAGGGCTGTTGTTTTTTTAAACGAAAAGAAATTTGACGTCATGTAATATCTCTGCATCAAGTGCTACTAATACCATGTTGATGGACATGAAAAATGGATTGCAAACAAAATTGGTTAAAAAGCATTATATGATACCCAAACTCCTTTTATCAATCAATAACAAGTGAACGAAGCGCAATTTTTAGCACAGGTGAGCGCCAGCCAGGGCATTATCTACAAACTGGTGGGGGTATACGCCAACGACAGTGAAGAGAAAAAAGACCTTTACCAGGAAATTCTTTTACAAGCCTGGAAAGCGCTGCCTTCCTTTAAACAGGAAGCCAAATTCAGCACCTGGCTCTACCGTATTTGCCTGAATACCATTTTTACTTACCAGCGTAAACGCCACCGGGTTCAGTACAAAGAATCATTGGAGCATATTTCTCCAACAGTTCAGAACAGCGGATTGCAGAAGGAAGATACCGTGAGACTGCAGCAGGCCATTCGCCAATTACAGGAAACCGACAGGGCCCTGGTATGTATGCACCTGGATGGATACGAAAATGCGGAAATAGCGGCGGTGCTGGGTATTTCGGTGAACCATGTAAGCGTAAAGCTGCACCGCATCAAACAACAATTAGGTAATTTTTTAAAATCTTCCTTATGAGTGCAGAACAAATTTGGAGTGATATGGGCAACGATAAGGACAATGACCTGTCCTCATTGATAAAGGGGGCCCGCCTGTCGGGTCGCCCTTCAAAAAATCCCTTGCAAAAGATCAAACAGGGGCTGTTAATGAATATAGGCTGGGGCATTTTTATCTCTATAGGTTATTTGGCTGTTATCTTTTACTTTCCTATCTGGATCGTACAGCTCTGTATGAGTGTTGTACTGATGTTCACCATCTGGGCGGTGTATACCGCCTGGATACAGTACAAAAAGATACAACTTTCACAAACCGCAGCCGGCACCTTACTGGAGGAGATGCGAAACCATCTTGATTCTGTTACCGGATGGATGCAGACCCAGCAACGAGTGGCCTTATTTATTTACCCCGTAAGCGCCGCCGGAGGTTTTTTCCTGGGGGCGGTATTGGGATCAGGAAAGCCACTGGAATATTTTTTGGGCAAACCATTTTTTATCATAATGCTTGTGGTTTGTGTGGTGGTACTTGTGCCGGTGTGTTATTATGTAGCCCGTTGGCTGTTTAATTACAGCTTTGGAAAATACCTGCGTGCCTTGAAACAAAATATTACGGCACTGGAAGAAGAAAAATAGTTTGTGGCTACTGTAATTATTTTGTCGTTATGGATACCAATATAAAAAAGCAATATGGAAAAGCAAACAGCCATAAAAAAGCCGGCTAAAAATTTAAACAAGCCTGCTTATATTATTTTTTTGGCGGCAGGTATTGGATTTTTAGTTACAAAAGATCTGTCGCAGGCGGTTGTTTTCTGGGGACTGGCGCTGGTATTTGATCCCTTTAATATCAACCAGCCGTTTCAAAAAAGACCGTTGTACCAGCGATGCTGGCTGATAGTACATCTTGCCATTACCCTTGCGCTTTTTGTTTTACTGCTAATGGGAAAATAAAATTTCTGTTGCAAAACCGGCTTTACTGTTAAAGGCCATTTGTATCTTTCGGAAAATTTTATCATGGCAAATAGAGAGGCCTTTATACAGGCTGTTAAAGATGGTTATCATTTTAAAGGCGAAGCAGTACAAATTGGGGCCGGGGTATTAAACGGAGAAACCATTGCAGAAGCTGCGGTGAGACTACCCTTGAAAACAATGAACCGCCATGGTTTGATTGCAGGTGCTACTGGTACGGGCAAAACAAAAACGTTGCAGGTGATCAGCGAAATGCTGAGTGATGCAAGTGTGCCGGTGCTGGTAATGGATATTAAAGGCGACTTGAGCGGTATTGCGGCGATGGGTGCTGCGAATGAAAAAATAACCGAACGGTACCAGAAGCTCAACCTTACCTACACTCCAGCCTTGTTTCCGGCGGAATTGCTGACGCTTACCGGTAAAGATGGTGTGCACCTAAGGGCCACCGTTAGTGAGTTTGGCCCGGTGCTGTTAAGCAAAATTTTAGAACTGAACGATACGCAGGCTGGTTTTGTGTCGATGATTTTCAAGTACTGCGATGACAACAAAATGCCCTTGCTGGATCTGAAAGATTTTATAAAAGTGCTGCAGTTTGTAAGTGATGAAGGCAAGGCAGAAATGGAAAAATCCTATGGTAAGATATCCACCACCAGTACCGGCACTATTTTGCGTAAAGTGATAGAACTGCAACAGCAGGGTGCCGATATTTTCTTTGGTGAAAAGAGTTTTGAAGTAGAAGACCTGATGCGCATTGACCAGCAGGGAAGGGGCATGATCAATATTTTACGGGTGACCGACCTGCAGGACAAACCCAAATTGTTTTCCACTTTTATGCTGCAACTGCTGGCAGAATTGTACGCAGTTTGCCCCGAAGAAGGCGATCTTGACAAACCCAAACTGGTATTATTTATAGATGAAGCACACCTGATATTCCAGGAGGCCAGCAGTGCTTTGCTGCAACAGGTAGAAACCATCATTAAACTCATCCGTTCAAAAGGCATTGGCATTTTCTTCTGCACCCAAAACCCTATGGATGTACCGGCCAGTGTATTAGCGCAACTGGGTATGAAAGTGCAGCATGCCCTTCGTGCCTTTACTGCTGCTGACCGTAAAGTGATCAAACAAACAGCAGAGAATTATCCCGAAACGGAATATTATAAAACCGAAGACCTGATCACACAACTCGGTATTGGCGAAGCACTGGTAACCATGCTGAATGAAAAGGGCATACCCACTCCCTTAGTACATACTATGCTCTGTGCCCCCCGCAGCCGCATGGATGTGCTGGAGCAACATGAGATAGATTCCATCAATGCCAAATCAAGACTGGTAGCCAAATACAACCAGGTAATTGACAGCCACAGCGCCTATGAAATATTAACCGCCAAACTGGAAGAAGCTGCAGAGAAAGGTGCCGAAGAAGAAGAAAAAAAATCCGCAAAAAAAGAGAAAGAAGAACCTTCCACTTTTGAAAAGGTAGCTAACAATACTGTGGTTAAAAGTATGGTGCGTACGGCGGGCAATACGATTGTGCGTTCCTTGCTGGGTGCGCTGGGTTTGGGAGGCCGGAGCAGGAAGAGTACGAAGGGGAAGAGTTGGTTTTAGTACATTGAAACCCGGGGTCTGTGTCCTCTTCCACCCTGTGCTTATTTTGAGATACTACATGAAAAGAAGGTGAAATAATTACGCATAATATTTTATTTAGAGTAATTATAAAATATCGGTCGGCAAGGACACTGAACTCTGGAAAGAATAAAGTTTAATGGGCACAATTTCATTCTTTGCCATTTTAAAAATAAAATCGACGGTCACCCATTTATATATATCCCCACCTCTTCCATCAGGTTTGTGTATTAATACATTTCTGGTTTTAGAAAACTTAGAAAAAGTATCATCCGGAATAAAGTTTTTATTTAATGTTAGTAGATGCCAGCCTGTATAATAAGTATCTTCTGTAAAATAAGGGAAATCCGAAAACCTACGACTAGTAGAAAAAACTTTTCTAAGTTCATCAAAGTAGGAGGCATATTGCATAACAGTTTCGATTGAAATCTTACCTCTTAACGCAATTAACCAGACATCGAGTTTTTGAATATTTTTTGCAATAAACTCTGTTGTCCAATTAATCTGCTCATTTACACACAAACAAGGCTGAAACAATAGTTTATCTGTTTTTTGACCTGAATAAACAACCCTCTTCATAAGAGTATAATAGTTAACAATTTTATATTCAGCGCCTGAATTATCAAATAAGAATTGCGTAAACGACGGATTCATACTTAGAATTCGATAGTCAAGTACATTTTCATTATTTTCATTATACCAATCAAAATCCAAAATATATGAATACCAATCTATTTTTTGATTAAAAGAAATTGCTTTTTTATCAATCCTGTCATTGAAATCTCTTAAGATCTTTAACGGCCAACTAATATTCATATTTTTACTCAAAATATCCCAGTTCCAATATTCTTCAAATTCTCTAATTATCTCATCCGTAAAAGTAATCGACTTGTTAGCACTCAAAAAATCCCAGTCCCAATAATTTAGATTATCGTTAATTAATTCTAATGACCATTCAATTAAAGTACATTCACTAAGAGTAATAAAACCTTCTTTTGGTTTATATTTTCCACCATTAAATGAGTGGAGATAATATCTTGTGACACTCGCATATTCTATTATCCCATTTTTAATTGGCTTATTAGTGAAAACCAAATAATCCCTGAATTCCAATAACAACTCTCTATTCCAATGAAATTTACGATAAAAAAAAGGTTTATCCCATGGTATTTCATTTTTATATTTCACCAAAAATGGAACGGAAAAGTTAAAATCCTGTATGCTATAAAAAATAGTTTCAAGTTTAAGTACGTTTTTTAATAATTCTATCATCCATTCTTCATAATCAACTTCAAGATATTTGATAGTTTTATGCCAATCAATTAATTCATTATTATACCAATTACTTAAAACATTTGAGAATTCTTCTTTTTCCAACAATGCATATATTTCATCTTCATCTTTAATTAGTTTACTTAAAGGGTATAACCTTTTAAGTTCTAAATAAAATGCTTTTTCAAAGTATAAACTAAATGTATTATTTCCCATATTTTAATTACAAAATTCGCTTTACTGTTATTTAAGATGTACAAATTAAAACATCTTCCAAGTACATTTTCTTTGATCTTACAGACAAATCTTAAATGCAATGATAGCATCAAAATTTATTTACATAAATTAACAACTCTCTATTTGTCCAAGTTGATTTTTTGTTTATTTATGCAACCGCTACATTGATATTCAATTTTCATTTCCTACCGATTACCATTTTTGAGAATAGTCTACAAGAAATTTCATCGCCTCTGTCTTGGTAATCGGAGGGGGTCTGAAACCCTCCATTGAAAGTGAGGAAAGGTTCGTAAATAGTAGAATATAGTTTCTCTAGCTATATTACGAAATTTAATATCATTCCATAAGTCAATTATAAATTGTCTTTTTTCTCTGTCATATTGTTTGTTGTCTTTATAAATATAACCTCTGTAGGCATCAAGTTTTATTTTAGGATTAGTAATAGCATGCCCGTGTGGAATTGATGGAAAAAAATCGCTGTCGGTTTTATGAAATTCCCATTTGCTTATTTTTCCTGCAAGAGCTGTTATGAAATGAAGTGATTGGTCAAAATCATTTCCATGAAAATTACTATTGGTTTTGTTTTCTTCTTTATTAATTTTACTTTTATTTTTTTGTATATATGTTTCGACATCAGTGGGGTAAATATGATTTAATTGTAAGTCAAGGTTACCCCACTCGTTAAGCTCAGCAATAAGTAAATTAATATTTGCAATTGTATCCTTTTCGGCTGGATCGCAAAATTGCCATAAAATATATAACCTCTCATAATAATCCTCTTCGGAAACCAAGTTTTTATTATATCCAATTTGTGTCAATGTCAAATAACACCAACTGGCATCTATTGAAAACCATTCCATTTCTTTTTAATTTATTTGTAGTGATTGAGCGAAGTGCGAATGGTGACCACTTTCATAACTTCGCTATCGGTAATAATACACTCAATTGTAAAACTGAACGTAGGTGTAAATACACCAAAAGTAAAAAAACTTGACTAAAACAATTCCAATACAATCAATCCTTCAATTCAGTCAAATTATCGTTCAGAAAAGCCCAATAGAAATAAACAGTACAAGAGTGCGACGCCACCGCAGCCAGATAGATATTCTCCAGTCCGGCCCATAAAAAAAGTGCAGCTAAAAACTGCACAATTATCAATTAATCAATTATCCATTATCCATTACCCTACGCCACTTTCAGCATACTCATCTTACTGGTATTAAACTT
>ERZ795056.821-NODE-821-length-38157-cov-41.620309_pt1 | contig 38157 bp, 35 predicted proteins | sample MGYA00375140_ERZ795056 | MGnify/ENA primary metagenome ERZ795056 (study PRJEB30185, sample SAMN05720227) | activated sludge metagenome | isolation source: Anaerobic digester | place: USA | collected 2015-03-09 ...
CGCCCAGCTCAAGGTTATGCAAAACCGACAGCGAACCAAATAGGTTGCGCCCCTGCGGAACAAACGCGATGCCTTCCGCGAGCAACTGGCGCGGGGTGCGGCCGTTGATCACTTGGCCGTTAAAGCGCACTTGACCCGAGCGCGGCGTGAGCATTCCGAATAACGTTTTAAGCACGGTAGATTTGCCCGCGCCGTTGGGACCAATCAACAACGTGATCTCGCCTTTGCGTGCGTCGAGTGTCATTTCGTTCAAAACGGTCAGGTGCGTATAGCCCGCGACGACTTTGTCGAATTCGATCAGGGTGCCGCTAGATTTTGGGGTGTTAGTTTCCAAGGTAGGCCTCCAGCACTGCACGATTGCCCTGAATTTCCTCTGGCTTACCGACGGCCAGCACTTTTCCTTCGACCATGCACACCACACGGTGGCACAGCTTCATAACGAAATCCATGTTGTGTTCGATGACGACGAAACTACCACCCTGCTTCTTGTTCAACTCAATCAACAGTTCGCGGAGACCATCGACGAGCGAAGGGTTCACACCCGCGCACGGCTCGTCGAGCAACACCAAACGCGGCGCAGGCATGAACGCCATCGCGATGTCGACCAGTTTTTGCTGACCGTACGACAACGAGCCCGCAGGCAAATCGGCGACGTGATTCAAGCGGAACAAATCGAGCATTTCTTGCGCGCGCTCGGCTAACCCGTTGTCGGGCTTGGCAAACATCCGGCCCCAAAACGTGCCGTGGTGCTCCTGAGCCGCAACGATTAAGTTGTCACGCAGTGAGAGCTTGCCAAACACTTGCAAGTTTTGAAACGTGCGGCCAATGCCGAGGCGGGACATTTCGAGCGGCGAATTGCCAGAAATGTCTACGCCCTCAAATTCGACCTTGCCGCTATCGGGCCGGATCTGGCCGAGGATCGAATTGAACAGCGTCGTCTTGCCGCTACCGTTCGGACCAATCACGCCCAGAATTTCGCCGGGCTTCACGTCAAAACTCACCCCGTCGACGGCCTGAATTGCGCCGTAGCTTTTCTTGATGTCATGGACGGAAAGAATGCTCATGCCGCACCCCCAGCTTGTTCGAGTTCTTTTTGCTTCGCCTCGCGTTTTGCGCGTGAAAGCTGCCACGCTTCTTTCATCGACAGCAAACCACCGGGTAGCCAGATCATCATGGCGACCGCTGCAAAGCCGAACACCGCGAGGTACCAGTCTTTCAAGAAGCGGAGATACTCCGGCAAGAGCAACGCGATGGCCGCGCCCAATACCGGGCCGTAGAAACGTCCAGAACCACCGATCACGACCATCATCAAGAACAGCAAAGAGTTGGAAATACCAAACGGCGCAGGCTCGATGAAGTTCACCAACGGTGCGAATAACGCGCCAGCGACGCCAGCGTACGCCGCGCCAATCGCGAAGGACATCAGCGTGTAAGCCGTGATATTCACGCCGGTACTCTCCGCACGAATGGCGTTGTCGCGCAACGCGGCGAACGCGCGCCCCCACGGCGAGCGCAGTAGCAGCGCGAGCAGAACGGCGAAGATGATTGTTATCGCGAGCACGAGGTAGTAGAAGTTGGTGTTGCTTTCCAACGCGATGCCCATGAACTCCGGGCGCTTAATGTTTTGGATACCGAACGTGCCGCCGGTGAGCCACTCTTCATTGCGGAAGAAAAGCACCAACAAAAGGTTGAAACCTAACGTGGCAAATCCGAGGTAATGCAATTGCACACGCAGCGCCGGAAAGCCAATCAACAGGCCCAAGATAAAGCAGATCACGATGGCAGTCGGCGAAGCCAACCAAAACGAAAAACCTGCTTTCATCATGATCGCCACGGTGTACGCGCCGACGCCCATGAACCCGGCGTGACACAGCGATTTCAAGCCCGCGTAACCCACGGTGAGGTTCAGCCCCATCGCAGCAATGACGTACACCAGCCAAAGCGACAACAAATACAACCCGTAGGTTTTGAGCATTGTGGGGGCAAACGCGAGCGCAGCCAGCGCGACGGCCAACGTGACCATGTGTTGCGTAGAGAGAAGCTTGGTCGTTTTCATACTTTCCTCTCTTGTGGCGTGCCGAGCAGACCATCAGGCTTCACAAGAATGACGGCGAGGAAAAGCACGAGCGCCACGCCGTCTTTGTACGCAGGCGAGAGATACGCACCCGCCAAATTTTCCAGCACGCCCACGAGCACGCCGCCAAGCAGCGCGCCACGCGAGTTATTGAAGCCGCCAATGATGGCCGCGAAGAAGGCTTTCAAGCCAATGTTGTCGCCCATGTCGAACTTCGCGAGATACGTGGGCGTAATCAGAAGCGCGGTCACCGCGACCAAGATTGCATTGATCGCGAACGTGTAAAAAATCATGCGCTTGACGTTAATCCCCAGCGCTTCGGCCGAGAACGTGTTCTGCGCCACGGCCTGCATGGCGCGGCCGGTGATCGTTTTATTCAAGAACGTTTGCAAACCCAGCACCATGAGGCCCGCGAAAACGAGCGCGCCGACGTCGCTGTAGGAGATCGTCACGCCCGCGAGCTTGAATACTTCGTCACTAAAAATGCTCGGAAACGGATGCGGCTCGGCGCTGTACGCCGCTTTGACAAACGACTTAAGGCCAATCGACAACCCGAGCGTGGCGACGACTACCGCAACCACACCGGTGCCACGCATCGGGTCCACAATCCACTTTTTGAATGCGGCACCGAGTACGAGGATCGAGAGCACCACTGCCACGATGAACGACGCCCATAGCGGCAAACCAAACGACATGCCGATCAGCATGGCAAAGGCGGGCAACATGACAAATTCGCCCTGAGCAAAGTTGATGGTGCCCGCCGCTTGCCACAGCAGCGTAAAGCCCAGAGCCGCCATCGCATAGATGGCCCCTGTGGCTACGCCGCTCAGCAAGAGCTGCAAAAAATCAGTCATGGCGGTTGCCTCCCCTTTTTACAGTCACAAGTATTTTGGTTACTGACGAATCATGGTGCGCGGCAGGCTGCGCCGCGTGCTCTGCGAAGCCACCCACATCGCGGCGTCCCGCGCACGCGCGGCCACCGCCTCTCCCGGCATCTGCACGTAGTCGTCGTTGAACACTTCAAAGCTCCAGTCGCCGCGATAGCCCGACTGATCGATCATGCGAATCATGCGCGAAAGCTCTGCGCTGTGTACCCCCTCGCCTGGAAACACACGCAGATGGCGCGCGGTTTCGATGCGCTCTTCCGGCGTGCGCACAGCCTTCCACAAAAAATCCGAGAGCTGCACGAACGCAATCCGCTCGCCCGGAATCGTAGCCAATGCATCGAAGTTGGTGCCGTTGAGTCCGCAGTTCGCCAACAGATGAAACGAATCGATACACACGCCCAGATTGGCTCGATCCGCGCGCTGCACAATTGCCCACGACAGCTCAAAGTCGCTGACATGACGCCCCCAAGAGAGCGCTTCGTAACCGACACGAATGCCCAACGGCGTGGCGAGCATCGCCACTTTGCGTAGGTCTGCGGCGATGTGATCAATGTCGCCGGACGCATGCGCCGACGTCGACGAGCAGATCAGCAAACGCTCTGCGCCGACCGATTCGCAAAGTCGCAGCATCGTCTTCACAGTTTCGATCTTGTAGCGGTGCAGCGGGCCAGACAGGCCCTCGTAGTCGCGCATCACTTGAATGGCGTTCACGCGCAAACCGGACAGACGCACTTCGTTGAGCGCAGCTTCGTAGCCATCGGGATGGCCAACCAAGTCTTTCGCCCACAGTGTGATTTGGCTAAAACCCGCTCCAGCAGCAGCATCAAGCTTGCTTTCTAGCGAGCCCGCGAGGGTTATGGTGTCGAGCGAAAAGTCTGCGAGATTCACAGCACGTGCTCGTTGCTAGCCGCGAGGTGGCTCTTGACGAACTCAAACGACGTGCCACCGAGATAGCTCACCGCACCACGATCACTCGTGTGCACGCTATTGCTCTCAATGAATTTCACACCGCGCGCCGTGAGCGCCGACACAAGCGCGGGAATGTCCGGCGCGCCAAAACCAACGCGCGTGAGCTTTTCTTGCCACGACAAAACGGCAGCCTGCTCCGGCGGCTCAACCAATTGCAGATAGAACTTGCCGCAAGGGCTTTCAAGCAGCGTGCCCTTCGGCAGCACTCCGAAGTATTGCCCTTGCGGTAGCACGGTAAAGCCGAAAAGCTCTTTGTAGAAGTCGGTCCACTCTTTCGTGCGCGATTCTTCAATGGCCTGCACGATGCCGAAAAAATGCATGCCTTCGATCGCCGGGTTGGCTGCGGAAGCGGCGGGCAGTTTCTTGAAATCAACGTCGTAAATCGAGAATTCTTTATAGCGATCCACGAAGTAAATCACGCTGTCGCCCACACCCAACACGCCCGGAATATTGAGTTCCATCGCGCCCACGCGAGGCGCCGGATTGCCGCCTAACGGCCACGCGCCTTTCTCAATGCAGTGCGAATAGGCGGCGGCGGCGTCGTGCACACGAAGCGCAAACGCTTTGAGGCGTGGCGCGCCCGCGCCGTCGTCGGAGCTACCGGCAACGGCCGGGTCGGCATTCACAATCACATTCATGCCGCCAGCACGGTAGAGCACGATCTCGCGACTGCGATGGCGGGCAACAACGACGAAGCCAAGGCGCTCTAACGCAGCACCGAAGGCCTGCGGCTCGGTGGTTGCGTACTCCACATATTCAATGCCGTCGACTCCGAGAGGATTGGTCATGCGCGCGCCTTAATTCTTCATGTTGGAACGGTTATCAAATGTAGCGCGCTCATAGGCTGAGCGCGTTGTACTTTTGCCGTTCCGTTGAAATCTATTTACAATCTTTTGTGCGATTATCGAACTTCTGTGCGATAATAGAACACATCCAAAACGGTATGTCAAGCAAACGCGCCAGCCCGCATGAACGCAAAACCTCGGCTCCCTGCAGAAACGTATAACGCCCCAGCGGGCGCGCATACGGCGTTCCCCGCCGATGCGCACAAGGCCGACATGATCGACGGTTTGCGCAAAGGGTTGGAGGTGATCTGTGCGTTTGACGACGCCACGCCGCGCCTTACCCAAAGCGAGCTCGCCGCACGTTTAGATCTCAGCCGCGCCGCCGCGCGTCGCTACTTGATGACGCTCACGGCGCTCGGTTACATGGCCACCGACGGAAAAGCGTTTTGGCTCACGCCCAAGGTCATGCAACTCGGGCATTCGTATGTTGCGTCATCACGGCTGCCGCGGACGGTAATGCCGGTGCTGCAAAAACTCACCGATGCCCTAGGCGAAGGCACGAACCTCGCGGTCTTGCAAGACGCAAACGCGGTTTACATCAGCCGCGTGAGCGCTGCGAAATTGTTGTCGACGCTGATTGAACCGGGAACGCGCTTACCAGCGCACACGAGCGCTGCGGGGCGCGTGCTACTGAGCCGCTTGCCTGAGCCGGAACTTGAACGTTGGCTTGCCGAGCATCCGCTCGTCGGATATACAGCGCAAACCATCACCGACAAAACTGCCCTGCGGCGCGTGCTGGCGAAAGTGCGCGAACAAGGCTACAGCGTGACGGAAGGACAATTTGAATCGGGCCTGCGCGGCATTGCGGTGCCGCTCTTGGACAACAACGATCAGTTGGTCGGCGCGATCGGCGTGTCCATGGCGATTTCGTCGATGACGGCAAGCGCCGCGATGAAACGCTGCGTGCCTGCGCTCAAAGCAGCGGCTGAGCAGTTGCGCGGGCAGCTGTAAGCCGCGTAGTCGCGTCTCGCCGTGACCGAATGTCACGCACGAAAGTCCAGCGTAGCCGATCGCTGCTAGGGCAAATCTACTCGCGGTGACCGCACAACTTGGCTCTGGGCGAGCCAACAAATGTGAATCACGCACGTTTTGCTTTCCGATATGAAGGCAGCTACTCGTCAATCTCCCCTTGCCACTCCCGACATGCCAATGAGTTCACTGGCGGTCTTCTTCCGTACGTCCTGGCACAGGAAAAATATTGCGTCAGCCTGAGCCACTTTCAGACGATTTCTTGCGATTGTGAATACGAAGCGATTGGCAGAGGTCCGCTTTCCCGGCCTGCTGCCCGACGACACCGTACGAGGCCGTCCATTCAACACCCAACGTAACGCAATCGAAGGTAGTCATGTCAAGCCACAACATTGCACTTAAGCCGGTGACGCTTGATCCATTGAGGTTGGCGCGGCGAACGAAGAACAGAGTTCCACTCGCTTGTGCGCTGTTTTTGGCGTGCCTTACGTCGACGAGCCGTGCAGCAGCGCTCTCAGTGACTCAGCACAATTTCGCGACAACAACCCTCGAGCCGACCTCTACGCTGACTCTGGTTTTCTCGGAGAATACAGAGGCGCTCACAGGGCGCATCGCCGTTTTTATCGGCGCCACTGACGTTACCGCTGCCGTGCAACTTAGCGGCACAGCTGCGACGTACGGCCCCAGCCCGTTAGGGCTACCGTTGGGTTCTCATGACGTTGTCGTCATGTTCTACGACGGTACCGCCTGGATCGCGCTTGCTCGTCTTCCGCTGGTGGTCGGGTCGCCAGAAACGGCAGGGTTAACGTCCGCGTCGGCAGCGACGCAGCGCAGTTTCAAGCCAAAAATCGATCTGACCAGCGCACTCGGCTACACACGCACAGCTACGGTCGGCAAGGAAAATACATCAAACAAAACTCACACAGGCGGTCTGCAAGGCAGTGTCGCCGACGAGTGGAGTGGCGACGACCATGGCGGCTGGACGCTGCGAGCACAAGCAAACGCTGCGGGCAGCAGCGTTCGCAGCCAGGCGTTACGGTTCGCTCAACGAGCGAGTGCGGCCGAGAAAGTAGACCTCGCAAGCTATTTAATCGAAGGCACTCTGGGTGCGGCTAAGTTTGGGCTGGGCCATATCAACGCGGGATCGCATCCGCTATTGATGAGTGGGCTGTCATTTCGGGGAGCAACATTCAGCTACCCCGTGAGCCCGCATCTAGACGTCACCCTCAATGCGCACAACGGTTCGGCGGTAGTGGGCGCGGATCGACTGTTGGGACTTTACGACGACACCCATCACTTCGCCGGTGCGACGTTGGGGTTCGAAGCGTACCCGGAGTCAAAGGGACGACTTCGCGTAGAGGCGGCGGTGCTTGACGCAGCAGTCGCACGAACGCAGCCTGGCATCAGCACCTCCGGGGCAACGGCAACGCAAGAAAGTGCCGGGATAGGCCTGCGTGTGTTGGGCACCACCGAAGACTCCCGAGGGCGTTTTGATGCTGCGTACGCCAGCAGTCAATACCGCTCAATCGGCGACGGCTTTTCGCCCACCACGTCCGCAACGCGAAACAACGCGTATCTGTTTGACAGCAGCTATCAAGTAGTGCGCGACCTCTCCTTCAGCGAGCGGTGGCCGATCACGTCAACCGTCACCTTCAAACACGAATACGCCGATCCGTTGTACAAGAGCTTGGGCGCAGGTTGGGCCGCGGATTATCAGCAAACGTCGCTTGGCGTGGTAACGAGCGTCGGGCCTCTCAACATCCAGCTAGCGACATCGGCACGCAACGATAACGTGCGGCGCGTCGCAACGGCTCTGGTCAATAAGGTAGAGAACTCGCAGTTCACTCTCTCTGGTCATGTGGCTCAGCTATTTAACTTGACGCCGTCGCCCGAAATACCTGCGATCAACCTGACACTGACGCGCTCTCATCAATGGGGCACCCATGCGCCGACAACGCTTGATGCAACGCTAATTCCAAACATCGCGACCCACGCGGTGACCGGCGGGCTGAACTGGTCCGGCGCCGCATGGACATTCGCACTGACCGGTGGTCTAAATAAACAAGATAACAGGCAGCTTGGCTCGGCGAATAAAGACATCGCAACGACCACTTTTGGCGCGCAACTGGGTTGGCGCGCTAGCGATGCCGCGATGCTTACCATCGGAATCACACCCAACATTAGTCGTCAATCCGACACCGGGCTGCGACGCACGACGTGGAACCCGAACGCGAGCGTGTCTTGGCAATTGCCGTTCGACATTGCACTGACCTCTTCTGCCAACTTTGATCGTAGCTACGACAGTCTCGCTACCAGCGGAACGCGCAACTGGGGCTTTGCCAATCAGCTCACCAAAACTTTCAAATTGCCCGTCACCTGGGGCTCGGGCTCACAAGCCATTCAGCTGAGTCTGCGCCAATTCGTCACTTACGCCAATAACAGGACGCTGCAGGGGCTAGTCGACACACAGTCCTCGACGCGAAGCGCTGGCGTCACGCTCAATATTTCGATCGCGCTGTTTTGAAGGGACGACAAATGAATTACAACAACCCGCCCTCGCCGCTGATTCTGCTCACCCTAGCGCGAGTGCGAATTCGGCGTGTCTGCGGACGAGCCGCTCAGCTTGCGTTGATGCTAGCCATCAGCATGATTGCGCTGCCTGCGTGGTCCACTCTTACCAGCGTCACACCTACCCAAATATCTATCAACGTCACAACGGGCGGTGTTTACAGTTTCTCCGTCATCGGGTCAATCGGTGAAACAGTGTCCTCTCAAAGCCTGTTTTGCTCCAGCGTTGGGGTGCCGGTGCCTGCCAACGGCATCATTTTCCCCGCCGCCGGCGGATGCTCACCGTCAAGCGTCACACCAGTCAATCCGGTCGCCCCCGCCGGCACACTCTACGGCTTCACCGGCACAATTACGCCGACACAAGCCGCAAGCTTATTGGCCGACGCCATCGCCGCCGGGCAACCCGCTGGCAATCGATTTATGTACTGGCGACAGGGATTTGGCACGTCTGGCTTTGCCATAGTTCGCGTCAATCTCATTGAGCCAACATCGGCCCCGCCCACGCTGCTACCTGCCAGCATTGCCTTCGGCAACGTGCAAGTGGGCCAAAGCTCGCCGACTCAATCCGTGACCTTCTCCACCGGATTCACCAGCACGACTCCGCCGCTCACCATCTCACACCCATCGTGGACCGTGGCGACCTCCAATTGCCCAGCGCTCGTAGCGTCCAACCTGTCTTGTCAAATCACGATGCGCTGCGTACCGACGGCTGTAGGCGCGTTATCCGGTACCGCAAGCGTCACGGTCGGTACTTTCACGGCTTCGTCCAACGTCACCTGCAACGGTGTCGCCGCACCCGCCAGTGCAAGCCCTACCTTACTACCGGGCAGCGCTAACTTCGGGGCGGTAGCCATTGGTGCCGCTGCGGTGACTCAGTCCTTCACCTTGACGAACTCCAGCGCTACGGCGCTCTCCGGTTTGAGCTTAAGCGTACCGGTGGGCTTTAGTCAGACATCTAACTGCGGAGTAGCGTTAGCGGCCAACGCGAGCTGCCAAATCACCGTTTCATTCAGCCCGCTCGCTGCGCAGGCCTACAGCGGCGAACTAAGAGTCACGGCCGGTACTGTCAATTTGAGCAGCGCATTGTCAGGTCTCGGCACTACTGCACCCGTGATCGCGGGGCCTTCAACACTCACAGACGTGTCGCCCAAACGTTTGGTAGGCAATGTGAGCAGCGACCTCACCCAAATGCTGACCTATGCGTTTACCGGCAATACATCCACCGTGTCGCCCGGCGAGGGCGTGTTCTGCCTTGACCTAATCGCCGTGCTTCCCGCAGGTAACACGACGACGGGCAACCCTTGCGCTAGCAGCAGTCAGTTCGCACGCCATCCCACTATTGCCGGCTCGTTTCAAAGCACACGAATTGGAACCTACATTCGATCAGTGCGCGAGACGATTCGTGTGCCGTCGGCGGTATCGCGATTTGTAAGGGAGAGCGGACGCAACCGTTACTACTTCGCACGCCAGTTCTCGCCGAACCAGTATGCCGTAGTCGCCATCGAGTTACTTGGCAATGTGGCGAACCAGCCCATTGCGATCACCGATATGCGCATGTACTTTAAGCAAGGTGGCGAACAACCCATCGTATTTCTAAAGCGCGGCGACGCGCTACCGATGATCGAAGCGAAGTTGGCTTTCACAGGCAGCGGCTGGTTGCGGGGTGCATGGGAAGTGGTACAGCCCGGGGACATTGAACCCGCCGAAAGCGACTTAATCACCGATGCAAGTCTGCCGCTGTCGCAGCGAGGTCTGCAGCGCCGATACGCCGTGGTTGGCACGTTCCAGCATTACCAACCAGCCGTTGGCCAAGTCACGCTAACGCCACCGGATTTGTCACGCTTCCCGGTGCGTGTCGATGGCGCGTATCGCGTAGTACTGCGATTGTTTGCCGATGCCGCGATAGGCGCAGACAACGACAGCGGGTTCGCTTCCGGTGCGGCGGGCTTCGCGCTTCCGACGGCGCGCTATTTTGTCGGCAGCTTTGCAAGCCATGGGTCAACGAGCGCGCTGGCGTCAATCACACTTAGTCAGCCTTCGGTAAACCATAAGTTCGCCGTCAACGAGGCCATTAACTTCCGTTGGCAAGCCACGCGCGACGCTGCGGTGTACTTGCTCGAAGCCGCTGATACCAAGGGTCAGCTGATGGCAGCCGCACAGGTGCCCGCCTCAGCCATCGATCTCAACGCTGGCTATCGCGCGCCGCAACCGTGGCGCACAAAAGCATCGTCCGGCACTGGTGCGGTTCGCTGGCGTGTTACCGCCTTCAGTCGAGACGGTGAAGTAATCGCGCGTAGCGACTGGCGCAGCGTCCGTTTTTAGTGTTTTCTGATCCCGATGAATCCTCACCTCCCGAAAGGAGTGCATTGATGAAATTCTCCCTCTGTAAATATGTCATTCTGTTCTTGGCTGGCGTTGGGCTGCTGGCAAGCGCAGCACATGGCACAGTGTTTGTATCCGCCCACGCCCCCGGTATGTGTCTCGGGAACAATAACGGCGTCGCAGACATCGACTACTGCGGCCCGGATAACAAGGTGGACTTCAACAACTATGGTCCCATCCAATTGCGTGGACTGTGCCTGGGTACCGACGACAACAATCCAGAGGGGCGTGGCTTGCGCTGGGAAACCTGTCGCCCTCAAGCGAACGCGTCAGCGCGGGACCCGTGTAAATATCAGCCCGACCAGTGCTGGAAGTTGCAACCGTCCGGGCAGCTCAACAACGAGCAGGGTTGGTCGGCTGACATCGAGGGCGAGTCGCGAAGCAACGGTGCGCGCGTGATCGCATACAAATATTCTGGACGTAGCAACCAAAATTGGGGTGAAGGATTTCTGTACACCACCGATTCGTACGCCAGCGCGAGCAACATGAATCTCGTGGGCAGAGCGCAACTGAAGGCTTTCGACACTTACGTCACCAATAATCGTGCGACTCTCGTCGCGGCGGGCGGTGGCAATGTCATCGCCGCGTCGGGCGGAAACATCGTAGCGGCTGGTGGTGGTAACTTCGTGCAGGTAACGACTGGCGCGTTAGTCGCTGCCGGCGCCGGTAATCTCGTTGCTGCGGGCGGCGGCAACATAGTCGCCGCAGGTGGCGGCAACATAGTCGCAGCTGGGGGTGGCAACGTGATCGCGACGAGGCCTGGCAACCTCATTAATCTGAATGCCGCAACGCTCGCTAAATTAGGCGGCGGGCAACAGTACATCACGCGAATAGCGTCACTTATCGGAAACGACGGATCGACACTTGTAGGTAACGATGGCGCGTCTTTGACGCGAGGGCTCGCCAACTACTTCGCTAGTGTGAGCAACTTGGTGCTGGCGGTGGACGCAGCCAGACTGGTTGCGGCCGGAGGAGGCAATCTTGTCGCGGCAGGCTCGCTCAACTTTACGGCGAACGATGTCATGAGCATGATGCGCAGCGCACAAAGCATGACAGGTTCCCGATCCCTGATGTCAACACCTGATCTGCCGAGCACGCTCAATACAGAAATGCTCGCAGCGCTCTTGCGCATTAAAACCAAAGCGGATCCTGTGTTCGCGAAATACGAGAAATTGATCGCTGCCAACGCCACAATATCCCAGGATGTTCGCAATCGGGCGACTCAGATGAGAACGCAGTTACTGACACTGGTGACGCGCAATCAAGCGATTTCAGCGCAGGAAGAAGCATCGGTCGTGCAACAAATTCAGGGCGTGGACAATGCGCTATCGACTCCTGCGAGTGTCGCGCAGCAGCCCACACCGCCATCGCCTCCGGCAGCGCCGCCAGCCCCACCCGCGCCGCCAAAGCCCGTACCTCCTCCTCCACCTCCTACACCTCCACCACCACCTCCTCCACCGCCTGCACCGCCCAACCCAAATGCACCACCCGCTTCACTAGCGTCTGGCCCCTGTGCTGATCTTTGGGTAAATGACACAGTGGCAAAGACACTGGGCCGCACCGCGCGCGGTTCCGGCAAAAACGTGGGCGAATGCAACATTAACCGCTACGGCGGTGGCGCTTGGAGCGACTATGCAGACCTATTGCGCAAAACGCAGGCGGCCTACAGCGTCTGCTCAGACCGACTGATTACCGCCGCAGTATGGGAGGCCATGGGACGAGCACCTCAGGGCAGCGGCTCCTCAAGCGGTGAGTGCAATCGACTCCGTTACAACAACGGATCATGGAGTTCCTTCGATGCGTTGGTCAACATGGTCCGGCTCGCTGCTTCGTCCAGTACCGTCGGCACTCCCACGCCACCTAGCCCGGCGCGGACAATTAGTATCCGATCCACCTACGCGCCTGGCAAATGCCTTGATGTGTCTGCTAGCCAAGGGATCCTACTCTGGGATTGCCACGGCGGCGCAAATCAACGCTTTGCGCAAGAGGCGGATGGGTCGATCAAGTACAACGGGCAGTGTTTAGGCAACAGTGGCAACACGTTGCGTTTTGAGGCATGTTCTGCTGGCGCGATCCACCAAAAATGGCGCGTCGTGAACGGTGCCGCCCAAAATGGAAATGTCCCGCCATCGTGCATCGACATTGAAGCTGGATCAAAAAATAATGGGGCGCGACTACTGGCTTGGTCGTGCCACAACGGCGCAAATCAACAATGGAGTCTCGCGCAATAGCGCGAGTGGAAGCGCTCCGACGCCCGTGACCCGAATCTCTCCTCGCCCGCGTCAGCGGGCGTTTTTTGCATTTGTGGTGTCGATACGTCATCAAGGTTGCTGGACGCGTTACGCTAGGCTTGACTCTGTGCTGTTCGTGTCTGCTTTTTAATCGTACTTATCGTGACTACTGCCGCCTCTCCCGTTGAACTGTTGCGCTCTGCACGCACGGGCGACCGTGAGGCGCTTGATCGCCTACTACCGTTGGTCTACGACGAACTCAAGCGAGTCGCCCGCAATAAGATGCGACACGAGTCCGCTGACCATACGTTGCAGGCAACAGCACTGATACATGAGGCGTACCTCAAACTTGTCGATCAGCATTCCACGCATTGGGATGAACGTGCAATGTTCTTCTCGATCGCCTCCGAAGCGATGCGCCGCGTATTGGTCAACCATGCCGTCGCTCGGCAAACGGAGAAGCGCGGAGGTAGTTGGTCGCAAGTAACGGTGAGTTTGCTCGAAGTCGAAGCCAGTGATTCCAACGAGGGCGACGCGGCGGTCCTCGATCTTGACCGGGCACTGACCGCGCTGGCGATGATTGACCCACAGCAATCGCGCGTGGTTGAACTGCGCTACTTCGGCGGGTTAACGATTGAGGAAACCGCGTCCGCGATGAATCTATCGATCGCAACGGTGAAAAGGGAGTGGGCAACCGCTCGGCTTTGGTTAAAACGTGCACTTCAGGCGGATGAAAATGTCCCTTGATGCAGAACGGGCGCGCTGGCAACAGGTAAAAGGCATTCTCGGGAAGTTGCTTGAACTGCCGCCTGCCGATCGCGCGGCGGCCCTTCCGGACTTGTGTCGCGACGACTTAGGGCTGCACGATGAGGTGTCGAATCTGCTCGCACTGCATGGTACCGAAACCATGTCGATAGAGCACGCGCCGTTCATATCAAACCTCGTCCAGCAGCGCGGTGCAGCGCTGTCGGCCGGCGCATCGATTGGCGCATGGACGTTGGAGCGTGAGCTTGGCGAAGGTGGAATGGGCAGCGTTTGGTTGGCGCGACGCAGCAATGCGACCTTTCATCAATTTGCTGCGATAAAAGTAATTCGCGGCATCGCTAGCGCCACTTTGCTCGCGCGGCTGCGAAGCGAACGACAGGCGCTGGCGGCGTTGAATCATCGCAACATCGCACACCTCATCGACGGCGGCGAGACGCCCGACGGTGCGCCCTACATTGTCATGGAGTACATCGACGGGCAACCGATTGATGAATGGTGTCGGTCACGCAGGCTCGATGCTCGAGCGTGCCTCCAATTGATGATGCAACTGGTCGACGCTGTGGCGCACGCGCACGAGCACCTCTTGGTGCATCGTGATATCAAACCGTCAAATGTGTTGGTAACGGCTGAGGGACAAGTCAAGCTGCTCGACTTCGGTGTATCCAAACTACTAGCACCGGAGGGCGACTCACTCGCGGCGACGGAATTTGGCGACCGAGCACTGACGCCGGAGTACGCGAGCCCCGAACAGGTACAGGGTGGATCGATAACCGTCGCCACCGACGTTTACGGTCTTGGCGCAACTTTGTATCGCATGTTGACGGGCAGCTCGCCATTTGGTGGCGTTGAGCGCGACGCATACGCGCTACTCAAAGCTGTAGTTGAGGAAGCACCGACGCGCGTCAGTCTAACGATGCGCCAGAACGACACGAGGGCAGCGAATGTGCCGCGTGAAAACTGGCACGCTTTGATTGGTGACGTCGACACCATCCTCGCCAAAGCGTTGGCCAAAGACCCGGCAGATCGATATGGGACGGTCGACGCCCTGGGTCGCGATATTCAAGCGCATCTCAATGGCTATCCGATTGCTGCGCAACCTCCAACGTGGCGCTATGTGGCGTGGAAGTTCATTAGACGCCACCGTCTCGCCAGCGCCGCAACGGCTACTGCGGCACTGTCATTGGTCGTCGGATTGATCACCGCGCTACACCAAGCCAACGTCGCCAATATTCAACGCGATCTGGCTCGTAGCGAACAAGAGCGTGCGACAGCCGCGCTGAAAATTGCTGAGCAGGAGCGCACGCGTGCCACGCGTGCACTCGTGAACGAACAGCTCGAGCGCAACGCTGCTGTTGCCGCAACAGCCCAAGCAGAATTACAACGCGGCGCCGCTCAGGCTTCGGCTGTGGCTGCCACGAGCGCGCAGCGCAACGCCGAAGCGCAACGACTGCTGGCAGCGTCGCGTTTTTCTGACGTGCGCGCGCTCGCCAATCGCGTCGTCAGTGAGTACGCAGATGACCTGTTGGGCACGTTTGGAACCAGCGAAACGCGGCTAAAAATCGTTGACGACAGCGTACGATTTCTCGACCGCCTGCGAGTCGATGCAAGCCGCGATCCTGGTCTCCTCAGCGAACTCTCGCGTGGCTATCGTAAGCTCGCATTCGCGCTCAGCGGTGACGCCAGTTTGCGCGACTATCCGCGTGCGGAGCAGCAGCTGGCGCTGGCTCGGCAGCTACGCGAGGAGGTCATGAAGGCGCGGGGGCGAACGCCAAGCGATATTGCGGAAATGGCGCTGATTGACGAAGCCAGCGGTGATCTGGCGCGCCAGCAATATCGCTTCGCTGTCGCAAGGACAATGTTGGATCGTGCGCGTAGCGCGTTCGCTGAACTTAAAGGTTGGAAATTCGCCGATCCTTGGGATCGCGTTGGGCCTGCGCGCGCGTCGTTACATGCCGCAGACGCGCTCGTGGAGCCTGGAACAACACAGGCCAACAGTGGCACCGCGATGAACCTTCTAGAGGAAGCGCAAGACGCGCTGGAAGCCATTTTGTCGAACACGCCGAAAGACGCTGTTGCGCGCTTTCACCTCAGCGCGGTTCACATGGCGCGCGCCATGCTGCTACGGCAAACCGGAAATTTTGAGTCAGCAAACGTGCAGTTTGACCATGCTGAACGACTCGCGGGCGACCTCGTCAATCAATTCCCGAACAATGCGATCTACGTACAGCAATGGTCGAGAGTGTTAGGTGACCGCAAAACCCTTCGCATTTCCATGGGACGTGAAGAGGCCGGATTCGCCGACGGGATCAAGCGCGCCGAGCTCGCGAGCGTGGTGCGCGCGCGTGAACCCGCTAACCCGCTGGCTGTTCTAAATGATTTAGTTGCTTGGTCAGCGTTGTGCTCAGACTATCTACGGCTCGATAAAGACGTCGCGCTGGCGCGTGTTCCGTGCCAGCACGCCGTCGAGGGTGCGCGCGCGATGCTGGCGATGCGACAGGTTGATCCGTTTGCTGCGCCCGCGTATCAGGCGCTGATGGTTGCAGGATTGGCAAACGTGCAAAGCGCGTTGCGAGTCGGGGGCGATCAAGCTGCGATCGATGCAGCCCTGGCGATGCAGGCGACCGGCCTAGCAGGACTGACTCGATTGACGCCGCCGGTGAGCGAAGATCCTTTACGCACCGCGTATCTCGTAAACACCCGAATTGCGCTGGCACACGGCCTTGAGCTAGCGGGTCAGCACGAGGAAGCAACGCGTGTGCATATGGAAAATCTCTCGCTTATTGCAGCCATTAGGCAAGCAAAAATCGATGAGATCGCCACGCCAAGTCTGACAATGTTTACCCGGCGACGAATGGCGCACAATTTTCTCGCGCATGCTCTGCGCGGCGAGGTCAAAGATTCCGAAGCGGCGCGGCTGCGTGACCAAAGTATCGATTCGGCAAAAAAATACATCGCAACGGCAAACGAAGCCGAAGCGCGCGGAAGACTCAGTGCTCTGTTTGCCAGCTACGTGCCGGAAATGAACGCAATGATCCGTGCGCATGAGGCAAAGGACACGGTGCCACCGCCACCGCCATCTGAGCGAAAAGAACTACGCTAAGCGGCGGTGCAGCGTGGTCGACGTCGCCATCGTGTCGAGAGTGACCAATCCACGAATCGCACCGGCACTCATCCGTGCAATCAGATGGCGCGACGACCAAGAGTGCATCGTCTGCAAGGCGTGCACGTGTCTGCTCGGAAGCGTGTTTACTGCGGAATCCGCCCCTCAAGAAAACTCACGAGCCGCGCGCTCGGCACCGTGCGGTCAATGTAGGCTTCGCCAAGTTTTTTAAGCAGCACGAGCGTCACAACGCCGCCTTCGTTTTTCTTGTCGCGCTGCATGTGTGACACGAGCTTCGCGGCGTCCGATTTCGGGGGCGCAATCGGCAAATTCACGGCACCAAACAAGCGCTTCACGCGTTCTACGTCGGCCGCGCCGATGTGGCCCAACTCGTAGGAGAGTTGCGCCGCCAAAACACAACCCGCCGCCACTGCTTCGCCGTGTACCCACGCGCCGTAGCCCATCTCGGTTTCGATGGCGTGGCCGAAGGTGTGACCGAGATTCAGGAGCGCACGAATGTCGAGCGTTTCGCGCTCGTCGCGTTTCACGACGTCGGCTTTGATGCGGCACGAATGCGCAACCACGCGCGCGAGCGTTTCGTCGTCGCGTGCGTTGAGTTTGTCAACGTCGCGTTCGAGTTCGGCCAGGTGTGGCGCATCGAAAATCAACGCGTGCTTGATGATCTCCGCGAGCCCAGCGGCAAACTCACGCGGCGGCAAGCTCTTGAGCGCGGCGGTGTCAGAGAGCACGGCCAGCGGTTGGTAAAACGCGCCTATCATGTTCTTGCCCAACGGATGATTGATCGCCGTTTTTCCACCGACCGAAGAATCCACCTGCGCGAGGAGCGTCGTGGGCATTTGCACGAACGGAATTCCGCGCTGATACGTGGCCGCAGCGAATCCCGCGACGTCCCCAATCACGCCACCGCCGAGCGCGACGATGGTGGTTTTGCGATCACACTTCGCCGCGAGCATCGCGCTGTAAATCATGTCGAGCGACGTTGCAGTTTTGTACGCCTCGCCATCGGGCAACACAATTTCGACCACGTTTTTTCCAAGGCGACGCAGCGAATCGCTGACCCGCGCGAGGAACATCGGCGCCAGTGTTTCGTTGGTCACGACCGCCGCCGTCGCACCCTTCACGAACGGCGCGAGCGCGTCGGCGTTGCCGATCAAGTTCGGCGCAATGTGAATCGGATACGGGCGATCGGCGAGTGAGACGTGAACGGTTTGCATTGGAATATAGAGATATGACTTTTGCGCTCTAGCGACAGCTAGGTGGCGCTTTCAGCCTTAAAAAACGTATTGTCGACTAACTCATAAAAAACGAGGAAACTACCATGTAGCTGTCGTTCGCGCCAAAAAGCTGTATGCGACAAAAAATCTATTCAGACGATCAGGGGGAAACAGCCGCAAGCATAGCCGCTGCGGTGCGACCGGTTTCACGGCGCTGCGCTTCGCTGCTCCGAATCGCGCACGCTTGCGCCGAGCGGAGATTAGCGATAGCTTACGCGGCTTGTTCAATTCAAAAGACCTCTGCACGACGCCGAGTTAGATGTGATGATGACAGTTGCCAACGTTCTCGTGGGCCTTGTGGCCTTGATTCATGTGTACATCCTCGTGCTCGAGATGTTTCTGTGGACAACGCCCAAGGGACGCAAAGCCTTTGGCACGACGCCAGAATTCGCCGAAGCGAGCAAAGTGCTCGCCGCGAACCAAGGGCTCTACAACGGCTTTCTCGCGGCGGGTTTGATCTGGGGTTTGTTGCTCGGTGGCACCGCGGGATTTCACGTCAAACTCTTCTTCCTCGCCTGCGTCCTGATCGCGGGGCTGTACGGCGCCGCGACCGCGTCGAAACGCATTCTTTATGTGCAGGCGCTGCCGGCCCTGCTCGCAATTGTGGCGCTGCATCTGACCTAGGCGTCTGCGCGCAGCGTCGTATATTTCGCCCATGGAAAGCAGAAAACTGCGCGTAGGCGCGCCCATCTCCCCCGACGAATTTGACATGCTCACTGACGAGCAATTGATTCGTTTGCTGCCACGCGCGTACCGTGAATTTTTCCCCGGCAAGGACTTCTGCGCCGACGGGCATTTCTATCTGCATGACGGCAACGCGTGGTGCTTTTACAAGGGCGGCTTCCTAGACGACTGAGGCGATTAAGCGCTCACGAGACGCTTTTAAGTCCGAAGAAATCTCCGTCGCCACCTTCGATGTGATTGCCGAGCTTGAAGATGCCGCTCGCGCGCGCAATCACTTCGCCGTCAGCAAACGCGAGGCCCTGCACGAAGGCAATCGTTCGCGTCACGCGCAGCACCGTGGCCTCACCATGCACCCATGAGCCCATCATCGCAGGCGCGACATAGTCAATCTGCAAATTGATCGTCGGCATGATGCGCCGTTTTCCGAGCGACTGATACATCACCGCATACGGCAGAAACGTGTCCGCGAACGAGGCGAGCATCCCGCCGTGCAACGATCCCGCGAGGTTCGCGAGCCGCGCCTCCACGCGAAACCCAAGCGTGAGTTTTTCGTCTGCCCAACGGCCATAGAGCTGCGCATTGTTCGTGACAAATCCGGGACCAAGATCAACGGCGCGAAAGCCTTCGGGCGCGTGCAACGGCGCGGACAACGCTGTAGCACTCATGCGTAAGTGATCCACGATTGATGCTCGGGGCTTTCGAGGTGCGGCAGCATGTTGTAGGTCATCAGCGAATGCTTTTTCGCGTTGTAGCTAAATTGGCTCAGCGAACAATTTCGGATTCGCAAATTGAGTTCCACCGTGGCCTCGGCGCCTGCACCAAGCACATGCCCAACGGCGGTAGAAATGGGCCCGCCACTGGAGACGATAAGGACGTCGCCGTCCGGATATTGTTCGCGCACATGATCGAGCGCGGAGATCACGCCCGCCTTGAACTCGGCATACGTCGGCATGCGCACGGGCTTCGTCTCACCCGCCATCCACGCGAGCAGTCCCTCGCGCAGCAGGCGAAAGTGATTGCGCATGTCTTCCGGCGTTTTGGGCATCTCGAGCTTTTGTCGGTGTACTGCTCCGATCAGCGCCGCCGGGTCATATTCATCAAGCCCCGGCCACACGTGCACTGCCGGCGCATCCGCCGCCGCCAACTGCATGCCCGAGGCAATGCCTTGCCACGTCTGTGCGTGACGCCGCAGCGTGCCGGTCAGCACCGCGTCAAAGTGTTTTCGATTCGCCCCAAAGTACTCGCCAAGACGCTGGCTTTGCCGCTGTCCTAGGTCGCTGAGATTGTCGTAGTCCGCCGCGCCAAACGACGCCTGACCGTGCCGTACTAAATTGAGTGTGCCCATAGGACTATTGTCGCAAACGGTGGATGGCCATCCGCCGAACTAGCGACGTAGCGACCATTGGCATGACTTTTTGCCTCAAACGACTGCCCCGTGTGGGTTTCAGCCATTTTTTCAACTAGTCGACTGTCACATAAATTTAAGTCAAACGACTACTGGGCGGTCGCTAGCCGCAGAAAGCTGTATTCCGCTGCTTTGCGATCAATCCGCAGCAGGCGCTGTCGCCACGGCCGGGGCAACGGGCGCGCCCGCAAACATCGCTCGCCCTTCCGCTGCTCGGTCGAGCTGGCGTCCGATGCTTCCGCAGACTAAGTCGCACAGCGCATAGACAGCGGGGTCTGCGATCTTGTAGAAGGCACTGTTGCCGCGGCTTTCGCGGGTGACGAGGCCGTGTTGCGTGAGGAGCGTCAGGTGCCGCGAAATATTGGCCGATGTGTAGCCGCAGAGCTGGGCAAGTTCGCCAACGTTGCGCTCTTTTTCGCGCAAGTAATTGAGGATTTGCAGCCGTGTGGGCTCGGCGAGCGCTTGAAAGTACGCGGCGACTTGAGTGAGCGCCTCGTTTGGAAGACCGTTCATTCGGGGGCACGTCGAAGAAATGGAAGCTGACATCTTGCCGTAAATGCATTGAGGGTGCAATTATTTAGACAAATTCGCATTTGCGCACTTGACTATTTAACTACTTGCGCAAATAATAACCCATAAGTTCAGAATTTGAAAGCCGCCGCCTCGGTTGGCCGCAAACACGATGAAAGTCCAATCCGCCATGAAACTGCGCCTGCCCCGCTCCGTTGATCGCAAACACGCGTTGCTCGTGAGCGCTGCCGCCACCGCCTTACTCATGTTTGTCGGCACCGCTGCGCAGGCCGCCGACGCACCGAACGCGCCATTGGCTACGATCACCGTGCAACCAGGTGCCAACAACGCTGCGTCGGCCTATGACGGCGTAGTCGAAGCGGTGAGGCAAACCGTCGTCGCCGCGCAAGTCCAAGGCGCGATCATCGAGCTCAACGCGAAGGTGGGCGAGCGCGTCAAAGCTGGCCAAGTGCTCCTGCGCATCGACGCCCGCGCCGCCGACCAAAACGTCGCGGCGAACGACGCGCAGGTGCAAGCTGCGCGCGCGCAGCTCGACGTCGCCGCCAAAGACTTCGACCGCCAAAAACAACTTTTCCAGAAGGCATACATCAGCGCCGCCGCGCTTGAGCGCGCCGAGTCGCAATTCAAATCTACGCAAGCACAAGTCAACGCCCAAATCGCACAGACCAACGCCGCGCGCGCGCAAACCGGCTTCAATGTAATCCGCGCGCCGTACGCAGGCGTCGTCTCCGAAGTGCCGGTAACGCTCGGCGACATGGCGATGCCCGGCCGCGCGCTGATTACCTTGTACGACCCGGCGCAACTGCGCGTCACGGCGTCGGTGCCGCAATCGGCGCTCTCGTCTGTCAACGCCGCACAAAACGCGCGCGCCGAGATCCCCGGACTGGCAAACGCGCCACAGCAAATCACGCCCACGCGGACGCAAGTACTGCCAACCGTTGATGCAGCGACACACACGTCGCAGATTCGTCTCGATTTGCCGAGCGAACTGGCTGGCCTCACGCCCGGCATGTTCGCGCGCGTCTGGCTGGCGTCGAGCGGCGCGGCGGGCGCATCTACAAAAATTTCGGTTCCAACGAGCGCCATTGTGCGCCGCGCTGAAATGACAGGACTTTATGTGCTCAACGCCAACGGCCAACCGCTCCTGCGGCAAGTTCGCATTGGGCGCGCCGACGGTGCGAACGTCGAAGTGCTATCCGGCCTGATGGCGGGCGACAAAGTGGCGACCGATCCACAAGCCGCCATGCGCGTGCGCTAGGGCTTGGGTTTCAACATGAGTAAGAACAACACCACAACGATGGGCGTCTCCGGCCGCATTGCTGCGTACTTTCAAACCGCACAGATCACGCCGCTCTTGGCGCTCGTGGCGCTGCTGCTCGGCGTATTCGCAGTGCTCGTCACGCCGCGCGAAGAAGAGCCACAAATCAACGTGACCATGGCGAACGTGCTGATTCCGTTCCCCGGTGCTGCCGTGCGCGAAGTGGAGCAATCGGTCGCGATCCCAGCCGAACAAGTGCTCTCGCAAATTTCCGGTGTTGAGCATGTCATGTCGGTCTCGCGTCCTGGCCTCGCGATTGTCACGGTGCAGTTCAAAGTGGGCGTTCCACGCACTGAGGCTCTCGTGCGGCTGTACGACACAGTGAATTCGAACGCGGATTGGTTGCCGAAAGGCCTCGGCGTACTCGCCCCGATCATCAAGCCGAAAGGCATCGATGACGTTCCGATTGTCACGCTCACGCTCTTCAGCAAAAACACGGCGACCGGCGCGTTCGATCTGGAGCGTATCGCGCACAGCGTTGAGGCAGACATCAAGCGCGTGAACGGCACTCGCGAAGTCGTCACCATCGGCGGGCCCGGCCGCGCGGTGATGGTCGAGATCGATCCCACACGCATGAATGCGGTCGGCGTGACGGTGCCGGATCTGCGCAACACCTTGCTCTCCGCAAACTTAGGCTTGCCGGTCGGCGAATTGATCGCCGGCAATCGCTCGGTGTCGATTGAATCCGGACCGTTCTTAAAAGAAGCCAGTGAAGTGGGCGAGTTGGTCGTGTCAGTTCGCGGAGGCAAACCGGTGTTCCTGCGCGATGTGGCAAATGTGCGCGACGGCGCGATGCCGGCAGGCCGCTACGTGTGGCACGGCGTCGCGGGCAAAGACGCGGCGGAATATCCCGCGGTAACGATCAGCGTCACGAAGAAGCCGGGCGAAAACGCGATTGATGTTGCTAACGCCGTCACGCGCCGTGTGGATGCGTTGAAGAACACGGTGATTCCCGCCGACGTGCAAGTCGCCGAGACGCGCAACTACGGCGCGACCGCGAACGACAAAGCACAAAAACTCATCACGAAACTCTTGTTCGCTACGGCGTCCGTCGTCGCCCTCGTCTTCCTCGCGCTCGGCCGACGCGAAGCGGCGATCGTCGGCGCGGCTGTGATCCTGACGCTCACCGCCACGCTCTTCGCATCGTGGGCGTGGGGCTTCACGCTTAATCGCGTGTCGCTGTTCGCGTTGATTTTCTCTATCGGCATATTGGTGGACGACGCGATCGTCGTCGTCGAGAACATTCACCGTCACCAGCAGCTTTTCCCTCAAAAGACACTGACAGAAATCATCCCCGGCGCTGTCGACGAAGTGGGCGGCCCAACGATTTTGGCCACGCTTACCGTGATCGCGGCGCTGTTGCCGATGGCGTTTGTGTCGGGCCTCATGGGGCCGTACATGAGCCCGATTCCGATCAACGCGAGCATGGGTATGTTGCTCTCGCTTGCGATCGCGTTTGTCGTAACTCCTTGGCTGTCGCGGCTGTGGATGAAACCTACCGCGGCGCACAGCGGCAACGCGCATTCCGGCCTGTCGGGCAAGCTCGCGCCGCTGTTCACACGCGTGTTCACGCCACTGCTCGATGAACGCAAAGGCAAGCGCAACCGTCGCTTCCTTGGCCTCGGCATCGCGGGACTCATCGCGATTTCTGTGGCGCTGCCGATCATGGGTTTGGTGCTTCTGAAAATGTTGCCACTCGATAACAAATCCGAGTTTCAGGTGATCGTCGACATGCCAGCCGGCACGCCAGTCGAGCAGACCGCCGCGACGCTGCATGAGCTCGGCGCGTACCTCGCCACCGTGCCCGAAGTAACCGACTATCAAGCCTACGCGGGCACTGCTGCGCCGATCAATTTCAACGGCCTCGTGCGCCAGTATTACCTGCGCAGCGGCGGCGACGTCGGTGACATTCAAGTGAACCTCGTCGACAAAAGTCACCGCAGCGACAAAAGCCATGTGATCGCCACACGCGTTCGGCCGGAGTTACAAAAAATCGGCGCACGATTCGGCGCAAACGTGAAGGTCGTCGAAGTGCCGCCTGGCCCGCCCGTTCTCTCACCGATCGTTGCCGAAATTTACGGCCCTGAGGCGGAAGGTCGGCTGAAAGTCGCGAAGGCCGTACGCGCCGTGTACGAAAAGACCAAAGGTGTGGTCGACGTGGACGACAGCAGCATCAAGAGCGCGCCAAAAACATTGCTAGTCGTTGATCGCCGAAAGGCTGCGATGCTCGGGGTTCCGCAGCAAGTGATCGTGAGCACACTGCGCGCGGGCCTCGCGGGCGAAGCGACGGCGTACCTACACGACGAAACGAAATATCCCGCCGCCGCGACGCTCCAATTGCCACCAGAGCAACACGGCGACGTGAACGCGTTGCTACAGCTCTCGGTACGCAGCGCCGAAGGCAAACTGGTGCCGATCCGCGAACTGGTCACCGTGACCGACACAGTGCGTGAGCAACCGATTTATCACAAGGATTTGTTGCCCGTGAACTACGTCGTCGGCGACATGGCCGGCAAGGTCGACAGCCCGCTGTATGGAATGTTTGCAATGCGCAGCAAAGTCGCTGAAATCACTGCACCGGGCGGCGGCAAGCTTGTTGAATATTTCATCAAACAACCCGAAGAAGCCTACCGTGACTACTCGATCAAGTGGGACGGCGAATGGCAGATCACCTACGAAACTTTCCGCGATATGGGCGCGGCGTATGGCGTTGGTTTGATCCTGATTTACTTGTTGGTCGTGGCGCAGTTCGGCTCGTATTTAACGCCGCTCATCATCATGGCGCCCATCCCGCTCACAATCATCGGCGTGATGCCGGGCCACGCACTGCTCGGCGCGCAATACACGGCAACGAGCATGATTGGCATGATCGCGCTAGCCGGAATCATCGTGAGAAATTCGATCTTGCTCGTTGACTTCATCAACTTGCAAGTGCGCGAAGGTGTGCCGTTTAACGAAGCTATCGTGCACTCCGCAATCACCCGCGCGCAACCGATTATGTTGACCGGTCTGGCCGCGATGCTCGGCGCGTTCTTCATTCTCGACGACCCGATTTTCAACGGGCTCGCGATCTCTCTCATCTTCGGCATCTTCGTATCCACACTGCTCACGCTCGTGGTGATTCCGATTCTTTACTACGTCGCCTATCGCAATCGTCTCGGTGCCATCACTGGTGCGCCCGCGGACGACGCACCCATCGTTACAACCAACGCCGCCACCGCGGCACCCACTTTAGGAGTTTAATCATGACCTCATGGCAAATCGTTCGTTTAGTCGCCGGCACTTTCATCCTGCTCTCGCTCGCGCTGGGCATTCCCGGCAGCCCAATTTTCGTAAGCCAGTGGTGGCTCGCGTTTACCGCATTTGTCGGCGCGAACCTCCTGCAAAGCGCGCTCACGAAGTGGTGCCTAATGGAATCCATCCTGCGTAAACTCGGCGCGAAACCGGGCTGTTAATCGCCGTTCAGAAAGGTCGTCACCATGCTCATCGTCTGCCCAAGCTGCCACGCCACCAACCGCGTGCCCGACGCGCGTCTTGCCGACGGCCCTGTCTGCGGAACCTGCAAAGCACCCCTACTTTCGCCAGAGCCATTCGCGCTTGACGACACGACGTTTGCAAATTACATCGCGCGCACCGAACTTCCCATCGTCGTCGACTTCTGGGCGGCATGGTGTGGCCCGTGCAAGATGATGGCACCACAGTTCGCTGCGGCCGCGAAACAACTACCAAACGTCCGTTTCGCCAAGGTCGACACCGAAGCCGCACAGCAAACCGCGTCGTTATTCAATATCCGCAGTATCCCGACGATGGTCGTGTTTGCTGGCGGAAGCGAAATCGCCCGGCAATCCGGCGCGATGAGCGCGGCAGATATTGCGCGGTGGGTAAGCGCCGCAGCCGCGAAAGCCTAACCCGCGCAACCCAAAAACAAAAGCCCCAACGCGCAAACGATGGGGCTTTTCTGAAATTTTTGGCTCCTCGACCTGGGCTCGAACCAGGGACCTACGGATTAACAGTCCGGCGCTCTACCAACTGAGCTATCGAGGAATTGAAGCCTTGAATTATACGCACAACTTATGGAATCGTGCAAATCGAGGGGGCTCGATGTTCCTGGTTCGACAGGCTCACCACGAACGGACATGGTGATGTAACTTAGTCCAAGAACTTCTGCGGCTTGCTCAGGTGCGGCCACGCGAACTTGAGGTAATAGAACATCGACCACAGCGTGAGCGCGGCGGCGATCACGAGCGCCCACTTGCCTAAGAGCGGCGTCGGGATGCCGGGGAAAAACGGTTCGTAGAGCAGCAGCGCGATGAGCGCGGTAAGCTGTGCTGCGGTTTTGAATTTACCTAAGGTGTTGACCGCGACGCTCTTGGATTGGCCAATCTTCGCCATCCATTCACGAAGCGCCGAAATCGCAATCTCGCGACCGACAATGATGAACGCGAGAATCGCATCGGCTCGATCCATTTGCACGAGCAGCAACAACGCGGCGGCAACCATCAACTTGTCGGCAACTGGGTCAAGGAACGCGCCGAACGCGGAGGTTTGGCCGAGACGTCGGGCCGCGAAGCCATCGGCCCAATCGGTGATCGCGGCAAAGGTAAAGATCAGCGCGCCGATCCAGTTTTGTTGCGTGGCGTTCAACCAGTCGTGCGGCAGGTAATACACGCCGACAAACGCCGGAATGAGCGCTATGCGAATCCAGGTGAGTGTGTTGGCGACATTAAGTTGCATGCCGCCATTTTGGCATGGCGCGGCTGTCGGGGGGGCGACGGCGGAAAAACTCGCGTTTCAACGGATGCCGATCACGTACGGGCCGCTACCGCCCCATCCACTTCTGCGAAAGCGGAAAGTCCTTCGTTCGCAACCCGTGCAAGACGTCCGCGATATTGTCGGCGGCGACGATAAGCTCCATGTTCACTGCTTTCACGAGACCCGCGTCAACCGAGTGCTTGACCCACGCCAGCAAATGGTCGTAGTACCCCGCGACGTTCAGAATGCCACACAGTTTGCGGTGGTAATCCAGCTGGCTCCAGGTGAGCGCTTCAAAAAGTTCGTCCATCGTGCCAAAGCCGCCGGGCATTGCGATCACGGCGTCGGCAAGACCCAGCATCATGGCTTTGCGGCTGTGCATGTCGGGCACGACATGGATCGAGGTTAAGTTTTTGTGCTCGACCTCGAGCGCTTTGAGAGCCTCGGGAATGACGCCAATGACCTCTCCACCGGCCGCGAGCGCCGCGTCGGCCACCACCCCCATGAGCCCGACACCGCCGCCACCGTAGACGAGTCCAATCCCCTGCTCCGCGAGGGTGCGCCCGACCTCTTCCGCCGCCGCTTTGTAGGCCGGGTTGTTGCCGACGTTCGCGCCACAGTAGACGACGACGCGTTTGATGTCTTTCACATGCGTTTCCATTCGGACTAGTCTTCTTTCATACCGGAGGCTTTGATGATCGCGGCTAAACGTGCGCGCTCCTCAGCAACGTATTGCACAAACGACGCACGCGTACCGCCGATGGGCTCGATGCCGGACGTTTTGAGGCGGTTAGAGATTTCTGGCATTTTCATCGCGGCGTCAACCGCAGCCGCCACCTTGTCCATCACGTCCGCCGGCACGCCAGCAGGCGCGTGAACGCCCGCCCAATGCACGATGTTGATGTCCGGAAAGCCCTGCTCGGCTGTCGTGCTCAGGCTCGGGTACGCCGAGAGGCGTGCTTTCCATGTCTCGGCGAGCGCTTTCATCTTGCCGCCGGTGATTTTCGGGAGCGAGACGATGCTCGCCTCACTCGTGGCGTGGACTTGCCCGCCCATGATGGCCGTGGCGCTTTCGTTGCCGCTCTTGTATGGCACGACTTGCAGGTTCGCGCCGTATTTGGTTTTGAGCAATTCGGCAACGAAGTGCGGCGTGCTTCCTGTGCCTGCCGTCGCAAAGTTGAAGCCGCCGGGGACTTTCTTTGAAGCGTCGACGAATTCGCGCAAGTTGCTGTACGTTGCGTTGGGCGGCGCGACGATGATCGACGGCGCGAGCGCAATCATAGCGACCGGCACAATGTCGGTGTCTTTGAACGGCATCGATTTTTTTATCATGTGGTTCGAGATCACGCCAGCGGCGCTGATCAAAAACGTATATCCATCTGGAGCGCTTTTCGCCACAAAATCCGCGCCGAGCGTGCCGCCCGCGCCGGGTTTGTTGTCAATCACCACGGGTTGGCCGAGCACTTTGGTGGCGCCCTCAGCCGCCGCGCGCGCCATCAAGTCATTCGCGCCACCCGCAGCGAACGGAACCACAAATTTGATGGGGCGATTCGGCCAGGCTTGCGCGTGCGCGGAGGTCGCGAAAACGAGCGATGCGGTGACGGCGAGGAACACGCCGGAGAGTGAAAATTTCATGTTGTGAGAAGCAGTCAGGGTGAGGTTGGAAGCAAGCCAGCACTCAATTCAACCATGCGTTGAATCGACGCCTCAAGCGTTGGATCATTTGCGAGCGCGGACAGCGCAAACCAGCGGCAATCATGCGCCTCGTCGGCATTGAGTTGCAGTTCGGCGTCGTGCTCGGCGTGCGTGTCGGCCACGAACATGAACCGAAGATCATAGTGAAAATGCGCTGGCACGTTGCCGCGCGCAGGAATCGGATGCACGTCCACATCGAACAGCATCGCGTCATCCGCGCGAGAGACGAATTTCGTGAGCCCGATTTCCTCCGACACCTCGCGCTCCGCCGCAGCGCGCCACGAGGCATCGGTTTCTTCAATGTGCCCTCCGGGCTGCAGCCATTTGTCGAGCTTGCGATGGTGAATCATCGCCACATGCGTGAGCGTTTTGTCGAGCACCCAAGCGGACGCCGTGAGATGCCCCACGAGCGTCGCGCGGCTCCACGGCTCCGTCGTACGCGCGATAAACGCGGCAACCCGCTCGGCCTGCGCCTTGGCGTCCGCGTTCGGCGTTGCCGCAATGAACTGCGTGAGCAATGCGTTGAGATCGGCGATGTGGTGGGAGTTCATGCGCTCAAATGTATTGGCAATCGCTGTCGTCAATGGATCGGCAGAAACTTCGCGACGTAATCGAAGAAGACGCAGTACAAAAGTATCGGCAACGGCACTGCGCTTAACTCACGCACTGCGTACAGCGCTAATCTAGGCAAATTTTCCTTACCCAAACGCTGACGCTCGCGCTATCGTCCCGCCAACGGCCAAGAATAGCTCGTTCTGCGCGCGACAATTCACGGACTGACACAGAATGGTTGCAAATTTGACACCAATTTAACGGACGCTTAGAATCCATTTATGTCAAGAATCGTTGTAGATACCAATGTATTTATTGGGGCTTGCCTTGGCGCGGGCGCGGCCAATGAAGTGATTGCGTCTTGCCTTGAAGGTAAATTTACGCCATTGATGGGCCATGCGCTTTTCGCCGAATACGAGGATGTATTGTCGCGCGCCTCGCTTTTTGCGAACTCGCGCCTCAACGCTGCCGAGCGCGACGAATTGTTTGACATATTTTCCGCGCACTGCGAGTGGATTCGCGTCTATTACCAATGGCGGCCTAACTTACGCGACGAGGCAGACAACCATCTTATGGAGCTGGCCGTCGCTGGCAACGCACGGTACGTGGTCACCCGCAACATACGCGATATTGCGAGCGGTGAACTCTTGTTTCCGCAAGTTCGCATCGTAACGCCAGCACAATTATTTAAGGAGCACGTTGAATGAGCGCGTTAACTGTTCGACTCCCCGACGACAAACATCATCGGCTGCGCGCCCTCGCGGCAAGTCGCGGCACCACGCTCAATCGTTTGATCGACGAAATGACAACCATGATGCTCGTGGAGCACGATGCCGAAGTGCGTTTTCGTCTGCGAGCACAACGCGGCTCCGGGCAAGCTGCACGCGGCCTAGCGTTGTTAAAAAAAGCCGCCGCGAAATAGCAAAATCGCTAATCAATCGCGCCGCGAGCGCGCAGCTCATCGAGCACTAACTTAAACGCCGCGGAGCCTTTCTCGTGGTCGTCGGATGTGAGCCACGCCACCTCTTCGATTTCGTTTGAGGGTGAAATTTCGCCAACGTAATCGGCGCCGAAACAATCCATGCGCAACGACGTGCCCGCGCTCTTGCCGTGGGCTTGCGCAGTGAAATGGCGCACAAACGCGATCGATGCTGGCAGAAGATCAACGCAGAGCTCTTCTTTCACTTCGCGGATCAACGCGTCCTCGATCGTCTCGCCCTTTTCCGGCTTGCCGCCGGGCAGATAAAACGCAGACTTTCCCTTCGAGCGCGCAGCCAACACGCGACGGTCTCGCACACACAGCCAGGCGGCTTTGACGATGATGTTTTCAGAGGTGGCGACGAGGGTGCTGGCATTCATAGCCGTGCATTATCGTCGCCAAGGTTTACACCGTGACGACAACGCGCTCACCTAGGGACGCAAAGCGAGCTGAGCCGCGACCCAGCTTGCGAACAGCGCTTGTAACTACTGCCTAGTACCAGCTAATCACGCCAGTCTTCACGTCAAGCATTGCACCGACGATTTTGATTTCGCCTTTGTCCGCCATCGCCTTCAACACTGGGCTGCGCACAAAAATATCGTTCACTGTGCGCTTCACGTTGGCCTCCGCCACCATCTGCACAAACGCATCGTTTTTCGACGAGCGGTCGCCCGTTGAGCTGACCGACGCGACGGCCGGTTTGATCTTCGCGAGCATGCCGGTCAGGTTGCCAAGCGCCACGTCGTCACACGCGCCTTTGATCGCGCCGCAACTGGTGTGTCCGAGCACGACAATCAGTTTCGAGCCAGCCGCTTTCGAGCCGAACTCAAGGCTGCCCAAGATATCTTCGTTCACAAAATTGCCCGCGACGCGTGCGCTGAACACGTCGCCAATGCCTTGGTCAAACACAATCTCAGGGCCCACGCGCGAGTCGATGCAGCTCACGATCGAAGCAATCGGATACTGCCCGTAGCCCGTCGCTTTGACTTGCTTCATCAAGTCGCGCTTGATCATATTGCCCGACACAAATCGCGCGTTGCCGGCCTTCAGCGCGGCTAGTGCCGCGTCCGCCGTCGTGGCGCTTTGCGCTGATTTATCCATTGTTGTGTAGCTGGCCGACGGTACCACTGAGGCGCAGCCACTCAAGCCGATCGCGACGACGACGGCCGCAAGAATTCCCTTCATAAACCCCCCTGAAACGATTGTTTTGTCGCCTCGCCACCGATAAGGCGAATTCATAGATATCTAAGAACAATCTGATGCTAAGTCAGGCGAACCCGCGTACGCAAGCGATGGAGCTTTGGTCCCATCCGGCGCAAGGCAACGCGTAGGCTGGGTTGAAAACCCAAATCACTTAAGGTCGACGCGCTGGGTCTCGACCCAGTCTGCGACATACGCGTTACGTGCGCTCCGTCGCGCGCTGCCAAGCCAGCCACTCCGGCCCGCAGCGCAGCTTCTTCGCGAGATCAGACTTCGGATCAACCGCGCGCCAGAACGGCGTCACCTCATCCGCGTTCGCGCCTGCTTGCATTTCGTCCCACGCGGCCTCGGAGGCGATGCGCAAGAAAATGCTCGTCGTCAGTGGGCACGAACCGACCGCGCCATGCGCCTTCGCCAGCGCCACGCGCAGCTCGGGAACAGTAATCGTCATTCCACGCGCCACATGTTCCGACAAATACGCAGCAACCTCCTGCGGCGTCGAAATCAGCATCAACGCCCCGGCGGGCATGCCACCGAAATTCTTTTCAAGCCGCTCGACATGCGCAGGCGGAGACGCCATCTTCTCCGCCCAAGTCTTGGGTTTGCGTGCCATGTTGCCTCCGAGCTTCGCAGTAAGTCACATGCAGACGAGTTTACGTCGCGATGCCCGCTGTACGCCAGTCGTAGCCTCGAATGCCGAAGCGGAATCGAGGCAAATTTTGCGGTTTGAGCCCGAAAGTGTTTCGTCTACCATGCAGACAACGGTCGCGCCGAATCTCGTCTACGGCGCCAGTTCTACTTTCACACCTCAACGCTCCATTGCGCATGAAACCACTGCCAATCGAAATACACACCGCCTCACCGGATCGGCTGCAAGACTTCCTCGCGTTCTTCGACGGCGAGGCGTTTGCCGACAATCCGAAGTGGGGCTTTTGCTATTGCCAGTTTTCGTACGTCGACCACAACAAGGTCGAATGGAAAACGCGCGCGCTTGAGCAGAACCGGCTCGCTGCAACGCAACGAATCCAGAACTGCACGATGAAAGGGCACCTCGCATACCGCGACGGAAAACCGATCGGTTGGTGCAACGCGGCGCCGCGAACGATGCTCGACGCGTTCCTAGACGAGCCCGATCCGGACGCCGCGCGCATCGGGCAAATCACCTGCTTCATCGTCGCAAAAGAACACCGCGGCACAGGCGTAGCGAAGGCCCTGCTACAAGCCGCCTGCGAAGGCCTACGCGCACAAGGTCTCACCATCGCCGAAGCCACAGCTAACACCAACGCCACAACAGAAGCCGAGCACCACTACGGGCCGCTCAGCATGTATCTAGCCGTGGGGTTCACCGTGCACAAAACAGAAGACAGGGGATACGTGATCGTTCGGCGCTCGTTGGTGTAGCTGCGAAACGTTGGCCGTTTCGCGCGTAGGCTGGGTTGAAAACCAAGCATCTCCACGCAAAGGCGAGCGCTGGGTCACGACCCAGCCTACGCGCTAGCTACACACGTGGCGACAGCAAGCTAGCGTTCCAATCAAGGGCGAAACTCGCGATGCTCTGCGGCGAAACTCAGCAAACAGCAACGAATAACCCTCTCCAAACCGACCAGCGTTGGAGCATCGGCAAGCGCCTTCCCGAGGGATCTATCCTCAACGACAGGGCGGCCACCTTGCAACTCTTCATTCCCGGCTATGCAGAACCGCGAAACCCACGTGCCAAATGCAGCACCAGAATGCAAATGCACGCTGCGCAGATCATAGGCTGCAGCTACCGCCCGCTCAAATGAGATTTCTTTTAGAGCACTGTGCTCCGTCAGTGTCTCGGTTCGATCAAAAAAACCTTCGGGAATCAATCGCAATATCGTCAAAACGAACTTCTTTTTTATACCCTGAAAGCGAGTAGCGAGTTGCCGCGCAACTTTTTTTCCCTCGGGAACGTGCGTCCGTACTTCTTGAAGGATTCGAGACGTGGCGCCGTCGAGAAGTGTCTCCTTAGGGTAGACGAAATAATTTGATAACACTTCGCCTGCCGTTATCAAATTCAAGTAAGCGGTTTCTGGATCGCCCTCCCAACATCGCAGCGCCTGCGCATAGAACTTGACGGCCGTCCTAAAGTAACGAAGAAAACGCTCGTCAATGTCGTTGAACTGAACGAGGTTCTCGATTCGTGACAACTCGCCGAGATTTAGCTCTACCGGGTAGTCAACTCTGGATTTGTGCGTATTGTGAGGAAGTGTGTGGATGCAAAGTCCGTCGTAACCGGAGAACGTTGGTAGAAAAAACATTCCACTTCCCTCGATCAGACCGTGATGCTCGAAGCGCTTACCGAAAAGCACACAACAGTAGTCACGAACTAAGTCCCCTGCACCCGCGTAGTCCGGACGCCTCGCCCCAATTTCGCGCGAAAACGGTGGAGTGCGAAACGAATAAATGTATGCGCTACGAGACTGCGGCCCCTCAGACCACCGTCGATGCGCGCTCACATCGTGCCAATCCGGCCATGCGTGAGTAAACAGCACATCGTCTGTTCGATACTCGCCCACAAAGCGACTCGTCGTCGAAAGTATGGACTTTTGAACGGTATCGACCGGCCCTAATGAATGAACAGTCTTACTCAATGCAACGCCCCATAAATCCGCTCAGCCAACTCGTCTGAAATCCCCTCAACGCGCTTGATATCCTCAACGCTCGCCGCGGCCAACCCTCGCACGCTGCCAAACGTTTTGAGCAACTGCGAGCGCTTCTTCGGACCGATGCCTTCGATGTCGTCTAGCGATGAGCCTTCGCGGTTTTTGGCGCGTTTGGCGCGGTGGCCGATGATGGCGAAGCGGTGAGCTTCGTCTTGCATTTGTTGGATGAGGTGCAGGCCCGGGTGATCGGCGGGTAGGCGCACCACTTCGTCACGGTCCGGGAAGACGATTTGCTCCATGCCTTTCTTTCGCTCGACGCCTTTGGCGCTGCCGAAGAGCGTGATGTCGTGCAGGCCCGCCTCGTTGAGCACGGCGGCTGCGATGCCGACCTGTCCTTTGCCGCCGTCGATGACCCACACGTCGGGGCGCGGCACTTCGTTTTTCGCGATGCGCGCGGCGCGGCGCGTGAGCGCTTCTTTCATCGCTTCGTAGTCGTCGCCGTCACTCACTGTTTGGATATTGAAGCGGCGATATTGGCTCGTTTGCATGCCGTTGCCGTCCCACACGACGCAGCTCGCAATCGTGGCTTCGCCCATCGTGTGCGAGATGTCGAAGCATTCCATGCGCTGCGTGCCTTCGGCCAGGCCGAGCGCGTCGATCAGCGCTTGTAGGCGTTCGGTGCCGGTGTCAGTTTGGCGCATGCGCGCGGCGATGGCGATGCGCGCATTTTCTTCGGCCATCTGCAGCCACGCGCGTTTCTCGCCGATGGGGTTGCAGAGGAGATCCACTTTGCGCGGCGCGGATTGCGGTGCAGTGTCGCCCGGCGGCGCAGCGGCCGCGAGCTGCATCGACAACGCTTCCACCATCGCCGCGACGTCGAACTCCAGCGTCGAGACGATCGTGCGCGGCACTTCGCGGCCGATGTAGTGCTGCGCGATGAAGCTCTCGAGCACGTCGATCAATTCCTCGTCGGTCATCGGCTCGGAGCTGGCGTTTTTCACGGGGAAATGCGTGCGGTCGCCGACGTGTTGGCCGCCGCGAATCATCACGATGTTCACTGCGATCATGCCGCAGGCTTGAATGATGGCGACGACGTCCACGTCCTTGTCCGAGACGCTCGAGACAAACTGTCGGCTCTGCAAACTGTTGAGCCGCGCGATCTTGTCGCGGAAACGCGCCGCGCGCTCGAACTCTAGCGCGCCCGCAGCGGCCTCCATTTGCGCCTGCAATTCGTGCGTGACTTCGGAGGCTTGGCCGCGCATGAACATCGTGGCGCTTTTGACGTCGGCTTTGTAATCGTCGATGCTGATCTGCTCCACGCACGGCGCAGTGCAGCGGCCGATTTGCGCGAGCATGCACGGACGCGAGCGATGCGCGAACACGGTGTTCTCGCAGGTTCGCAGCTGAAACACTTTTTGCAGCGTTTGAATGCCGTCGCGCACGGCCCAGCCGCTTGGGAACGGGCCGAAATACGTGTGTCGTTTGTCCGGCTTGCCGCGGAAATATCGCAGCTGCGGATAGGCGTCGCCGGAGATGCAAAGGTACGGATAGCTCTTGTCGTCGCGAAAGAGAATGTTGTACTTCGGCTCCAGCGATTTGATGAGATTGTTCTCAAGCACCAAGGCCTCGGCCTCGGATCGCGTGACGGTGGTTTCGATGCGCTGAATCTGCGCAATCATCATCGTGATGCGCGCGCTGTGCCCGCTCTTGACGAAGTAGCTCGACACGCGGCTCTTAAGGTTCTTTGCCTTGCCGACATAAAGCACCGTCTCCGACCCATCGGCCGCGGCGCCCATCATGCGATACACACCCGGCCGCAACGGCAGGGATTTCAGCGTGTCTTCGATGGTGGCGTTCATAGGGGGAACGCTATGAAAACTTGCTTAATAGCTTTTTGGCTGTAGCGACCGGCGGGTGGTCGTTTCAGCTTGTTTTTAGTTATTGTTGACTTATCAGAAAAAACGGCTGCAAGCGCCATCTGGCTGTCGGTTAAGCGCAAAAGCTGATCCAGGTAAATCGGACGAAGAATCGCGTGCATGGTGGAGCGATTCTATGGGTCAAAGGCGTGAGCAGGCATTGCGCAAGGCGGGCATTGCCAGCCTTGCGTCAGCAGCGCCGCGCTATGTCCGCCGCCCCGCCGCCTTCTTACGCATGCGCTCCCACTTACGAGCGAGCGTGCTTTCGGGCGAGGGCTTCCATGTGTCTAGCAGGCCGATGAGACCGGGTCGATCGTTGCAAGGCAGGACGATGTCTACGCCAGCGGCTGTGGCTGCTTCTGCGCGGGCGGTTAAATCGCCTGCTGCGTGCGCGGCGACCATGCCTAAGTCGTCAGTGAAGATGACACCGCGGAAGTGCAGTTTGTGGCGCAGAATTTCCTGCATCCAGAACGGGGAAAAGCCTGCAAGATTCGGGTCGATATTGGGGTAGATCAGGTGCGCGGCCATCATCCCGTCGACGCCAGCGGCAACAAGCTCGCGAAACGGAATCAAGTCCGCCGCGAGCACTTCGTCGAACGTTCGATCATCCGTCGGGCGTTCCCAATGGGTGTCGCCTTTGACGAAGCCGTGGCCGGGGAAATGCTTGCCGACGGACGCCATGCCTTCGGCGCGAAGGCCTTGCATGACTGCAGTCGCGAGCGCGGCGACGGCACCGGCGTCGCGATGAAAGGCGCGATGACCGATGACCGTCGACTCGCCGTAATCAAGATCGAGCACCGGCGCGAAGGTAAAGTCGACGGCGACCTCGCCCAGTTCGTGACCGATGGTGAAACCGACCTCGAATGCGCGAGCGCGCGCCGACGGCGGGTGCGTCGTCCACAGGTCACCAAGCGAGCGCATCGGTTGAATTTCGGTGAAGCCTTCGCGGAAGCGCTGTACGCGCCCGCCCTCTTGATCGACCGCGATCACCAGCGCTGGGTCGCGCAGGGACTTGATGTCGTTGGAAAGGGCGAGCAGCTGTGCTTTGTCTGTGAAATTTCGCGCGAAGTAAATCACGCCGCCGATCAGCGGATGGCAGAGAACTTCGCGGTCTTCTGCCGTTAATTCCGTTCCCTCAATTGAGGTCATGATCGGGCCGAGCGGCAGCTTCTTAGCGTTGGGATTCTTGCGGGGCATGGTTAATTGGAACGCATAATTTGTGAGGGATTATTGTCTATCCGCGCCATCAAGTCTGTCATTCCCGCGAAGGCGGGAATCTACGCCGGCAGCGCTTGCAAGGGCGAAGCTGATGCAGGTTTTGTTCGCGAGGTTCAATGCGGTCTGGGTTCCCGCCTTCGCGGGAACGACATCGAGTCGTGGCATCGTTCATTCGCTTTCGAAAACAACGAACGCAAGCGCGAATTCGCGCTCGTCGGACAGCGATAAATGCGTCCGCGAAACGCCCTTGCTAGACAGATACGATCGCACGGCGTCGGACAACTCAAACAGCGGTCGCCCTGCTTCGTCGTGCCCAACGCCAATGCCGGACAAAGTGAGCGGCGCGGAGACTCCGATGCCAGCAGCCTTTCCGAACGCTTCTTTCGCCGCCCAACGTTTGGCGAGCCATGCCGCAGTGTTCGATTTGACGTCACGAAACTCGGCGTACTCTGCATCCGACAACAGTTTCTGCAAGAAGCGCTCGCCCTGGCGCTCCAATGTCTCGCCGATGCGCGCGACCGCTACGAGGTCAGTGCCGATACCGACGATCATGCGCGAGCTTTCGGTGCCGCTTTACGCGCGGGGCGCAATGGCGTGGCTTCCAAACGCTCGGCGAGCGCACGTAGATCATGCATCACGTCAGACGACTTCATGGTGCGGCGCTCCATGTGGAACGCGATGATCGTGCGCACAAAATCGCGCGCTTCGGCGGCAACGGCGTTGGTCTCGAACCGACCGCGCGACAATGCTAGGAGCGCCTCGCCACGCACCAGCGGGCCGCGCGCGTGGCCAGTGCGCCCGGTCTCGCTCGCACCGCTGAGCGGGTCGTAGCGATAGAGCGTGTCGGGCATCAGCGGCTCGCTGGTTTCAACGTCTACTTCCAACTGCAAACCGTACCCGAGTTCAGCGAGCAAATTGGTCTCGAATTCGCGCAGGATTGCGCTGTGTTCGTCGCTACCCGCGAGCGTCATGAGCGCGGCGGCGTAACCTTCGAAGAGTTGTGCGTGCGGGTCTTCACGTGGAAGCAATTTGATGAGTAGTTCATTCAAATACATGCCGCACATCAGCGCTTGCCCCGTGAGCCACGGCTGACCGGGTAGCCACTGCGCTTGCGTGAGCGTTTTGACTTCGCCCTTGCCACTGTAGATCACTTCGAGCGGTTGAAGCGACAGTAGCGCGCCGCGCAGGTTGGACG
>ERZ795056.822-NODE-822-length-38128-cov-19.750033_pt1 | contig 38128 bp, 32 predicted proteins | sample MGYA00375140_ERZ795056 | MGnify/ENA primary metagenome ERZ795056 (study PRJEB30185, sample SAMN05720227) | activated sludge metagenome | isolation source: Anaerobic digester | place: USA | collected 2015-03-09 ...
GCGAATGGGCAAAACCTTCCTGGCTTTTTCGCTGTGCATATAATTTGATCAGATCAGTAGCGATATCTTTTACCTGCTTCTTGGTTTTTTCTTTTAGTTTGCTCCATACATCACTACCCAGTTTATTCATCTTGGGTACACTGCCTTCTTTACCACTGTACTTGCTTATTTTATGCAGCGAGGATATATTTACATAAAGCAGGTCACCATCTTTATATTGTATCCGCACGGCTTCCTGCATCTTGCCATTGGCTTCTATCTTTTGCAGACCACTGTACACCCCCACGCCATGATCAATATGCGTAACATAATCTCCCGGCTGTAATTCTCTTAAGGTTTTTAAAGTAAGCGCTTTGTTCTTGTTGAACGCCTGCTTTACTTTATACTTGTGATAACGTTGAAAGATCTGGTGATCTGTATAGCAAACACATTTAAGGTCATCGTCAATAAACCCTTCATGAATAGAAGTAGGAATGGGAATCACCTGCACCTCTGCTTTCAAATCAATAAAAATACTGTGCAGCCTTTCTAATTGCTTTGGGTTATCAGCAAAAAGATAAATATTGTAATGCTTTGCTTCGTACTCTTTCAGATTTTTGATCAGCAGATCGAATTGCCTGTTAAATGCTGGTTGTTCTTTGGTTGAGAACTGGATTGTTTCATGCTTCCCATTTTGGAAGAAAGCTTTTTTACCAAACTCGATGATATGCCGTTGCTGGATCTGTTTCTCTATTTCATCCGCTGTTACAAAATCAGCTGCTGTTACATCCTTTTTTTCGGTGAGATCAGCTTCGTCTTCATTAACAGCCGCAGAATGATAACTTCCGCTTTTCACCACTTCTAAAAACAACTCCAGGTCTTCTTCCTGTTGTTGAATTTTTTCTTTGATAAACTCCCAGTCTTCACTCCATACCACTGTATTCTCTGGTAAAAAATCAAACAAGGAAACTCTTTCCCCTGATTCAAACTGCGTTTCTACATTGGGAATGATATTTACCTGCAGCAGTTTTCTTTCACTTAATTGTGTTTCCGGGTCAAAGATCCTGATGCTGTCCACCTCATTGCCAAACAATTCGATCCGGTAGGGCTTTTCATTTCCGTAAGAGTAAATATCGAGTATGCCACCCCGTACAGCAAACTGTCCCGGCTCATACACAAAATCTGTTCTCACAAAACCATTGTTCACAAACTTTTCAAGGATACCATTCACATCGATGGTTTCTGCCTGTTTGATGGAAATGATATTCTCTGATAAACTTTTGGACAGCACTACTTTTTCAAACAAAGCATCAGGGTAAGTAACAAATATTTTTTTGTTGACCGTAAAATTCTGGTTGCTGGCAATTTTTGTAAGCGCTTCTGTACGCAGCATTACGTGGCTGCTGTTGAGCAGGCGGTAATTCTTTTTATTTTTAAAAGAAGAAGGGAAATAAAAAACATCCAGTGCGCCGGTAATATTTTCTAATGTGTTGTGGAAATAAGCAGCTTCTTCTGCGTCCCTCAATATGATAACATGATTGATCTGTGCGGCTTTCGGATGGCTAAATACGGCGTCCACAACAAAGGCTGGAGCACTTCCATAAAGACCAGCCAGGTGAAGGGATTGCGGGGCAGACAATAGTAACCTGTCCGCTATTTGAAAACAGCGGGGGTTATCTGCGTACTCCTTCTTCAACACTTCCAAATTCATTTGCGGCGCAAAGATAGATGGTTAACACTACAACACAACCACAACCACTGAATTAACGTACATTTTACAGGCTTAACAAACGCCGGTTTTCACCATAAAATGCACTATTTTCGGGGCTTCCACAAATAACAGGTATTGCTGATGAAACTATTTTACAAAGTTGTATTTATTGCTTTTTTGGGATTGCTTCAATGCGGTTCATTTGCACAAACAAATGAATGGCCGGTTCGTTTTGCCAACGGTCATTTTATCACGGGCAATAATATTGAGAAACAAAACTTCACAAAAGCGGACATCAGCTCTTCGTTGTTTGGAGACCATTATTTTGTACTTGTACAATTCAGCGTGCTGCCCTCAAAAGATACACAGGTAAAATTAAAATTGGCAGGGGTGTCGTTATACAGCTATCTGCCAGAACATACTTACCTCGCCGCAATAAAAAGAAATTTCGATTTTGCCACTGCCAAAAACTACCAGGTCATCGCAATAAATGTAGTGCCCGCTTTTTACAAGATCAATAAATCAGTATTCAGCTATAGTGCTCCTGCAAAAAAAGAAGAGGAGCAGGGCATTGCTGTTAACTATTACGGGCAAGCAGATAAAAGTACGGTTGTGGCTTCCCTCAGGCAAAAAGGTGCTGTTATCATTACCGAAAAATTTTCAGCGGGCAACCTGATTTTGATTCAATACAACAGGGCAATTGTTGATTCCATTGCTGCATTGCCCTTTGTAACAAGCATTGACCTGCAGCTAATAAAAGACCAGCCGGTAAACTACGACAGTCGTGGTGCCCATGCCGTGAGTGGTTTAAACGCCTGGGGCGGCAAAAACCTGAACGGTAAAGGAGTGACTATTGGTATTGGTGATAATGCAGATATTTCCACGCATATTGATTTCACTGGCAGGCTTATCAACCGTACACCTAACACAGCCAGTTATCATGGAACACATGTTGCCGGCACAGCCGCAGGCGGTGGTATAATTAACCCCAGGCACAGGGGCATGGCTTCAAAAGCTGCGATTATAAACCAGAGTTTTAGTGATGTAATTATCTATGCACCGTCGTATGTTACCGATTATGATATGATTGCTACCAACAATTCGTATCATTCAGCACCTTCTGGTTGCCCGGGAGAGCGTGAATACAATGGGCTCAGTAGTTATGGCGATGCCCAAATGATGAACTATGAAGAATTGCAGCATGTATTTGCATCGGGTAACGATGGCGGCACAACCTGTGCACCATACCCTGCATCTTTCGGCACCATCAAGTCGGGCTGGCAGTGTGGCAAAAATATTCTAACGGTTGGTGCATTGAATGTTGCAAACAATAGTATTGCCTCCTATAGTGGACGTGGGCCTACGGCAGATGGCAGAATAAAACCAGAAATTACCACAGACGGCTATGCAGTACTCTCTACCACCCCCGCTAATGGATACGATCTTAACTACGGTACCAGTATGGCGGCACCGGGCGTAACGGGTGCATTGGCTTTGATGTATGAAAGATACAGGCAAACAAAGGCAGGTAACAATCCTGAGAGCGCTTTGATGAAAGCCATTGCATGCAACACCGCTGAAGACCTGGGCAATGCTGGACCTGATTTTACTTTCGGATTTGGAATGATGAATACCAGGCGTGCTGTAGAAGCGATTGACAGTAACCGTTATTTCACCGGCAACATTGCTAATGGCGCTAATGCCACTCATAACTTTACAGTTCCTGCTAACACACGCCGGTTGAAAGTAATGCTGTACTGGAATGATCCTGCAGCAGCAAGTAATGCCGCCACTACCCTTGTAAATGACATTGACATGGTGCTGATAGAACCTTCACTGACATTGCACCGGCCATTGGTATTGAACAGCACACCAGCCAATGTAAACAATATTGCAACCGAAGCACCGGACCATCTCAATAATGTAGAGCAGGCAGTAATAGAAAATCCGGCCCCCGGCATTTATTCGGCTGCATTGAATGGTTATAATATTCCTTCCGGCACGCAAGACTACGTGGTAACGTATGAGATCATCAAAAACAGCGTAACAGTTGAATATCCTTATGGTGGTGAAACCTGGGTACCCGGTGAAACAGAAGTGATCCGCTGGAGTGCTTATGGAAGTGAAGCAAATAGTTTTACAATAGAATACTCTGTGAACAACGGCAACAGCTGGTCTGTGATCAGCAATAATGTTTCTGCCACAGCAAGATTGTATAACTGGGTAGTGCCTGCAGTTGCATCGGGTAATGCGTTGATCAGGATCAGCAGGAACAACACATCATTAAGCGGTCAAAGCAGTTTTGGCTTTAGTATATTGGGACAGCCTGTAGTAACGGTAACGAATGCCTGCGAAGGTGCGGTTATTCTAGACTGGGAAGTTGTTACTGGTGCAGACAGTTATGACATTTATCAATTATCCGGCGACAGTATGAAAGTAGTTGCCAATAGCCTTTCCAGTAACTACCTGTTAACGGGTCTGAATAAAAATCAAACTTATTGGTTTGCAGTTGCTGCAAAGATCAATACCCTTTCCGGCAGACGTTCCATCGCAGTATCTGCAAGACCTAACAACGGGCAATTTTGCGACCTGACTCCTTTTAGCGATGACCTCAAAATAGATTCTATCCTGGAGCCGGTAAGTGCGAGACAGTTTTTTGCAAATGCTGCCAGTGCAACCAGGCCGGTGAAGGTTACTATCAAAAACATCAGCTCCTTTGCAGTAACCGGACCGTACAATGTGTCGTATGATTACGGCGGGGCTGTAATCACAGAAACTATCAATACCACCATCAACCCAGGGGCTTCGCTATCTTATACATTCAACGGAATGTACCCGGTGCCTGCTGCAGGTTATCAATATACTTTTAAAGCGTGGGTAACAAAAACAAGTGATCTCAATCATTCAAACGATACCACATACAAAACAGTAAAGTATATAAACAATGCTGCCATTGCCAGTTTGCCGTTGACAGAAAGTTTTGAAACAACCAATGCCGGCACTGAATTTATCATAGGAGAATTGGCTGTGGGCGGCAATAAGTATCTTGACTTTGGTACCAGCAGTACAAGAGGGCGTGCAAGGGCTTTTGTAAATACAGGCTTTTCACATTCCGGCACCAATGCTCTCACACTTGACCAGGCTCCTTACAGCAATAGCTCTAACACAGACAGCGCCACATTTAATTATAATTTGTCGCTGTTTACCGGCAAACAAATACGTTTTGAATTTTTCTATAAAAATCATGGACAGGCCGATGCACCGGGCAATAAAGTCTGGATCAGAGGAAGTGAAAACAATACCTGGGTGCAGGCTTATGACTTATTTGCTAACCAGCCCGCCCTGGGAGAATGGAAAAGAGGTATCATTAATGTGAATGAAGTTTTGGAAAACGCCACCCCTGCACAAACATTATCTGCTACATTCCAAATTAAAATAGGACAGGAAGGATTTAATTCTGCCAACAGTCCCTACCCCATTGTGGATGCCGATGATGGTTACACTTTTGACGACCTGTTACTGGCAGAAGCAATCAACGATATTGGGGTGCTGGCAATCAATACACCTGATAAAACAGGCTGCGGACTTTCATCCAGTGAACCGGTTAGTGTAAAAATAAAAAATTATCAAAACAATATTTTAACGAATGTACAGGTTAGTTACAGGATCAATAATGGCGCTGTTGTTACGGAAACCATTCCTTCAATAGCAGCTAACAATGATACGGATTATGTATTCATACAAAGGGCGAACTTCTCGGCCTTTTCTGATTATAAACTGGATGTATGGGCAAAATTCAGCAGCGATAACTACGCATCCAACGATAGTATTCTTTCTTATACTTTTCATGGAAGCCCTGTGATCAGCAGCTACCCTTATTACCAGGATTTTGAAACCACTAACGGCAACTTTTATACTTACGGCACCAATGGCACCTGGCAATGGGGCACCCCTTCAAAATCATTGATCAACAAAGCTGCCAATGGTAACAATGCCTGGACGACCAACCTCAATGGTAACTATTCAGATTATGAAACCTCTTATCTCGTTACGCCATGTTTCAACCTTGCCGGGCTGACTAACCCTGTGCTTTCCTTCAGTCATATTTATGAAGTAGAGCAGGATTACGATTATGCCTGGGTGGAATACAGCACAGACGGAAAAGTTTGGACCAAATTAGGCAATGTTGGGCAGGGAACTAACTGGTACGAAGACCCGAATACCAACAGCTGGAATTTTACAGATGACAGGTGGCATGTGGCCAGTATGGACATACCACTAACAAATACCGTTGCCCGCTTTCGCTTTGTAATGAGCAGCGATGCCGGTGTTACAGAAGAAGGTATTGGTATAGATGATGTGAGGATACATGAAAAAGCGGTGATTGCGGATGTGGTACCTTCATCGGCTATTTCAACCAACGTGTCCGGCAGCAACTGGGTATCTTTTGATCCCGGTGATTCAGTGCTGATACAAATAAATGCCAATGGTCAAAATCTTGGATCAGTAACCGTGGAACCTTACCTCCATATCAACGGGGTAAGAAATAGCAACAACCAATACTATGCCGACCGGAGTTATGTAATAAGGAGCAGCAATAGTTTTGCCAGCAACGTGGGTATCCGCTTATATTTTACAGATGAAGAAGCCAGGGCATTGTTGTCAGCTACCGGTTGCCAGCCTTGTGGAATTCCTTATGATGCGTATGAACTCGGTGTAACAAAATACACCGGTCAGTTTGCAGAAGAGAACGGCACGTTAGAGGATAATTTTGCCAATTACCAGTTTATCACGCCTGCCAATACCTTGATCGTTCCGCATGGCAATGGCTATTATGCAGAATTTACTGTAAACAGCTTTAGCGAATTCTGGCTGAGCAAAGACAATATCGCACCGCTGTACCAGGTATGCCAGGGCAGCAGCAGCGTTACGTTTACAGCTTCGCCGAGCGGCAGTACCTACCAGTGGCAGATAGATACCGGCAGTGGGTATACGAATATTTCCAACGGGGTGAACTATTCCGGAGCCACCAGTGCCACATTGCAGTTAAACAATGCCAATACGGCTTTCACCGGCTATAAATACCGGGCTGTGGTAAATGGCACTAACGGCAAGGAATACACCCTTCGTTTTAAGAACGTATGGACGGGCGCTATAAGCACCGACTGGTTTACAGCAGGCAACTGGAGTTGCGGTATTGTACCGGATCAATATACAGATGTGGTGATACCATCCAGTGCTGTCCGCTATCCAACATTAACGGCCAGCACAGTGATCAGGAGTTTAAAAATGCTGAAAGATGCCCCGATGATCATTAATACGGGAGTAAAGCTGGATGTAAATGGGAGGTAAATCTACACCCTCACCGGCACACTATGCACCGCTGCCGCCATTTCTTTAATAAGCGAAGGATCTTTTTCAATGGCATTACCAACAACGATCACATCGGCACCTGCCTTGCAATTGATATAGGCTTTTTCAGGTTCAATGATACCGCCACCAATGATCAGCGGAACTTCGATGGACTGGGCCACTTTTTCAATCATGGTTTCATGAATAGCCCTTTTGGCGCCGCTGCCGGCATCCATATAGATCAGTTTCATGCCCAGCATTTCGCCGGCCATGGCAGTACAGACTGCAATTTCATTTTTATCAGAAGGCAGGGGGCTGGCATTGGAGATATACGACACCGTTGTAGGTGCGCCGCCATCCACCACCATATAGCCGGTTGACATGATCTCGAGACCGCTTTTTTTAACCACCGGGGCGCTTACCACGTGCTGACCGATCAATAATTCAGGGTTTCGTCCGCTGATCAAAGACAGGTACAGCAATGCATCTGCATATTTGCTCACCTGGGATGGGCTGCCGGGAAAAATGATCGTAGGGATATTGCAACTGCGCTTGATCAGCTGCAGGCATTCGTCTAAGTAACTGGAGATCACGAGGCTGCCACCAACCAAAAAGTAATCGACCTTTGCATCAACCGATAAGTTGATCAATTGTTCCATGCTCTGGTCGTTCACCTTGTCAGGATCGATCAATACCGCAAATGATTTTTTGCCTGACCGCTTGCGCTCTGTAAGTGAATGATATATGCCTTTGATCATCAACGGGTGGTTGGTTAGGTGCAAATGTAATTTTTTATTGTAAAAAACCGCTATAAAGACCGCTTTTACAATGCCAAATACGCAAAAAAGGTAATTTTGGATATGGACATCAGTAGTGAAATAACATTTAAGACTGCCCGTAGTGGTGGCAAAGGGGGCCAAAATGTAAATAAAGTGGAAACAATGGTGGAAGGATACTGGAATATTGCGGCCTCTGCTTTAGTGACGGAAGAACAAAAAAACCTGCTTTTAGAAAAATTGACCACCAAAATAAACGCTGATGGCATGCTGTTGGTGAAAAGCCAGGAAGAAAGGACACAACTGGGAAACAAACAACTGGTGGTAAAGAAAATGAACGCACTGGTTACAAAATCACTGATCGTTCCTAAAAAGCGAAGACCCACCAAAATAAGCAAGGCGGCTAAAGAAAAACGATTAGACAGCAAAAAAAAGAAAGGAGAAGTAAAAGAGTTCCGGAAGAGGATACAGTTTTAAAGATTGGGCTTTCCTTTGTACCAGCGGATGATAAACCACACAAAAGAAGTAAAGGCCGGCATACCGAGATAAGTAGGCAGGTAAGCCTTTAATGGCGGCATTACTTTAGCATCTTTCTCCACTAAATTTTTATCAATAAACAGGTTGTTGAACAAGAAGCCAAATAACGCAGTAGCCCAGCTTAATAATAATACAGGAAACAACACACCAGCTTGTACTTCCGTTTTTGTCCAGTTAAATATGGTGTAAGTATCCGGCAAAAAATAAATGATGAGCAGTATAATGCAGGAGGCGATACTGAGCAGAAGCGATATGTACCACAATTTCATACTGTGCCGGATATGGGATGAAAAAAAGTGCAATTGTTGGATTGCACTTTCTTTTAAACGGCATTTTACCCTTTTTATTGCCTGCGCTTCGCCTTTAAAGTCTCCAGGATTTGGGCCTGCTTTTCAGATTCCGCCTTTAATTCAGCCTGTTTTTGAATATTCTCCGCAATTTCTTTTTCCAGTTTTTCTTTTTTCTTCACCAGGTCCTGTCCATCTTCTACTGAACTGTTGTATTTCTTAACAGATTTGTCCGTTGCTTCCTGTTGTTCTTTTACCTGCAACTCCAGGTCGTAGGCAGTAGCGTTGTCCGTATGGGTATTTACAAAACTTTTCATACTGTTATGCAGTTCTGCATTATCTGCCTCGCTGATAAATTTTTCGTAGCCGCTTGATACCAGCATGGTAAGAATCGTGATATCTTTTTCTTTACGGCTTTTGCGTTCTGTCTTAAAATAAAGATCATAAGTGCCGGAACCAAGTTCGCTCATGGTAACACCTTTAAATACCATGTACCCTTTATTTTCCTTCCCCTTATAACCCTTCTTTTCCATTTTCTCCACCAGGGATTTCATCACCGTTTTTTCTTCAAAAGGAATTTCTATTTCTACCGCAGGCTGGGTTGTTTTGTTATAATCGGCAGTGGCTGTCCGGGCCTGTGCAAAAAGGGTTACCGTTACAAACAATATGACTGCTGAAAGGAGAATTTTTTTCATAAATGATAAATTTTTCTCAAAGATAGTGGTTGTAAAAAAAAGGTTGCACATAGGTTGTAAATTTTGAGATAAAGAAGTGCTGCGACTGTGATGTAAGAAAAACCAATAACTTTATTTTACAAATCATCTGATATGGAACAGCTTCAGGATATACTTTTTGGCGTAGCCATGATCCTTGCAGTTATCGTTTGCCTCTTTTTATACATACGGGCAGTAGTTGATATTCACAAAAGAAAGTTTCCCTCTCTGGGGGAAAAAGCCATGTGGCTCACATTAGTGATAGCCGCCCCTTTGATTGGCAGTATGCTATATTTTGCTATGAAAAAGCAAGGGGTAAATCACCGCATCTCACTATAATTTTTTAATCCTGTACAGTACGGTTACATTTGCCGTAAACCACCAACATTGAGCGGCGTAAAAAAACTGGCTTCACAAACAATCTGGTATGGCCTGCCGACTATCGGCAGCAGGTTTTTGGGTTATATACTCAACTTTTCGCTGGCATTTATTTATAAGGCTGTTGATACAGCCGATTTGACCCAGATCTATGCGATCGTTCCTTTTTTAAATATTCTTTTTACTTATGGAGTGGAAACCGGCTATTTCCGTTTTGTGCAGGACAGGGATAAATACAAACTCTACAATACACTCAATACCTCCCTGTTGGTTACCACCATTGTATTTTCTGCCATTCTTCTTTTGTGTACAAGACAATTAGCCAATGCCACTTTTCTATCAGCACACCCGGAGTACTTTACATGGCTCACTTTTATTATTTTGTTTGATACGCTTGCCACCCTGCCCTTTGCCAAATTGCGGCAGGAAGGGAGGCCACGTAAATACGCTTTTGTAAGGGTGATGGGTATCGTGATCAATGTGCTGGTTGTGATATTCTTCATCGGCGTATGCCCGAAAATTGCAGCAAAAGATCCCAATAACGTTTTGTTATTGCTGTACGATCCTTCCATTGGTATCGGGTATTATTTAATTGGCAACCTGGTTGGCAGTGCTGCTACTTTTTTACTGCTCTGGGGTCAATGGAAAGATTTTCGATTTGGATTTGACAGGAGTTTATGGATAGAGGTGCTGAAATATTCATGGCCCTTGCTGATCGTTGGTTTTGGTGGAATGATCAATGAGATGCTGAGCCGTTTAGTTTACCAGCATATTGCCACAGACCCCATTAAAGCAAAAGAAGAACTTGGAATATTTGCTGCCAATTACAGGCTGGCTGTCCTCATCACTATTTTTATACAGATGTTCCGCATGGCAGCAGAGCCCTTTTTCTTTAACCAAAGTAAAAATGACAATGCACAAAAGACCTATGCAAGGGTAATGAAATTTTTTGTGATCGCCTGTTGTTGTATGTTTTTAGCAATTGGATTGTTCCTGGACGTGTTTAAAGAAATATTGACCATCAAATACCCGGAATACGGCGAGGGTATTCATATTGTGCCGATACTGGCAATGGGCAGTGTGTTCCTTGGTATTTATTATAATCTTTCTGTGTGGTACAAGCTCACCAACAAAAATATATACGGTGCTGCTATTACCATTGCTGGTGCTGTTATAACGGTCTTGCTCAACATCTGGTGGATACCTTATTTTGGATATACCGGCAGTGCCTGGGCTACATTTACCTGTTATGCATTTATGATGCTGGCTTCTTACTATTTAGGACAAAAACATTATCCTGTTCCATATGCAAAGAAAAAACTGATTTCCTATTTAGTACTCACGGTACTTATTTTCTTTTTACATAAAGGTTTGGGAATGCTATACAGCAATATCTGGTTTTCTGTAGCCACAGCAATTGTATTGTTAATGGGATTCTTTTGGTTTGTAGCCAACATTGAGAAGAAGGAGTTTCAACAGTTTCCGGTAGTGGGGAAATTTTTCAGGTAGATTCGGACAGTTTGCTCCGATTCAACACAAAAATTATTTTACTACAATTGAGAATGTACCCCACTCAATTTCTTTTCCTTGATTATTTTCTACGGTAGCTACGAAAATAAGCGTGCTGTTGGTCTGGGTATATTTATACATCTTTTTTACTTCATCACAAATGATATCGCCATTACATTTTACAGAAAGGGCATCTGGCGAGCTAAGGCCTGAAAAGTAAACGAGGAAAGATTTAACATGTGCCCATGAAAAATTGGTATGTACCTTTTTCAATCCTGGTAACTGATCTTTTGAAAGAATTAAAGTGTGAATTGTATCGTTAATTACCAGACTGTCCACAGTCAAAAAGAAATTGTCTTTGCTGATCCCTTGTGAATGAGCTTTCAAACAGATAAACATAACCAATATGGCAGCATAGAATTTCAAGGCGCAGGCTTTATATACAAAATTCACTTACTGAAATTTTTCTTATATAATTTTCGTACGCCTGTTCTTTGGACGTTCATGCTGATTGTACTGTTGTCACTTCTCGTCCTCCTCTAAAAAAATCTCACAACCCCCACCCTCTTTAAATTCATCCGTTTCCACTTCTTTACCACCGATAAGGTCTGCCACCAACGAGGTCCATCCTGTTTGATGGCTGGCACCTAACCCACTTCCCGAATCGCCATGGAAATATTCAAAGAACAGTAACAGGTCTTCGTTGCCCGGTTTTTTATAAAATGAGTTGTACTCACCATAAGATTTACGGTCGCCATTTTCATCCTTTGCAAAAAGGCTTACTACCCGGAGCGTAAGCAATTCTGCCACTTCCAGTAAATTCAATTCATTGCCCGAACCAACAGGACATTCTACTTTCAAACTGTCACCATAAAACTCGCCGTACTTTCTGATAGAACGGATGATCAAATAATTGATGGGCATCCACACCGGTCCACGCCAGTTACTGTTGCCGCCAAATAAATTACTGGTTGAATCACCAGGATCGTATTGAATGTTGTATGTTTCCCCGTCGATCGTTACAGAGTATGGATTGGCCTTATGGTATCTGGATAAAGCCCTGATGCCACCATCAGATAAAAACTCTTCTTCGTGCAGTAAGCGCTGCAATAAAAACACCAGTCTTTCTTTTGGCACCAGCGATACCAGTACTTCTTCATCATCGCCGCGTTCTTCATTGGGCCAGAATTTTTTATTTGTCTTGCGGTAGTTTTCAAACCATTGAATACGCTTGGTAAAATCCGGCACGGCATCAAACTGTGCTTTGCTGATATTACTCACTGCAAATAAACTGGTGAGTCCTACGATGCTCTGTATCCTCAGCGGCAATGGTTCCTGCCCTGCAATACAAAGTGTATCATAAAAAAACTTGTCTTCGTCGTTCCACATTAAGTGGCTGTTGAGCGCTTCGGCTATTAAAACAAAATGCTCGAAAAATTTGGTAGCGCTGTCTTCAAATGCAATATCATGGCGTGATATTTCCAGTGCCATGTCCATCATATTCAAAGCATACATACCCATCCAGCTGGTGCCATCCGCCTGCTCCAGTTGCATACCTTCTGTAAAATGATGACTGCGGTTGAATACACCGATATTATCAAGACCTAAAAATCCTCCTTCAAAAATATTATTCCCGCTGCGGTCCTTACGATTTATCCACCAGGTAAAATTGATCAGCAGTTTTTGAAACACCCTTTTTAAAAAAAGCACATCACCGGCACCGTAAGTTTCTTTTTCAATACGGTATATTTCCATGGCCGCCCATGCCTGCACCGGTGGATTCACGTCACCAAAGTTCCATTCATAAGCAGGTAACTGCCCGTCTGGTTTCATATACCATTCCCTCATCATCAATTGCAACTGGTGTTTGGCAAATACCACATCCACCATGGCTAATGAGATACAATGAAATGCCAGGTCCCATGCTGCATACCACGGGTATTCCCATTTATCGGGCATGGCAATGATATCCTGGTTCTTTAAATGCGTCCAGTCGCTGTTGCGGCCTTTTTGTTTACCCATATTCACCGGCGTTATACCATCACTGGTGGAGATCCAGCGTTCCACATCATAATGATAATATTGTTTGCTCCACAACAAACCGGCCAGCGCTTTACGTTGTATGTTTCTAAGATCAGCAGGGATATCAGTTGGCAATATGGCATTATAAAAAGCGTCTGCTTCTTCTTTTCTTACTGTAAAAATCTTTTCAAAGCCGTTGGTAAATGGTCTTGTATCGGCACTGCTGGTAAGGCGGCAATAAATAGTTTTTGTTTCGCCTCCTTTCAGCAAGGTTTCATACACGGGCGAGAACTTTGTCCCTTCTTTTCTATTCCGGAGCTTCGTTCTGCCGGCACCAGTTACAATGGCATCGTTTATAGAATCCTTGGTGAAGGCATTTTTATCACCTGTACCGTTGAATTTAAAAATATTGGTTTCGTTTTCTGTGAACAGCCGGTCATTGGCAGCCTGGAAATAAAAATAGTAATTGCCCAGGTTGCTGTGCTTGGCACATGCCGAAGTTTTATCGATGAGTTTTATAGAAGGTTTTGGATCATCCGGCGTATAAACCCAGCGGTTGTAAAACCACAGGGTGGGCAGCACCGTTAGTGGCGCCTCCTTTTTGCCCCGGTTGGTAATATCTATTTTTATAAAAATATCCTGGGGGTTTTGCTTGGCATAGGTGACTTTTACATCAAAATAGTCATCATTGTCAAATACACCTGTATCCAGGATTTCATATTCCGGTTCGGCCTTGCTTCTTTCCCTGTTCTTCTTGAGCAGGTCATCATACGGAAATTCATTTTGTGGATACTTGTATAAATACTCCATGTAATAATGCGTTGGAATATTGTCTTCGTAATAATATAGTTCCTTTACATCCTCTCCGTGGTTACCATCATAGTTACCGAGCCCAAACAGGCGCTCTTTCAATACCTTGTCTTTGCCATTCCACAAGGCAACAGCAAAACATAAATTTTGAAAATAATCAGAAATACCTGCCAGCCCGTCTTCACCCCAGCGGTAGGCACGGTAGTGCGACTGATCAAAGGGCAGGTAACCCCATGCATCGCCATTGTCACTATAGTCTTCTCTTACGGTACCCCATTGTCTCTCGCTGAGGTACGGCCCCCATTGCTCAAGGGGTATTGGCTTTTTATTATTAACTGCTAACCGCTGGTGTTCTGCTGTCATGCTCATTATTTAAAATTCTTTTGGCTATATAGCAGCAAATCGTTTGTAAACAAGTTAAAAGTAACAAATTAATAATAGTTTGTTTCTATTTGATTCATCCAGGGGAGGCTATCCAATAAAATTTCTGTTTGAACGTTGCATATTTCGTTTTGTTTTTTTTCCTAATTTACAGGTACCACAAAAATTTCAGATATGAAAACACTTTCTGACACCTGGTTTGCCGAAGGCTTTATTGATTTTGAACTAAAGAAATACACCCTGCTTGCTTACCTGCAGGAGATCAACAAGGGCTTTAAGGAAAATAAACTCTACCCGCAACTGGCCGACATTATTTTTCATTACAACAATATTGTATCCTTCAGGGATAACAAGAAATTTTTGCAGAACCATTTTCCAAAAAGGCTGAATGGTGTGCAAATGGAAAAACTGTCGCTGTTCTATGAGCAGGTAATTGAAGACACCGAACTGATGAAGGAGCTGGAAGACATCATCAATTATTCTTCCGGCCAAATGAAAAATACCATCAATGATGGAACCGAGATCTATGAATTTGTGGAAGAGAAGATCAATATTCAGCCTGTTGGATTAGTGCCGCTTGATAATTCGGAAGGGTATTTTTTTCTGAACAATGGGCATATAAAAGATACACACGTATATCAGTATCAATTGTCGTTTTTTGAAAAGAGGGATACAAGATACCGTGGTATCAAAACCAGTTATGTGGATTGCTGGCACAGGAACTTTTCATCTACCTACGAGCATATAAAAGCAGAACTGATAAAAGTGAAAACTGACTTACCAAATCCTGCGGTATATGTTATGGAGACTTCTTTAAGCTTTCCTGTAGAAGAAACATTGCTGCCGATAGCTAAAAGATATTTAGTGAAGTTTATTTCTTCAGCGGTTTAAACGCTTAGGTCCTCCCTTGGGAAAACCCATCCTGCACTTATCCAGTGTTGTTTTACAAAGGGGATGTTGCAGGATGGGGAATATTCTTTGTTGTTTCATTCATCATAGCAGGCAATGGAAGTTTACATTAGTTTTTCACAACTTCCAATGTCACAGTCGGCACTACGGTAAATGACTTTGTGTAGTTCTTTTTACCAGCCCTTACATTAAAGTTCAACTCCTGGTTAAACCTTTTTTCAATTTTCAAAGTCTGCACTTTGTCTGCATTGAAAGTAGCAGTGTACAATTCACCTTCTGTTGCATCGTTTACAGCAAAAGAAACAGATTTGTTGTTGCCTGCTTTTACTGATACTTCAAAGAAAAGGTACTCTTCGTTTTCGCCGAGGTAATTTACTGAAAGTAACTCTGCTGCAGGCTCTTCACCGTAGTAAATACCAGCATTGTTTACAGGGTTATTAACTGTTGTTCCGGCAAAACTGTTGCCTGCAAATAACACGATCGCTGAAAGTGCTACTGCTGTGTTTTTGATCTTGTTCATAGTGTTTAGTTTATATTTTAGTTACCAAATACATTTTCACTCAACTGCTTTCGCAATTGCTTTTCATACAGCGGCAAAATGTTAGCAAACGTTGGGTCAAATGGCAGGCTTCGTAGTTGCCTTCTTTTGATTTGATAAAGTGCCAGTATTATTTTTTTAACTGTTTCACTTTTCCTGAAATTAACCTGGGTACGTTCCGGATTAATTTTTTCAGATTGATAACGCAAAGATAGATGTGTTATTTTTACGCAAAGCGTCAAATTAAGAAGGCTTTGTTTACTCTTAGCAGGTTGCATAATTTACAAAAGCCTTGCTGGACAAGGGTTTTGAAGATTTTTTTTATTGACGGCCAAAAGAAAAAAGGATAGCACTTAAAGTTATGCTGCCGTGCAAAAGGATGGTATCTTAATATTCTCTTAACAAATTCCGGATAATTGGAGACTGTATATTCCGGGCAGGTATTACCGTAGTGGCTGATTGATAACTTCCCATTTTGCAGCATTGCTACTGTTGGGCGCAGGTGCTTAAACCCCATAATATTTTAAATACTCAACTTTAGGATTAATTGTCACCCAATTACCAATACCTATCCAATCAAATCCTTCGCTTAAAGGTATAACAGGGTATTCCGTATCATCTAAGGAATATTTTTGTTCGTCAAAAGCAGCTGGAAAAGGAAAACGCTCAATATAGTTTTTGTCCAGTTTTAGAATCAACTCGTCAAATATTTTCTTGTCAAATTTTTTATAATTGTATAATAAAAAGTCTGCTAACATAATAAAGACAACCTTAGCATATTCATAAGGACTGATTGTTTCATCTATATCGTCAGCAATGACAGCCAATGTCGCCCATTTTTCAACTTTCTCAAAAGTTCTATAGCCATTTTGTGGAAAATAAAGTCTTGCAGGCGTTGCAAAAGGACTTGTATATGGAAAAGGAAATTTTCTGGCTTTAGGAATTTCAAAAGAAAAAGTCAACGTCAGAATATATACATACTTGTCACTTTGTAATACGTTGTTTGGCTTTAAAAGATTTTCATTTATAAAATCAAAAACATATTCACTCACTTTGTGTGAGACACGAGGTCTTGATAAAAGACTTTTATAGTTAACTCCAAAACTTCTCGTAATTACAACTGCCATTTAAAAATTTGATGAGGTTCCTCTAAACTTACGCCCCACACCCTGACTGCCACACTCCGGTTTCACCGTACTTTCAGGTATAGTATGCTACATATTTCTCCGGTACTGTCCGCCCACCGCATACAAAGCATTGGTAATTTGGCCCAGCGAACAATATTTTACCGTTTCCATTAATTCTTCAAACAGGTTTCCATTTTCTATGGCCACCTGTTGCAAACGTGTCAGCATTTCCGCTGATCTTTCTGCGTGCAATTGATGAAATGCATTTAATGATGTTATCTGGTTTTCCTTTTCTCCGGTAGTGCTGCGTATAACTTCTGTGGGCAAAATGGTAGGCGAACCATTTTTGCTAAGAAAGGTATTTACACCTACGATCGGGTATTCACCCGTATGTTTTAAGGTTTCATAATACAAACTCTCTTCCTGTATCTTATTGCGCTGGTACATTCTTTCCATGGCACCTAATACACCTCCCCGTTCCGTGATACGATGAAATTCGTTCAGCACTGCTTCTTCCACCAGGTCGGTTAATTCCTCAATAAGGAAAGAGCCCTGGTTGGGATTTTCATTTTTTGCCGTACCCAGTTCCCTGTTGATAATTAACTGTATCGCCATTGCCCTGCGTACACTTTCTTCCGTAGGTGTGGTAATCGCTTCATCGTATGCGTTAGTATGAAGCGAATTGCAATTATCATAAATGGCATATAATGCCTGCAGCGTCGTCCTTATATCATTAAAGTCTATTTCCTGCGCATGCAGTGAACGGCCGCTTGTTTGAATATGGTATTTTAATTTTTGAGAACGTTCATTGGCTTTGTATTTATACTTCATTGCTTTGGCCCATATCTTCCTGGCAACCCGGCCTATCACACTGTATTCAGGATCCATACCATTGCTGAAAAAGAAAGAAAGATTGGGTGCAAAATCATCAATGTTCATCCCCCTGCTTAAATAATACTCCACGTAGGTGAACCCATTTGCTAAAGTAAAAGCCAGCTGCGTTACCGGGTTGGCCCCCGCCTCAGCAATATGATAACCGCTGATGCTGACACTGTAAAAATTCTGTACACTGTGCTGGATAAAATACTCCTGTACATCACCCATCAGTTTTAAAGCAAATTCAGTTGAAAAAATGCAGGTATTCTGCGCCTGGTCTTCTTTTAAAATATCTGCCTGCACCGTACCACGAACCGCTGACAATGCTTTTGCCTTTAATGCAGCATACACGTCTGGCGGTAAAACATCTGCTCCACTCATGCCTAATAACCTTAATCCCAGCCCATCGTTTCCCTCAGGCAACTTTCCATCAAAAATTCCCCTGGCAGATACAACGGGATTTCCATCAACGCCAGCATATTTAGGCAATGCATCAATATCATATTTTGATTCAATGATCTTATTGACCTCTTCCCGTAAATTATTTTCGATGATATATTTTTCACATTGCTGATCAATGGCAGCATTCATAAAAAATGCCAGCAGCATGGGTGCCGGGCCATTGATTGTCATGCTTACAGATGTCTTGGGGTCGCAGAGATCAAAACCACTGTACAATTTTTTTGCATCATCCACTGTTGCAATGCTTACACCACTGTTCCCCACCTTTCCATAAATATCAGGGCGATGGCCAGGATCTTCACCATACAAGGTAACACTGTCAAATGCTGTTGACAACCGCTTGGCAGGTTGGCCTAAACTCACATAGTGAAACCGCCGGTTGGTTCTTTCGGGTCCGCCCTCGCCGGCAAACATTCTTGTGGGATCTTCTCCTTCTCTTTTTAAAGGAAACACGCCGGCTGTGTAGGGAAATTCTCCCGGCACATTTTCCTGGAGCTGCCATTTTAAAATATCACCCCAGTCTTTGTATTTGGGTAAATACACTTTACAAATAACAGTGCCGGTTAAACTTTTTGTAGTAAGCGGCTGCTTAATGATCCTGTCTCTTACTTTAAACTCGTAGAATTCCTTCTCATAACGAGCCTCTACTGCCGGCCAGTTGTTTATCAGGTCAAGATTTTCAGGAGCGATCTGTTTTATTATATTCTTTTCGGTTTCACCAATATACTCAGCAGCATCAGGCAGCATCTTTTTGGCTCCCTGCAATTGGTAGTATTTCGTGGCAAACTCACTTTGCTCACCGACCCATTTATTGTATTCAGTATTACTTTCAGCTATCTCTGCCAAATACCTCACCCGCTTGGGCGGAATAATGGTTGACTGGCTGGCAGTATCGTTTGTATGCGCATGATGTGCTATCTCGCCCTGGAATTTTACGCCGCATTTATCTGCGATCTTTTCCATCAGCCGCTCAAATAATTCGTTCACACCGGCATCGTTGAATTGTGCAGCAATGGTTCCTACTACCGGCAGATCCTCATCTTTTGCTGTCCATAAACCATGGTTGCGTTTGTATTGTTTGCGTACATCATGCAGGGCGTCTAATGCGCCGGCTTTATCAAATTTATTTACGCAAACCACATCCGCATAATCCAGCATATTTATTTTTTCCAGTTGGGATGCGGCTCCATACTCCGGTGTCATCACATACATACTCACATCCACATAATCCAGTATGCTGGCATCACTTTGCCCTACACCAGCACTTTCCAGGATAACAAAATCATAACCGGCATCTTTACAAATATCAATGGCCTCCTGCACATATTCACTGAGGGCTTTATCACTCTCTCTTGTAGCCAGGCTCCGCATATATGCCCTTGGAGAAGAAATTGAATTCATCCTGATCCTGTCTCCCAATAAAGCACCGCCTGTTTTTTTCTTTGATGGATCAACAGAAATTACCGCAATGGTCTTGTCTGTATAATTATTCAGAAACCTGCGAACGATCTCATCTGTTACGCTGCTCTTGCCTGCACCACCGGTTCCTGTAATACCCAGAACCGGGGCCCCCTTTCCTTTTTCTGTCTTTGTTTCCATCTTTACGCCATTCTCCACATTGGTAATTTGCCTTGCCACCCTTCTTACATCTTTTATTTCACCTAAAGTCATTGCAGTTTTATACCCGCCATCACCAGTCAAAGCAAAGTCGCAATTCCTTATTACGTCTTCTATCATTCCTTCGAGGCCCAGGCGGCGTCCATCATCTGGACTATAAATTTTTGTAATACCGTAGTTATGCAGCTCCTCCATTTCAGAAGGCAGTATCGTGCCGCCGCCACCACCAAAAATTTTTATATGCCCGCAGTCATTTTGGTCCAGTAAATCTTTCATGTATTTAAAAAATTCTACATGCCCGCCCTGGTAGCTGGTGATGGCAATTCCCTGTACATCCTCTTCAATGGCACATTCCACAATTTCATGCACACTCCGGTTGTGACCGAGGTGGATAATTTCAGCACCCTTGCTTTGCATAATGCGGCGCATGATATTGATCGCAGCATCATGGCCATCAAACAAACTGGCGGCTGTTACAATTCTTACTTTGTTTTGTAGCGTGAAACTCATAAATAGATTTTTGGTTACCGGCTTTAATACGCTGGAATGTCGCCTTTGCAACTTGCTGCTTTACAGTTGATGGGTAAATAACATATCCACCAGCTAATGTGAAGCAAACCATAAAGCAAACGTCAATACGCAAAAGTACAGGGAGGGCGCCAAAATAATAACAGCCGTTAGTTTTTCTCCGGATCTTTCTTGTCAAAAAAAGCAGGGATATCCAGCAACAGCCCGGCAGAAATATTTAATGTGCGATAGTCAACAAAGCGATCGCTCATTAAAAAAGCCAGCCCCATTTGCAACTCCAGTTTAAGACCAGGCAGCTTTTTTAAACCAAAAGTGTTTGTAAAAGCCGGCTCCCAAAATACTTTTGCTCCCTTTTGAATATCCTGTAATTGGTACCGGAACAGTTCCTCTGCTGTATAATCAGATTGTACATTTTTAAAATACACTAAACTTACCCGTGATGAAAGAGAACTTGCAAATACCTCCCCGTACTTTATCAGGATGGCCGGCTGGATGTACAATCTTGTAACATCCATTTTAAAATTGCGGGCAGGCATATTGCCGGTAAAATATTTATCGGAAAAGGACGAAGAGCCAAAGCCGGCGCCAGCAAACACCTGGAAAAAAGAGGCCCTTCTTTTATCAAAATAGGTAAAATAACCCAACCCAAACTCTATACTATTGCGTTTGTAAGAAATTAAACTGCTGTCGGCACGGTTGATATTAAAATCTGCGTAATTTTTTTCGTTGCGTACATTAAAGGCAGCCTGCACTGCCAAGTGATTGGTAAGCGCATAGGCCGCTTGTATATCCAGCCCATTACCACTGCTCAATTTACCTGCAGTGGTCTGATTGGGTTTTTCACCCGGATTAAAAGAATAATAACCGGCTATTTTACTGTCACCTTTTTTTGCAAGAACGGGCACGTTCACTGCTACAGGACTATGAACATACCGTGGTGAATAACAAGCAGAAAATAACAGGCTTACAGCAAGAAGCCAAAAAGCGAAACAGCCTGTTACATTTTTCAATCAGTTCATTTTAAATGTAAGTTCGGCAAAGTCGGCTACACTTAATGCTTCTGCCCGTTTATTAAAGATTTCATGCTGTAATATGTTTGGAGCAAATAATCCTCTTACTGCATTCCGAAGCGTTTTACGGCGCTGGTTAAATGCTGTTTTCACCAACACGGTAAAAGCCCTGTGACTTTTCACATCCAATGCCTCCTTCTTTCTTCTTAACCTGATTACCCCACTCATCACCTTAGGCGGAGGATTAAAACAACCGGGGTTTACATCAAATAAATAGTCTACTTCATAAAAGGCTTGTATAAGCACGCTCAAAACACCATACACCTTACTTCCCTCTTTGCTCGCCGCCCTTTCCGCCACTTCTTTTTGAAACATACCGATCACTACTGGCACCTGGTCTTTCCAGTCCAGTACTTTAAACAATATCTGCGTGGAAATATTATAGGGGAAGTTGCCTATAACAGTAAAGGATTCATCAAACGGAGCATCAATATCAAGAAAACTATGTGCTATTATTTTATCCTGCAATACCGGGTAAGTTTTTTTTAGGTAAGCTATCTTTTCGTCATCCAGTTCAACCGCTTTAAAATTGATCCCTTCAATTTTTACCAGCTCTTTTGTAAGAGCACCTCCGCCAGGACCAACCTCGAGCAGGTTACTAAAACTCTCTTTTTTTAATTCCTCCACAATTTTTGTGATGATGCTTTCATCCTTTAAAAAATGCTGACCGAGTGACTTTTTTAACTGCATAGTTGCGGTGAAATTACAGTATTTAAACTTGCTAATAAGGGCTACTGGCTAAAGGTTTGCGACGCTTGCAGAAATCCCCGTATTTTTACAGCAAACCAGATTTGATATATGCAACAAGAAAATAAGCCTGTAATTGGACTTACTTGCGGAGATGTAAATGGCATCGGCCTTGAACTGATCATAAAAACCGTAAGTGACAACCGCCTGCTTGAAATTTGCACCCCGGTAATTTTTGCCAACAATAAAGTGCTCAACTTTTACAGGAAAGGCCTGGCAGATATGAATTTTAACTTTGCTGCCACCCGTGACCTGACAAGGATCAATCACAAACAAATTAATCTGTACAACTGCTGGGAAGAGGAAGTAGCTGTAACACCTGGCACACTAAATGAAGTGGGCGGTAAATATGCAGTTTTAAGTTTAACCGTGGCGGCGCAGGCACTGAAAGAAGGCAGGATCGATGGACTTGTAACAGCCCCCATTCATAAAAAGAATACACAAAGTCCGGAGTTTGATTTTACAGGACATACCCCTTATCTTAAAAACATTTTTGGCGCCAATGATGTAGTGATGTTTATGGTGGCGGAAAATATGAGGGTAGGCCTGGTAACAGAACATGTGCCGGTGAAAGAAATTGCACAGCATATTACTAAAGAAAAAATTATTAGTAAGCTCAATATCATCAATCAGTCTTTGAAAAAGGATTTTGGGATTGATAAACCAAAAATAGCTGTGCTTGGCTTAAACCCCCATGCAGGTGATGAAGGTTTGATTGGAAAAGAAGATGAAGAGATCATTCGTCCTGCTGTAAAAGAGGCTAAACAAAAAGATATCTTTTGTTTTGGACCTTACTCTGCAGATGCGTTTTTTGCAAGGGGGCAACATGAAAAATTTGATGCAGTGCTGGCGATGTACCACGACCAGGGACTGATTCCATTCAAATCACTGGCAATGGGTGAAGGCGTGAATTATTCGGCTGGCATCAGCGGTGTACGAACCTCCCCCGACCATGGTGTGGCATTTGATATTGCCGGTAAAGGCAAGGCAGACGAAGCATCTTTCCGATCAGCAATTTTTACAGCCGTAGATATTTTTAACAGGCGCAGGGGCTATGCTGATAACAGGAAAAATCCATTGAGAAAAATAAGTGCAGCCATGGTAAACAGGGCTGTTGACCAGGGAATAAGCGAATTGCCGGAATAGTTTATTTAAACACGCTGTCATCCACACCTTTGTTCACCGTATAAGAACTGAAACTGATTTCGGCTTTCCCGGTTTTATTTTTTTCCGCCGGCTTGCTGGCGGCTCCATCGTCAAAATCAAAGGTTACTCCCTTAGGTAATTTATAATCTTTTGTATTGAAGGTAAATACCAGTTTGTCCGGCAGGCAATAGACGGCATATTTTCCATAGGTCATATCTAACTGGTAACTGCCATTTTCCCTTGTAGTGGTTTTTGCTTTTAATACCACCAGCTTTGCTTCGTCAATATATAAAGTTGATAATACCACGTCTGCATTGTCGTCTGTTGGCAACAGTTTAATCACTCTTGTTGAAACGGTTCCCACTTTATCCATTCCTGCATCAATTACCGTGTACTGGTTTCCACCGATGATATTACTTAGATTGATACTTACCGCACCTTTGGGTACAAATGAAATACCTTTTTCGTTTTTGATTTTCAGCAGGTTGGGCTTTTTGTAATATATTTTTACATCTGCCTCCGGTACTTTCAAAAAAGTAACGTTCGTTTTCATTTTGCCACTGGCTTCATAATTATTCACGAGGTCAAGTTTTGCCTGGATCTTTTTTATCAATGCAGCCGCATCCTGCTGTGCAACAGATACCACAGAAGCCGCACAACAGATCATCGTCAACAACATTTTCATAGTCTTATTTATTTATGATAATATATCTTTTTTCCTGAATACTGCAATCGAGATCCCTACTATCAGCACAATATGTGCAATCAGTATCATCAAACTGTTTCTTATGGCAGGCCAGTTTTCGAGTGAACCCTTGATGGTATTGCCATTTTCATTTGTGCCGATATAGAAAAATCCTTTCCACCCCACCAGGTAAGACGTGAACAAAAAAGGTTTTACGTTCCTGTCAATAATGGGCACATTAATATTTGAAATGATGGTACATACGATAACAATGCATACCGTGGCAATGATGGGGCCGATAGAGTTATCTGCAAAAATGGATAGTAACAAACTTAATGCAGCAATCACCGTTAATGCAACGGTTGCATAGGCAAATGCGGCATAGTATCTCCACATTACATCATCTTTTGTAATCTGCATGATCATCGATTCTGTACCTTTTGTTCTGAATACAAGCATATCACCGGTGCCAAAAATCACAATACTTAAAAACAATGCTGTAACAGCCATCCACACCAATAAAAATATAGTGAAGATGGTGGCGGCGGCAAATTTCACCAATATGATCTGTGTGCGGCTAACGGGCTTGGATACCAGCAACCGCAAGGTTCCCATGTTGGCTTCGCCCGAGATAGAGTCCGCTGCAATCAACGCCACCAGTATAGGCACCTGTATCAATAAGGTATTGAGGATGATATAGCACATGAAGTAGCCATTGATGGCTTCCACCCGGTCGAATGCAAATTCATCTTTAGCACTTTGCATCATCAGGTCCATATAACTCTGTCCATCGGCCTTAAACGCAAACTGGAAAATAAAAACAATAGCTGTAATAGCGGCGAAGGCAATATAGGTACGGGGACGTCTGGTTATTTTAAACAGTTCAATTTGCAAAAGCCTCCACATGTTCATGCCGGGTTGTAAGTGATAAAAAATAATTTTCTAAAGAATGGCTTGCCTTTACAGACAGTAGCTGCACATTACCTGCCACCAGGTCATTTATTAGTGCCGGCACCTGGGTTTTGTTCATCATCAGTTGCAGTGGCTTTTCTGCCTGTAAATAATCATTCCATTTTGATGAGGCGAGCAATTGCTGCGTTGCTTCATTATTGGTTGTGTCAATGTCAACAACGGTGTGTTCCGGGTCAAGTAATTCTTCCACACTGCCTTCAACAATCTTTTTGCCCCTGTCAATAATGATCATCCTGTTGGCGATCTGTTCCACTTCGCTGAGCAAGTGAGAAGAAATGATCACTGTCTTGCCCATTTCATTACTTAACCTTAGTATCAGGTTCCGCATATCTGCAATTCCTTGTGGATCGAGCCCATTGGTTGGCTCATCCAGTATAATCAATTTAGGATTATGCACCAATGCAACGGCAATGCCTAAACGCTGTTTCATTCCCTGGCTGAACACACCCGCCTTTTTATCAGCCGCTTCCTGTAAACCCACCATTTCCAATTGGTCCATCAATAATTTTTTAGATACCTTGATGCCGCTCATTTTTGCAAAAATGGAAAGGTTATTATAAGCAGACAGGTATTTGTATAGGTCGGGCCGTTCGATCATAGCGCCGGTTTGCCGCAGTATATCTGAACGGTGATGCAGAATTTCCTTGCCAAAAATTTTGATGCTGCCGGCTGTGGGCTTTATTAATGTCAGCATCATCCGGATCGTGGTGGATTTGCCAGCTCCATTCTGTCCTAAAAAACCATAAACATCGCCCTCATTAACGGTAAATGAAAGACCATCCACTGCGGTGAAATTTCCAAATTGCTTTACAAGATTATCTACGCTTACGATCGCTGACATGTCACTTTTATATATTCAAAGGTATAACAGAAGCTATTACAAATGGTTCAAACTATTGTGTTTTAACGGTTTAGTTTTTCCATAAATTAGAATTGGCAGGTTGCAAAAAAAATTGCATTTTACAATTACAAACGTACCACTCTCCCCGAAAAACCATTCTTACTTCCAGTCTCTCTGTAATCATCCTTTATCAGAAAAGCTGGTTTATTTCCGGTAAGCTGTGCAAAGCCAATCATAAAGGCTCATTATTTGTACACCTAAATTAATAGTATGAAACAGTTAATTGTATTGGCAGCACTCTGCTTACTGCTTGCTGCTGCTTCTTCCGCCACAGCAAATATTCATGATAAAAAGCCTGCTAAGCGCCATAAAAAAGCGGAGGAGCCCAGGAAGGAGTTCCAGGTACTGCCCAATTACAAAACGGGTAATGCTACGGTAACATTTACAGCTGGTAAACCAGGCAAAGGCACGATCGTTGTTTTAAATGAAGAAGGGGTTACTGTAATTAAACAACAGGTAACCCTTACAGAAGGTAAAAACAAAATTGACATCAGCAATTTTACCAACCTGGAGGAGGGATATTACACTATTTGCTTAAATACAAATTATAATAACTGGTCTGCGCCGTTTTTATTGTGGAAGTAAATTCATATTCAACCAAACGACCCCAAATGCCTGGGGTCGTTTGACTATTTATTGGAAGAAGGATTCATATAACTCTGTAAAGCTTTTACATACAATTCAAAAGCATCTACCCCTTTGGGTGTTACTTTACATATTGTTTGTGGATAGTTGTCTTTAAACTGCTTTACCACATCAATATAACCTGACTCTTTCAGTTTATTTATCTGTACACTTAAATTACCTGCAGTGGAATTTGTTTTCTCTTTCAAAAAAACAAACTCGGCCTCCTTCACACTTATCAAAAGACTCATTACAGCAAGCCGCAACTGTGAATGTAATATCGGATCAAGTTCTTTAAACATTGGCCGGTGCGGATTTTAAATACTTTTTACGCAGGATAATACCTGGTATAAGCCATGCACAAACAGCAGACAAAGCAGTAAGCAGCATATCAGCTTCTGCCTTTGTATAAACAGATATCACACAGCACACCCAGCACAACACACCTCCCCACAGCATTGGTTTTAATTTTTGACTTCCCCCGGTAATAATGGTTGGAATGCCATACAGCAGCAAAAAAAAGGATGTCATAAAACTGCTAAAAGTATACTCCGGCCGGCCCCCTGTCACTTCTATATATTTTTCAAATACCGGGTTCAGCTTGCTGACGATATTGATATTGATAAAAACGAGCAGGGCAATTGAAATACCAAAACAGGTCCACACATAATCCATCATCGTTTCGTCATAGCGCCTTACTTTTCTTACTTTCTTTTCTTTTTGCACGATTATCATCTGCGGCACTATTGCTATCACTGTAAGCAGCCATATATCAAAAGGAAGATTGAAACCGAAATGGATCTGGCTCCAGGTAACAAGGCTGCAGATGGTTATAACGGTGCCCCATAAGAGCGGCCCCAGTCCCGAATCATGATAACTGTTTTTTGCCTTATGTATCATTTCGCTTATAAGGCGAAGGCTTTCCTGCCCGGTCATGTGTTGCTGTTCCATAAATAAGATTCAATTATGATCATTTACAACCATCCACTATTTGCTGTGCAATCTCTTTTCCCCAGTTAGGATGAAGTTCGCTTGCAGGTTTAAATGCAGTAAATTTTTCAAGCGCTGTTTCAAGTACGGGCACCGCAGTTTTGCATCCACCACCAAACTGCTCCGGCGTATATTTCAAGCCCTGTCCTTTTAAATAGAAAGGCCTTGGGTTAGCAGGATCCTGTTTCATTGCTGCCTCCATATTTTCATTGCTTACTGCACCATATTCCTGCCAGCGCTGCATCGGGTTCACCATCATGTGGCAGCTTGCAATCATGCTTTTTATACATGATATTTCTGAGTTACCCGGACTGAGTGAATCTGCTTTATTGATCAGTTCAGTTGCCTTATCCGCTATGGCATCAATCTTACTTTTATCTTTTTCCATAAAGCCATTGTTTACCTGGCAAAATGCAGCATAGTAGTAAGGCAACCACTGTGTTTTTTCTGCACTGGCAATGCGTTCAAAGTTATTGGCGAGCGTTAATAAGTAGGCAGGATTTTTAAAAGCGCTGTCCAGTTCAGCCAGGTTTTTTTTCATGGCGGCTGTAAACTTTTCGCTTTGCGCAAAAGAGGAGAGCATTACAAAACATCCCCCGGCAATAAGAAGTAACTTTTTCATTGTATGTTTATTTATTGTGAGTTTATTAAATGACTGACTTTATTCACCATTGAAAATTCACTTTTCACAATTCCCCCCGCACCTCCCTCCACTACAAATTATTATTGATCGCCTCCTGTGTTCTGTCTGTGCCAAAGCTGATGAAACAACCAATAAAAACAAAGCGCCTGCTCGGCGGACCAACCGCTTCTTTGCGGCTTCCGTTATTATTATAGTTATAAGTAAACACCTGGTCCTGCCCCAGTACATTGTTAATTCCCAGTACAAAAACAGAGAACGCTTTTGCATTTTGCTTTCCTAATCCTGGTAAATAATTTACACTAAAACTAAAGTTGTTGTAATTAATGGTTCTGCCCTCGTCGGTAATAGCATATTTATTTTGGGTATTATCATATGCAATGCGGTAGTAAGGCCTGCCCGTTGCAAAATTGTAACTAAAATTAAAGCCGGTTTTCCAGGGCAGCACAAAACGCTTGAATACAAAAGAGGCGGTATGCGTGGCAGCAAAGCTGGGTGTTATCCTGCCCGGAAAATTCAGGTGGTCTCTCTTTGTATCCAGGTAAGAATAGGAGAACCAATAGTCTACATTTTTAATTGTTTTCTTATCCCGCCAGAATAATTCAACACCTTTGGCATATCCTGTGCCGTTAGTATTGGCCGCCACTTCCCTTCCATTATTTCCGAAGCCGGTTTTGTACAGCCGGTCATATTCTTTATGAAACAATTCTGTACGGAAAGTGTAGTCTTTTGTTTGTTTAATAAATTGAAGTATATAATGACTTGCTTTGGAAAAATCAAGACCAGCCACGCCGGGCAGAATTCTTCTTTCAGGATTTTGATAAAAGATGCCATAAGCAAATGACACCTGTGTATTGTACCCGGTTTTATAAGCCAGTGAAGCCCTGGGTGCTATATTCCATTTGTTCATCAACGACGAATGTTCAATACGGCCACCCAATTTAGCTGCAAGATTATTGGTGAGGTAAACATCAGTTTCTGCAAAACCAGCCACCATTTTATCGCCCACTTTTTCATCATATTTTGATCCATCATATAATGTATATGTTGATTTTTCATTACTGTAGAAATAATCTGCACCAAAACGTACCGCATTCATGCCATTAAACTTTTTTTCAAACAACAGTTTACCGTTGGCATAAGTGCCCCTGCTCTGCAGGTTGAAATTTTTAAACGCATAAAAATCCGGGGTGCTGATGATGACCTTTTGATTGGCAGCATCCTGCATCTCGTTGGCCATATCATCTTTGTTGGTACTAAAGCTGCCGCTTACATTCAATCGCCAGCCCTTGCCCAGTCTTTCCTTCCAGCTAAGATTGTGGTAAATATTTATATTATCTAAAGAGAACGCATTCTTTAAAACCGTAGAATCAATATCATTGACCCTGAAAGCCGTGCTGTTTTGGCTGATATAGCCATAATATTTCACCATACCACCGCCCTTCGTCCTGATCCTGAAATTAAAATCGCCCTGGTTAGCCACAGGCACTTTATAATAATCCTGCCGTTGCTTTATCACATTAAATGCAAGCCACAAATTGGTATGGTTAAACGAAACGCCCCAGGAGGATTTTTTATTCTTAGCTAATTTTTGAATGCCGCCGCCAATACCCACTACCGAAATGCTGAGGTCAGCCTCCGATCTGTCAGGAAAATCCACACTTTCTAAAATAAGGGCAGAAGAAAGCGCCTGCCCGTACAAGGCCGAATAGCCCCCGGTGCTAAAAACGGTGCCTTTAAAAAGAAATGGGTTAAACCTGCCCCTGGTGGCAATACCAGGAGTGCTGCTATAGAAAAAATTATTTACCAGGGAACCATCAATAAATATCTTGCTTTCCGTAGCACTGCCACCCCTTACAAAAAGTCCCTCGCTCTCGCCCACCTGCTGGGTTCCGGGCAGCGACTTAAATGCACTGGTAATATCCCCATTTGCACTGGGTGTGGTTACCACATCTAGTGAGTTCAGGACTGCACCCTTTGCCTTATCACTTGCTTCAAAGGTGCCTGCGGAAATTACTACCGCTTTAAGCTCCGTTATTTGCTCTTTTAAAGCAATATTGAAGCTAACTGGCACATTTTCAAGGGTTATTTTTAACGTAACGGGGTTATAACCCGAAATACTTACCTCCAGGTCTTTTACTCCTTTTTCGTCGCTGGTGAAGGAATAGTTACCCAAAGAATCGGATGTAGCGCCGTCATAAGTATCCTTTAACTGGATACTGGCACCAGATAAGGGCCGGTTTTTGTTATCGGTGATTTTACCGGAAATTTTTACCTGCGCATGGCATAAACCAAACCAAAAAAACAAAGCAGTTGTGAGTATGAGTTTCATAACCTATAAATATGTCACAAACGTAGAGTAGTTTACAGTATAAACCAAATTAAATTTTGATAATGTGCCAAAAAATAAATTTTAAAAGCGCTTTACCCTTGCCGTTATGAGCGTGTATATAATTGATAATCATACATTTAGACGCGGTTAAAAAATTATACTAACAGCAGCGTATGCCACAAAACTTATCAACATCGCTAAAAATTTATTTTTTTATATGCCCCCAATTAGTACTTTAGCAATAGAATTTAATGGGTTAGTAAGTACAAAGGGTCAGCAGAAATGTTGACCCTTTTACTTTTAAACCGATTGATTTTTTCTTTCTCTTCCATTACTTCATCAACTCATTTTTATTTTCAGTTTTCTGCCAACAGGTTTCATTTTTATTTTTCAATCAATCAATATTTGCGTTCGTACTTTGCATTCTTCATTCAACAATCGTAATTAGTAATTTCAAATGAGTAAAACAAAGTCGGCGTTCTTCTGCCAGAGTTGTGGATATGAAAGTGCCAAGTGGGTTGGTAAGTGCCCATCGTGTAACAACTGGAATACTTTTGTAGAAGAAGTAGTAATAAAAGGAAATGATAAAAAAGAAAAAGACGCCTGGGGTGATTATAATGGAAATGGAAAAGTAAAAACCATTTCGATCAATGATGTCAGCAGTGCAGAAGAAAAAAGAATTATTACAACGGATGCAGAAGTAAACCGGGTATTGGGTGGAGGCATTGTGATGGGCAGTATTGTGCTGGTTGCAGGTGAACCGGGCATTGGTAAATCAACGCTGTTTTTGCAGATCGGTTTACAATTACAAAATACCATTACACTATATATAAGCGGAGAGGAAAGTGAGCAACAGATAAAAATGAGGGCGGACAGGCTTGGTATTAAAAATGAAAATTTTTATTTATTGACAGAAACCAACACACAAACTATTTTCCAGGAAATAAAAAAACTGCGGCCCGAACTGGTAATCGTTGATTCCATTCAAACATTACAATCTCCTTATGTGGAGAGCGGTGCAGGAAGTGTGAGCCAGATAAAAGAAACCGCCGGAGAGTTGCAGCGTTTTGCAAAAGAAACCAACACCCCTGTTTTTTTAATTGGTCATATAACAAAAGACGGCGCTATTGCAGGACCGAAAATCCTGGAGCACATGGTAGACACCGTTTTGCAGTTTGAAGGTGACCGGCATTATGCTTACCGTATTTTAAGAACACTAAAAAACCGTTTCGGATCTACAGCAGAGCTGGGTATTTATGAAATGACCGGTGATGGTATGAGGGCGGTGAGCAATCCGTCTGAAATTCTGATCACACAAAAAGAAGAACCACTCAGTGGTATTGCTATTGCCGCCACCATGGAGGGCATCCGCCCTTTATTAATAGAAGGACAAGCACTGGTAACACAGAGTGTGTATGGTACGCCACAAAGAACAGTCACTGGTTTTGATCTCCGCCGTTTACAATTATTACTGGCCGTGCTTGAAAAACGAGGTGGTTTTCACTTTGGTGTAAAAGATGTGTTTGTAAATATAGCAGGCGGCATAAAAGTGGAAGACCCTTCTATTGACCTTGCGATTGTATGTGCACTATTGAGCAGCTATGAAGACATTCCTGTAAACCAGCACTATTGCTTTGCAGGTGAAGTTGGCTTAAGCGGAGAAATAAGAGCAGTGAACCGGATTGAACAACGCATTGCAGAAGCAGAGAAGTTAGGCTTTGAAAAAATCATTGTGAGTAAGTATAACGCTAAATCACTAAGTAAAACCAAGCATAAAATTGAAGTAGTGTCGTTGGCAAAGGTGGAAGAATTGTACCAGTATTTGTTTTAACTTCATTGGGTAAATCAATAACATGCTAACCCTTACAAGCTTACTCAGCGATTTTAAACAGCTTTTTTATCCTCATATCTGCAGTGGCTGCGGCACAGATATCCTCTCTGCCGGCAATATGCTCTGCGCAAAATGTTTTGTAACCCTGCCTTCTACCTTGTATGCACAATATGCAAACAATCCCATTGAAAAAATATTCAGCGGAAGATTGAAAATTGAAGCGGCTCATGCAGAGTTTTATTTTGCAAAAGAATCGCTGATACAGCATTTGGTACACCAATTGAAATACAAAAGCAATAAAGAGATCGGGATCTATTTGGGTGAAATGATGGGCAGATCGATGCAGAATAGTAAGCGCTTTCATTCGGTTGATGCATTGATACCGTTGCCGATGTATCCAGATAAGGAAAGAAAAAGAGGCTATAACCAGGCAGCAGTTATCTGCGAAGGAATGTCCCAGGTAATGAATGTGCCGGTGTATAACAATGTGCTGATAAGGGGCAGATTTACAGAAACGCAAACCAAAAAACACCGGACCGAACGTTGGGAAAACGTGGAAGGAAGTTTTGCCATCAAGAATGAAGAAAGAATCAGAGGAAAGCACTTACTTTTAGTAGATGACGTAATAACAACCGGCGCTACATTGGAAGCAAGTGGCAGTCGTCTTTTAAAAATTGAAGGGGTAAAACTGAGCATTGCTACATTAACCACGGCAACAAAATAAGCCTTATCAAAATCACTTACATTTGAAAAATGAATTGTAGGATGTCAAAATACTGTTTACTTTATTTTTTATTTTTTACTTTCTGCATGAGCATTTTTTCCTGTAAAAAAGACTCATTCATTACTTCGTCTAATGCAAGACTAAGCACGGATGTTGACAGCCTGAAGTATGATACGGTGTTTACCAGCGTTGGTTCTATTACACAATCTTTCAAAATAAGAAATGATAACGATCAGAAACTTTTATTAGGTAATGTGAAACTCATGGGAGGCACCGCATCTTCTTTTACCATCAACATTAATGGCATTGCTGCACCGGAAGTCACCAACATTGAGATTGCCGCCGAAGACAGTATGTATGTATTTGTAACGGTAAACATTGACCCCAGCCTGGATGACCTTCCCTTTATTGTAAAAGACAGTATTCAAATTTCCTATAATGGCAACACAAAATTTGTACAACTGGAAGCATTTGGTCAAAACGCCAACTTTTTACGGGGAAGGGTAATTGAAACCAATACTTCCTGGAACAACCGGCTGCCGTACGTAATATTAGACAGGCTGCAGATAGATACTAATATAACACTCACGCTGGAGGCTGGTTGCAAAGTGTATTGCCACGCCAATGCCCCCATCCTGGTTGATGGAACTTTAGTTGCAAACGGAACAAAAGAACAACCGGTCATTTTTTCAGGCGATAGAACAGATGCCGATTATAGAGACCTGCCTGCCAGCTGGCCAGGTATTTATTTCAGGGAAACCAGCAAGAGCAACGAGTTAATTTTTACTACGGTAAAAAATGCTTACCAGGCTATTGTGGCTGAAAGCCCTGCTGATAACTTGTTTCCAAAAGTTACCCTGCGCCAATGCATTGTTGATAATGCCTACGATGCCGGCGTGCTTTGTGTAAACAGCAGCTTATTCGCCGACAATAGTTTGATCAGTAATTGTGGCAGTAATATTAATATCATATACGGAGGCGTTTATAGTTTTACCAATTGTACGGTGGCATCGTACTCCACGTATATTAGTCACCGCTACCCAGTTCTGGCCGCAAATAATTTCGCAATTTATGATGGCAGCACGGTTACCACTTCGCTGGAAGCGGCTTTTACCAACTGTATTTTTTGGGGAGAGCCTGGTTTTGTAGAAAATGAAACCAGCATCGGCCGGGAGGGTAATGACCAGTTTGATGTAACCTTTAACAACTGCCTTTATCGTAACGCAGTAGAACCAGCCAACAGCACTAAAAACAATTGCTTACTTAACCAGGATCCATTGTTTGACAGCATTGATGTAAGCAGGAGGATCTTTGATTTCCACCTGGACAATAATCCTTCCCCTGCAATAGATGCAGGTATTTCAAGCGTTCCTTATTTAAAAGACCTTGACAATAATAACCGCATTGCGCCATTTGATATCGGCTGTTACGAAAAACAATAGCCGAACAAAATAATTTTTCATTCGTTACTTAAAAAAAACAACTATGTTAAAAATAATAATCCCCGCTGCGATCTTATTTTCCTGTGCAGCAAAAAACAATACACCCGCTATGACAAATGAAACACCTGCAACTGAAGAAACAGTTGCCGCAAAATCCATCTACGATTTTAAAGTTGCAGCTCTTGAAAGTGGAACCATTGACTTTGCTTCCTTCAAAGGCAAAAAGATATTGGTAGTGAATACAGCAAGCGAATGTGGATTTACCAAGCAATATGAAGGACTGCAGGCCTTACATGAAAAATATAAAGACAAACTGGTGATCGTTGGTTTTCCTGCCAACAACTTTGGCGGACAGGAACCCGGTACCAATGAAGAGATAGGCGCTTTTTGTAAAAAGAATTATGGCGTGAGTTTCCCGATGGCAGCCAAAATTTCTGTAAAAGGAGATGATGCCGCACCCATTTACAAATGGCTTTGTAATAAAAAAGAAAACGGTGTGCTTGATGCAGAAGTAGGCTGGAACTTCAATAAGTTTTTACTGGATGAAAATGGAACATTACTGGCGCATTTTGAAAGTAAGGTGGCGCCCATGAGCGAGGAGATAACAGGGAAATTATAATTTGAATCACTATATCTTACAGGCCATCAGTTATACTACTGATGGCTTTTTTCTTTTACTTTGCTCTAATGCAATTCCAATCCATCATCGGCCAAAAAGACGTTAAAGAGCATTTAGTGCAAATGGTGCAGCATAGCCGCTTAAGCCATGCCTTGTTGTTTTTAGGAAAAGAAGGCAGCGGTGCCTTACCCCTGGCAATGGCCTTTGCGCAATACATCGTTTGTGAAAGAGTAAATGGCAAAACTCCTGCTGCAGCACCCGGCCCATCACTCTTTGGAGAACCTGAGCCAGCACAAAACGAGCAACCAGACACAAGAAACGATTCCTGTGGAGAATGCGCTGCCTGCAACAAAGCCAAACAACTAATCCACCCTGATATTCATTTCTCCTACCCCGTTATTGCAAAAAAAACCGGCGACAAACCCATTAGCACCGACTGGATAAAAGAATGGCGGGAGTATATTTCGCTTCACCCATATGGAAATGTATTCGACTGGCTGCAGTTTATCAATGCTGAAAATAAACAAGGCAATATCACAGCGGAAGAATGCAACGACATCAACCGTAAGATCAGCTTAAAGAGTTTTGAAAGTGAATATAAGATCCTGATCATCTGGATGCCGGAATACCTGACAAAAAACGGTAACAAGCTGTTGAAACTGATCGAAGAGCCGCCCCCCAATACACTGTTCGTGCTGGTGGCGGAAAGTGAAGAGCAAATATTACCCACCATCTTATCCAGGACCCAATTGGTAAAGATCCCTTTGCTGACTGATATGGAAATTGAAGCCGCACTCGAACTAAGGGCGGGCGCCAAAGTAGACAAAGCCCGCCAGATATCCCTTTTAAGCGAGGGTAACTACCGGGAAGCACTGCAATTGTTGCAGCATGAAGAAGATGACTGGCAGGCAGTATTAAGGGAGTGGCTCAATCATATCGCCAAAAAAAACCTGCCCGGCCAGGTAAAATGGATCGATGACATGAGCAAACAAGGCAGGGAAAAACAAAAACAATTTCTTAAATATTTCACCCATCTGCTCGAAATGGCTATCCGGGTGCAGTTTATTCCTCCAGCCGCCGAAAGCATGAACAATGAACTGGATTTTGCCCTCCGGTTAAATAAACTTTGTGGAATTGGCCAGCAGGAAGCCATTATTAGTGAACTCGACAAGGCCAGTTACTACATTGAACGCAACGCTAATGCCAAAATGCTCTTTCACGCCCTCAGCATTAAGTTGCACCATATTATTAGCAACAATTCATTAATTTTGACCCAATGAGGTTTTTTGAAGTGAGGTGGGACAGAGTTGTGTGTTGATCTTGGTAACTGGTTATCTACTATATTCAACATCGTTGTAATCGCAGACTTATTAAAAAATCTTTCAGTGGAAGAATTTTTAATATCACTTGTACCGAATTGCTGCCTTCAGCTATTCATATAATATAATATGTACGCTCAATAATGAGATACTGTACAAGAGTGCGACGCCAATGAAGCTTAATAGCAGCACTTTGCCCTGGCCCATAAAAAATTCCCATAACTAAATAGATGCTGGTTTTTAAGACATATCGTCTTTGGTAAACGCATTCTCAATTATTCATTTTTTAATTATCAATTAATATGGCATGTGGAAGTTGTGGAACGGGTGGCGGCGCCCCCGGCGGATGTAAAAGCCAGGGCAGTTGTGCCAGCGGCAGTTGCAACCGCATGAATGTATACGATTGGCTGGCTAACCTGCCTTTCAGCGACCCCGAAAGTTCCTGCAAGATGGTTGAAGTAAGTTTCAATAACGGCAGCCGAAAAGACTATTTTAAAAACACCACCAATTACTTTTTTGAAAAAGGGGAGATGATTGCCGTGGAAGGCGTTAGTGGTTTTGATGTGGGTAGCGTAAACCTGACAGGTGAGCTGGTAAAGCTGCAACTGAAAAAGAATAATATAAAAGAGGATAACCCGGAAATAAAGAAAATACTCCGCAGGGCAAATGAGAATGATCTTGCCAAACTGAAAGAAACCAAGGCAAGGGAAAGGGATGTAATGATCCGCAGCCGTGCCATTGCCAAGCAATTAAGGCTTGACATGAAGATTGCCGAAGTGGAAATTCAGGCAGATGGCAGAAAAGCAACGTTCTTTTATATTGCTGATGACAGGGTGGATTTTCGTGAGTTGATAAAAGTATATGCCGGCGAGTTTAAAGTAAAAGTGGAAATGCGCCAGATAGGTGCAAGGCAGGAAGCTGGTAAAGTGGGTGGTATTGGCAGTTGCGGACGGGAATTGTGCTGCAGTACCTGGCTTACTGATTTTAAAAGCGTGAATACCAATGCAGCCCGTTATCAAAACCTGAGTATCAACCAGGCTAAGCTCAGCGGCCAGTGCGGAAGGCTTAAATGTTGCCTCAATTATGAACTGGATACTTACCTGGACGCATTACAGAATTTCCCGGATGATTGCGACAGTATTGAAATAGCAAGAGGCAGGGCATTTTTAGTAAAGAAAGATATTTTCCGTAACCTCATGTGGTACACTTTGCCCGACAGCAATAAGCAGTATCCCTTAACGCTTGAAAGGGTTAAAAAAATAAAATCGCTCAACCAGCAGGGCATCCGTCCTGACGAACTGGAACCAGTAGAAGTGTTGAGTAAAAAACCTGTGGAAATAGAACCCGTATATGCTGATGTTGTAGGACAAATCAGTTTGAAAAGCCTGGAAAAAACCAGCCGCAAAAGAAGGGAACAAGAACGGGGACCAGGAAACAGGCAAGGAGGCAATGAGCAAAGAGGTAACAGGCAAGGTGGTAGTGATCAAAGAGGCAACAGGCAAGGAAATCAAGGCAACAGCAGGCAAGAGGGTAACAGGCAGGGTGGTGATAATCAAAACAGGCCACCGCAGAAC
>ERZ795056.825-NODE-825-length-38012-cov-8.652844_pt1 | contig 38012 bp, 31 predicted proteins | sample MGYA00375140_ERZ795056 | MGnify/ENA primary metagenome ERZ795056 (study PRJEB30185, sample SAMN05720227) | activated sludge metagenome | isolation source: Anaerobic digester | place: USA | collected 2015-03-09 ...
CGGACATGGTCCGGATAATGCCCCAGGCGTTCTGGCAAAGGACCGGCACTGGCAATATTGCACTGACCCGAACCCGAAATCATGAGCTTGGCGCCAGGTTGCGGGTTTTTTTCGTACAGAACAACACGTACATCCGTTTCTTGAACAGCAACGACCGCAGCCATCAAACCGGCAGGCCCGCCACCAATAATTGCGATATTTTTCTTCATGTGATCCTCAACGATTGCACTCACTTCCAGGAAAGCGTACACTGGGAGTATCAGTCAACTTATAGCTCGGGGGTTTCCATGCCTGTCAAGATCCTGGCTTTGCTTTTCTCATGTATTGTTTGTACTTCCGCCTGTGCTCCATCCGGATCCGAACTCCATGTGTACAACTGGACCTATTACATACCGGAAGAGATTCTCAAAGCCTTCGAAAAAGAAACGAAAATCCGTCTGGTCTATGATGTCTACACGACCAATGAAGAAATGTACGCCAAACTCAAAGCGGGCGGCGACGGATATGACGTTGTTTTCCCGTCCGGTGATTACGTCTCGATACTCGCATCCCAAAACATGCTTTCCCCGCTCGAACACGCGCGTCTCCCAAATCTGACAAACCTCAACCCGGTAATTCTCTCGAAAATCAGACACGATCCAAAAATGCGCTTCAGCATTCCCTTTGTGCTGGGATCCTCTCTGGTTGCCGTCAATACCAGGCTCTATCCGGATTTTGAACCGAGCTGGAGATTGTTCCTCAAACCGGAACTCATGCAACGAACGACCATGCTGGATGACATGCGTGAAGTTCTTGGGGCGGCCCTAAAATCTCTGGGGTATTCCGTCAACTCCACGAACGAACACGAACTTGTTGCGGCCAAACAGGTTGTTCTGGCCTGGAAAAACAACATACTGAAATTCGATACCGAAACTTTTGCCAAGAGTTTTGCCGCAGGAGCCCTTTTTGCCGCACATTGCTATCCTGAAAACATTGTCCAGGAATATGACCCCCGCCGGATCGAAAAAGATGTCACGTTTTTCATTCCCCGCGAAGGTGGTCCCATGTACGTTGACAACATGTGTATCCTGGCCAGAAGCACGCGCTCATCCGAAGCCCATGCCTTCATCAATTATCTCCTCCGCCCCGAAGTCTACGCCAAAATCATCCAGCGATTGCGCCTGCCAAGTATCAACAAAAACGCCGAACAATACATTACAAACACACCCGTCTACAGTCTCGACTCTCTCTCGAACAGCGAATTCATCCATGATGTGGGAAGCGCCATCATCAGCTATAATCGCATCTGGCAAGAAATCATCATCGGGAAATGACAAGAAAGCCCGGGTTTTCCCCGGGCTTTCTTGTGTCACACACAATAACGATCAGAGTCCCTTTTTGGGGAGTATCCTGACTTTTCGATGGACACCCTCGCCTTCACTCCGGGTCTCGACCGATTTCTCGTTTTGCAAGGCAACATGAATCAAACGCCGCTCAAACGGGTTCATCGGTTCCAGCGTCTTCGGCTTGCCCGAACGAATGACCTCCTGAGCGACACGCTGTGCCAACTCGGTCAATGTGGACTCCCGTTTTTCGCGATAGTTTTCAATATCGATCACGCACTTGTAGTTCGCGCTCCCCGGAACCCGTGCCCCAACCGTATTGACAAGCATCTGGATGGATTCGAGAGTCTTTCCACGCTTCCCGATAATCATGGCCGAATCCGGGCTGAAAAGCTCGATATAAACCCTGTCTGTTCCATTATTGTCAACTTCGATATCGACATCAAATCCCATGCTGTCAAACATACCGGCCAAAAAATCAACCGTGACTTTTTCGTATGTCTCGAGAGCACAGGATTCCTGCTCGGTTTCAAGATCGTCCAGATCATAGGTCACTCTGATCCGCACCTTTTCACCCAGGCCGAGAAACCCGCCCTTGCTCTTCTCGATGACTTCGATCGTCAACTTGCTTTCGCTGATCCCGATTTCCCTGGCTGCCTCACTGATCAGATCTTTTTCATTCTTGCCTTCGTATTCCTTGCTTGGCATGCTATCCTCCTCCGGACCAGTCTGTTTATTTCTGGACGGGTGCCGTGGTGCTGTATTTTTTGTTGATGTACATCTGCTGCAGTATGGAAACGACAGTCTGCACTGTCCAGTACAGGACGAGCCCGCTCGGCATGCTCCAGAAGAGGAACAGGAAGAGAATCGGCATAAACATCATCATCTTGCTCTGCTGCTGCTGGGTCGGATCCTGTGCGCCTCCAGCCGGAGAGGTCAGTTTTGTCTGCAGGACCGAGAAGACCGTCATGATGATCGGCAGAATGTTCAGATGATACGGCAGGAGAGGAATGTCCTTGAACGCTTCAATGGTCGCAACGGTATCCGGAGACGAGAGATCCTTGATCCACAAAAAGGAAACGTCCTTGATGTCCGCAAGTCTTGGAAGAACCTGGTAGAGCGCGATGAATATCGGGAGCTGGAGCAGCATCGGGAGACACCCGCCCATCGGATTCACGCCCTCTTTCTTGTAGAGTTTCATCATCTCTTCGTTCAGGCGCTTCGGATCATTCTTGAACTGCTCCTTCAAAGCCGCCATCTTCGGTTGAATGAGCTGCATCTTGCGCATCGACACAAAGCTCTTGTTTGTCAGGGGATGCAAAAGAATCTTGATGAAAATGGTCACAATAATGATCACGAGAGCGTAGTTTGGAACGACATCGTAGACCAAAAAGATCATCTGTTCAAAAGCAATCCCGAGCCACTTGGTCAGGACAAAACCGTCAAGAATCGCATCCAGCCCATATCCCGCATATTCATCCGATGTCAGGAGTGAATACTTTTTCGGACCCAAAAAGATTTTGTACGTATCAACTGCTTTTTTCCCGGCCTCGATCCTGAGATCCGGCCTGTTCATCATGAGGATGTGCGTCAGACTTCCTGCGACTTCTGCACGTCGGACCTCGGCGCGCACCTTGCTGTTTGAAAGCGGAATGACGCTCATCAAAAAGTAGCGGTCTTCAATTCCCACCCATCTGAACGCTGAAGCCATATCCTCGGATCGACCAAATTTGTCGAATGAATCGATCCTGTGTAGTTCCGAATCCTTCTCATTTTGGTGAAAGGAAGCAATACTGACAGTGTCGTAGACACTGCGCATTTCTTTGCTGGCCAGCCATTCGGTCGGTGATCCCCAGACCATGCTGTAGCTGCTTCCCCATGTTTCTTTAGTACTGTTGGAGAGAGAGACTGACAGGGTAAAATCCCAAGTCTTCGGGTTGAAAACATAGCGCTTCTCGACAACAAGACCTTTTCCAAGGCCCTTTTCGATCATCTTGGTAAAGACATGCTCGATGTCACTCCGACGGACATAGTCCCATCGTGATGAAGCCGGCTCATTTGTCTCGAAGCCCGAAAAACTGATCTTGAAATTCGGATACTCACGGACATTCTTCTCGACAAAATCAATCGGCTTTCCGTTTTCCTTGTACTGGAGAATCCTGAAGCTGTCGATTGAACCATCAATCCTGTTCAACCCGATCTCAAATTTCTCGGTTTTAACCAACCCGACGCGATTGGTCAAAAACTCGTTGGTTGCAACAGCAGTCAGCGAGCCGGTCCGTTTCCCTTCGGTTACGCGCACCAGATTGGTGTTTGCTGCTTGCGCATTGGTTCCATTTTGAGTAACCGGCGGCTGTTCTTCGTTTTTGAAAAGCTGCATCATCACGATCAGCAACACGAACCAGAGACCCATTGCTATCAATAATCTTTTTGTCATTCCTTGCTCCTCGAGTTACTTGAGAGGATCGTATCCTCCCGGATGGAAAGGATGACAACGCCCAACTCGCCTGACGGTCAGCCAAAAACCTTTGAAAAAACCGTATTTCATGAAAGCTTGCACAGAATATTCCGAACAGGATGGATAAAAGCGACAGCTCTTTGGGAGCCAGGGGGAAACAATCTTCTGGTACAGCTTCACGAAAAAAATGGCGAGGTGCTTCATGTTTGCTTCCGAATCATTCCGAGGAGATCCTTGATAATCCCGGCAATCCGGATTCCAGGAACATCTCTCAAGGTCTTGTATTGGGAAATAACAGCATCAACAGAAATCCCTTGGGGGCATTGCCACTTTCTGAACACTTCTCTGGATAAACGACGCAACCTGTTTCTTTCGACGGAATTTCCCCAACGCTTTCCGGTGATGATCGCGATCCGGGAGACTCCTTGCTCTTGAAACATGTACCTCAGAGTCAATCCCGCAAGAGAAACCCTGTTGGAGGCAGCAAAGACAGCATCGATTTCGGGTTTACGTCGTATCCGTCGTTCTTTGCCAAACCTCTGGTCAGGAGCGTTCATCGGAAGCGGTCAGCTTGCTCCGCCCCTTCCTTCTCCTTCTCATCAAAACAGCTCTTCCGTTTCTTGTACTCATTCTGGCCCTGAACCCGAATTTCCTGGCCCGCTTGAGTTTGCTTGGTTGATACGTTCTCTTCATGTCGTCACTCCTTGCATTGCACAACACCGTGACACGATTCGGACAAAACCGGTGTGCGTCATCAATATCATCCAGAGTCCAAGACTCCGGTTATAGGCAGATTCAGATAAAACTACGTTTTTGCACACTCAAATTCAACGGATTTTCAGCACATCGAGAAAAAAAGGCGCTCTTGAAACCCGTACAAAAAGGAAATTTGTGTAAATTTTTCCCGATTGTATAAAACCTGTAGAAAAAAAGGCTGAATTTGCGAAATTCACCCTTTTTTCCGACAAATTCTGGTCAATCCGGCATATGAAGATTTCTACAGAATTCGGTAGCTAACCTGTAGAGAACCCGTTGAAATCGCCGCATCTTATTGTATTTTTGCATCTTGTAACCGTTAGAGGATGTTCAAAGAAAAAATTTCGTTGTCTTTGGTGATTTTGTCTTGTTTTTTCGGCCAGGATATGCAAATTCTATCTCCGTAGTCTTTGTGTTCACGAGGCTGTACGTTTTCTGTAAATAACTCGGTATTGGTGCGTGTGATGTTGGAAAAAAACTGGAATCTGATCAAGGCACAACTGGAAGGCTCGCTCTCAAAAAATGAGTTTGAATCCTGGATCCAGCCAATCCGATACGTTTCCAACACCGAAGACCGCCTGACCGTCAGTGTTCCGACATCGTACAACCTGGTTTGGCTTCAAGAGAACTATCTTTCCGATATCTCCCAGCGCTTAAACGCCCTGTCCGGGAGTGTCATCTCTCTGGATGTCCTTGTTGTAGCACCCGAGTCACCGGACAGCGTTGCTCCCGTCCATGATGAGCCTTCACCAGCCATCTCGATTCAGGAGAAGGTTGACCCGTTTATCCGGGATCATTCATTGTTGCAGAACTACACGTTCAGCCGCTTCATCATCGGGGACAATAACGCCCTTGCCCATGCGGCCGCTCTCAAGGTCGCCAATACGCCAGGGACAGCCTACAATCCGCTCTTCCTGTATGGCGGAGTCGGTTTGGGCAAGACCCACCTCATGCATGCTGTCGGTAACGCCCTTCTCAAAAAGAATCCTTCCATGCGTATTGCCTACGTGACCAGTGAAGAATTTGTGAATCTGTTCATCGAGTCCATCCAGAAAAAACGGCAGACCAACTTCAGAAACCGCTTTCGGAGCCTCGATGTCCTTCTGCTGGATGATGTCCAGTTTCTGTTGATGAAAAAAGAGACCATTACCGAGCTTTTCAACACCTTCAATGCCTTGCATACCAGAAAAAAGCAGATCATCCTCACGAGTGACCGGACGCCAAAACAGCTTCAGATCGACGGCCTGGATGATCGTCTTGCGTCCCGGGTTGGTGGTGGTCTCGATGTGGAGATACACAAGCCGTCGTTTGAAACCAGAAAAGCCATTCTCCTTGCAAAAGCAAACGAGGAAAGGCTTCTCATTCCGAACGAAGTGTATTCAATGATCGCCGAGAGTATCGAAACTGACATCCGTCTTCTGGAAAACGCACTCAGCCGGGTCATCGCGGTCCACAGACTCCTGAAAAAAGAAATCACTGTGGATATGGCAAAAGAGGCCCTTAATCTTGTCATAGCCGAGAAAAACCCGAAAAACGTCTCTTTCGAAGACATCATCCGCGAAACCTCGAATGTCTTCAAGCTCAGCAAAGCCGACATCAAATCCAAAAGCCGGACCAGTCAGATCAATCATGCCCGCCAGATCGTCATGTTTCTCTCCAGACAGTACACACAGATGTCGTATACAGAGATTGCTTCGGAGCTTGGAAAAGAGCACCCGACGATCATCTCCGGTATCAAGCGGATCGAAGGCGAATTGGCAAAAAACTCCCGCCTGAAAGAAAAATTTGACGAAATCATCGAAAATCTGAAAAAGCGCTGATGAAACCGGAGTATGTCAGCGTGTGTTCATTGGCTTGGTATGTCCCGTGCGCTTTTCATCTGTCCAAAACTTGTAGAGCTCCTGTTTGTACCCTGTTCTTTCCCAAAAGATATCCCAAAGGGATTCCGACACCTTTGTACAGATCTCAAGATCATCGTTGTTCCGGATTATTCATCTTGTCGGAACCGGTGCAAAACCCTGAATCGTTCCGTACAGCTTGTGATCGTCGCAACAGCAGGCGTTTCAATGATTTAGGGTACTTTTCTACTTGTCTACATGCTATACTACTACTGCTTCTTTTTTTTAAATTCTTTAGATTAATAGTACGTCGTGTATCCAAGGAGTCATGGTATGGTATTCAAAGCGCCTCGTGAAAAAATGGAACGGTGCATTGCCATTGCAAAATCCATCATTGCTTCAAAACCACAAATGCCTGTTTTGACCAATGTCCTCCTTGAATCCGAAAAAGACAGGATCATCGTCACAGCAACGGATCTTGAAGTTGGAATACGGACTTCTTTTGAAGCTGTTATTGAGGAACAAGGCTCCATTACCATCAATGGATCAAAATTTTTGGGCGTTATTCTTCAGCTCCCGCATGAAGACATCCAGGTCGAGATCGATCCGAATAACGACTTCAAAGTGAAAAGCTTGAATTCCCTTGTGAAGGCGAAATTTACTCTGAAAGGCGTCCCACGGGAGAATTACCCGTCACTCCCCGTTATGGAACCATCCTTCACCAGGTTTTCCATTGGTCAAGGTGTTCTCAAGGAAATGATCAAAAAAACACTCTTCGCAATTTCTACGGAGACATCCCGCCAGTATCTGAATGGTGTATTTTTTGAAAGTATCGATGGAAAACTCCGCCTCGTTTCAACAGATGGTCGTCGGTTGGCACTTGTTGACAGACCCTGCGATATCAGCTCTTCGACAGGAATGCGATTGATTGTACCGCAAAAGGTTTTGTCCGAACTGTCCCATACCCTCGATGATGAAGGAAGTGTCGATATCATTTTTTCGGATAACCAGATCTTTTTCTCTTTCGGTGATGTTACCTATGTTTCCAATCTGATTGATGGCACTTTTCCCAACTACAACCAGGTGATACCGAAAAAACAGGAAAAAATGCTGCGAATCGGCAAGGATATGTTTTCCAATGCACTCAATCGCAGCTCATTGTTGACGGATGAGCGACAGAACAACCAGGTCCGTTTTGATTTTTCGTCAAATCATGCGGTCGTTTCGGTCAGCAATGCCGATACCGGAAGCTATCGCGACGAACTCCCCGTCGAGTATTCAGGAGATCCCCTCGAAATTGCGTTCAATATCAAGTTTCTCAAGGATTATCTCAAAGAAGTCATGAGCGATGTTATCCAGCTTGAAATGAACACACCCCTTTCACCTGTAACCATCAAGGTTGAGAGCGATGCGGAGTACATTTACGTCGTCATGCCCATGAAAGTCAACGCGTGATCATTCATTCGCTTGAATTGAAAAATTTCAGGAATCACAAGAGTTTTTCTGCGGAGTTTGATTCTCGATGCATGTTTTTTTCCGGACGGAATGGAGCCGGAAAAACAAACATTCTTGAGGCAATCTACTTTTTGACCTATGGAAAATCGTTTCGCACACATGTGATGACAAACATGATCAACCATGAAGCAAAAGAATCAATCATTACGGCAAACTACGTAGACAATTCCGGAATACACCATACGATTCTTGCAGAAATCGGAAAAAAAAAACGTTTCTTGTGGATGATAAAGAGATACGATCGCTTTCGTCCATCTTCGGATATTTCCAGTGCATGGATTTTCTGCAACAAGATTATCTGCTGATCTCCGGCGGACCAGAAGAAAAGCGGAGGTTCCTTGATCTCTCGTGCTCACTCCTGGTTCCAGGGTATTACAACACCTTACTCAAGTACAACAGAGCTCTCAAGCAGAGAAACCTCCAAATAAAACATGACCTTGAGAATTCGACGAACCATCGTCACCTCTGGAACGATATTCTGGCTAAGACGGGCATTTTCCTTATGCAGGTTCGATGCTCACTCGTCGAAAAATTGCTCGAGATGGCGAGATTGCGGATTTCGCAGATGGTGCAGACCCCGATTGATTTGCATATAGACTATGTCCCATCTGTAAGAAGGACCGATACTGAATCGGGTTTTGATGCTTTTGTCGAAAAATTGAAAGAGACACAAAGACGGGAAGATATTTTCAGATCAACAATTGTCGGACCACACAGGGATGGATTGCATTTCCTGAATTCTGGAGAGGATATGCGGGCATTTTCTTCCCAAGGTCAGATACGGATGGCAGTTCTCTCGATGAAGCTGGCTGTTATTGATTTGATGCGCATCGATCAGAATGCATATCCGGTTCTTATGTTTGATGACGCATTTATCGAGATTGATAAACGCAACACCCAGATGATATTGGATTCATTGAAGGACTACAACCAGTGTCTGTTTACTTCGACTTCGATTCCTGATATTCCATTTTTCAGTTTGCTGGACGAAACGTGTTTGTATGCGTTTCCTGAAGGGACGTGATGATCCATGAAAAAAAGGACTCCAGTAAAAAAGACAGTTCCAGAATCGGTTGCCTCGATCATTGATGGGGTATTGCACAGGACACATACACGATTGCTGTTCGAGGAAGCCCGTTTTTTGAAGAAATGTACCGAACGACTTGGACAGGATTTTTGTCAGCACATGAAACCGTACAGATTCCAGAATGGTGTCATCCACTGCATTGTCGATTCTCCCTCATGGGTCCAGCAATACCAGTTTTTGAGTGGCGAGATGAAAAAACGGCTCAATGCTCCACCGATGGAGCAGCCGATACACGGGTTTCGCTTTACTGTGGGAAGTATTCTTGAGGCTGAGTATATTAATAAAGAACAGACTGCAGAAAAAAGTATACAAACGGGTTTATCGCCCGAAGAAGCAGAAAAACTGTACAAGGTTGTAGAAACGGCACATCCCGATCTTCGGGATGTTTTGAAGAGCATGATAGAGAATTGGATTGTTTCGCAACGGAATGAAAACAGGCAGGATACAACAGATGAGTTCTGAAAACACCAACTACGACTCCAGTAATATTCAGATTTTGGAGGGCTTGGAGCCTGTCAGAAAACGACCCGGTATGTATATCGGAAACACGGCGGAAGAGGGTCTCCATCATCTCGTGTATGAAGTTGTCGACAACAGCGTCGACGAAGCTCTGGCCGGATTTTGCAAGAACATCAAGGTCACTCTCAAAAAAAATGATTACGTGGAAGTTGTGGATGACGGACGCGGTATTCCTGTGGATATCCACAAAGAGCTCAAGGTGTCTGCCCTCGAGATTGTCATGACCAAGCTCCATGCAGGCGGAAAATTTGACAATAAAACCTACAAAGTCTCCGGTGGTCTGCACGGTGTGGGTATCTCTGTTGTCAATGCGCTTTCCGACGAGTGCGAGGTGACTGTCCAGCGGGACGGGAAAATATGGATCCAAAAGTTTTCAAAGGGGTCACCGTTGGCTCCTATCAAATCCATCGGAACAACAAAGACGACCGGGACAAAAGTCCTTTTTCATCCGGACTCCAGTATTTTTTCTGTCACAAATTTTTCGTTCGATACATTGTCCGCACGATTGAGGGAGATGGCTTTTCTCAACAAAGGGATCAAGATCGAGATTTATGATGAACGCGCAAAAACCGAAAAATTCCATATTTTCCAGTTCGAAGGCGGGATTAGTTCATTCATCCAGCATCTCAATGAGGCAAAAGTATCGCTCCTGAAAAAGCCGATCTACGTTGAAGCGGAAAAAGAGGGAATTATTGTCGAACTGGGTATGGATTACAATGACGGCTACAATGAAAAAGTTTTTTCCTACGCGAATAATATCAATACCCATGAAGGTGGTTCCCATCTGATCGGATTCCGGTCTGCATTGACCAGAACTCTGAACGATTTTCTCAAGCGGTTCGGCCTTGATAAAAAACACAAGATCGCTTCGATCAGTGGCGATGATACCCGTGAAGGGTTGACGGCTGTCATCAGTGTCAAGCTTCCCAACCCCCAGTTCGAAGGACAGACAAAAACCAAGCTGGGCAACAGCGAAGTCAAAGGGCTTGTTGAACAAGTGGTTGTCGATGAGCTGACTACATATTTTGAAGACAATCCCAAGCTTGCGCAAAAGATTCTGGATAAGGCTTTGTTGGCAGCACGCGCCAGGGAAAGTGCCCGCAAGGCCAGGGAGATGACTCGCCGCAAGAGTGAACTGGATTCCATGGCAGGGCTCCCGGGAAAACTGGCTGATTGTTCCGAAAAGGACCCGGCAAAATGTGAGCTCTATCTTGTCGAAGGTGATTCTGCCGGAGGGAGTGCCAAGCAGGGCAGGAACCGCGAATTTCAAGCCATTCTCCCGCTTTGGGGCAAGATGCTGAATGTTGAAAAAACAAGAATTGATCATGTTTTGAACAATGACAAACTCTCGCCCGTGATTGCGACGCTGGGAACCAGCATCGGGAAAGATTTCAATCTGGACAAACTCAGATATCACAGGATCATCATCATGGCTGACGCGGATGTTGATGGTTCGCACATCAGAACCCTGTTGCTGACCTTTTTCTACAGATACCTTACGCCACTTGTCGAGCATGGACACATTTATATCGCCATGCCACCCCTCTACAGGGTTGCTTGCGGGAAAAAAGGGTTTTATGCCTATAACGACGAGCAACGTGATTCCATTTTGAACGAGTTCAGAAAAACAGAAAAAGAAGAGAACATCCATGTCCAGCGATACAAAGGGCTGGGTGAGATGAATCCATCCCAGTTGTGGGAAACCACAATGGACCCGGACCGTCGATCCATGATGCGGGTCCGGCTCGAGGATGCGGTAGAAGCCGATGAAATTTTTTCCATCCTTATGGGCGATGTAGTTGAGCCGAGACGGCAGTTTATCGAAGCCAATGCCCGCTATGTTTCCAACCTTGACATCTGAAGAATCACTGGAGTTGAATTGTGGCTGAGAATATCATATCAAGAAGTATCGAAGAGGAGATGAAGGAATCGTATCTCAATTATGCGATGTCCGTCATCATGTCCAGGGCGTTGCCTGATGTCCGGGATGGTCTCAAACCGATCCACCGGAGAATCCTCTATGCCATGAGCACGATGGGATTGACTCATGAGCGGCCGTATAAAAAGTCGGCTTCCATTGTCGGAGAAGTGCTTGGAAAGTACCATCCCCACGGCGATGCAGCCGTGTATGAGACGATGGTCCGTCTTGCTCAGGACTTCTCGCTCCGGTATTTGCTGGTTGATGGCCAGGGAAACTTCGGATCAGTTGACGGAGATCCGGCAGCCGCGATGAGGTATACGGAAGCACGCATGACCCGCATTTCGGAAGAAATGCTGTTCGATATAAAAAAAGAAACTGTCGATTTTCGACCGAATTTCGATGAGTCATTGAAAGAGCCGATTGTTCTTCCGGCTGCTTTCCCGAATTTGCTCGCAAACGGTTCAACGGGTATCGCCGTTGGAATGGCGACCAATATTCCACCCCATAACCTGAAAGAACTCTGTGCCGCCATCACAAGCTATATCGAGAATCCGGAGATTCCCCTTGAGAAGCTCATCAAAAAGATTCCCGGACCGGATTTTCCGACAGGGGGCATCATTCATGGTGTCCAAGGAATAAAAGATGCGTACAAGACCGGTCGCGGAAAGATCAGCATCCGCAGCAAGTTCGATATCGAAGAATTGAAGGGTGGCCGCGAAGCCATTGTTGTAACGGAGATACCGTATCAGGTCAACAAGGCCAACATGGTTTCAAAGATTGCCGATCTCGTGCGGGAAAAGAAGATCGATGGCGTTGCTGATCTTCGGGACGAGTCCGATCAACAGGGGATGAGAGTTGTCATTGAATTGAAAAAGGGCGCAATGCCCCAAGTCATATTGAACCAGTTGTTTACACACACACAGATGCAGTCATCATTCGGCATGATCATGCTTGCTCTGGTCAACAATGAACCGAAGGTTCTGGGAATCAAAGAGATCTTCCGGCATTACGTTGATCATCGCAAGGAAGTCATCGTACGAAGAACCCGGTTTGATCTGGACAAGGCAGAGAAGCGGGCGCATATCCTTGAAGGGTTGATGATCGCACTCATCAATATTGACGAGATCATAAAGGTCATCAAAAACTCGAAGACGGTTGAAGAAGCCAGAGACAACTTGATGAGTAAATTCAAGCTCTCCCAAATTCAGTCACAGGCCATTCTGGACATGCGCCTGCAAAAACTGGTCAACCTGGAAAAGCTTCGTGTTGAACAGGAGTATGCCGAACTTCAGGAGTTGATCAAGAAATTGAAGGAAATTTTGGCCAGTGAACAGAAAGTCCTCGATCTGATCAAGACCGATCTGAAAGAAATTTCCGAAAAATTCGGTGATGACCGCAAGACGCAGATCGAGGGTGCAGAGCTTGAGGCTTTTGATATTGAAGACCTGATCACAAAAGAAGACATGGTTATCACCATCACCAACAAGGGGATTCTCAAGCGGACGCCGATCCACTCATACAAGCAGCAAAAGCGGGGTGGCGTCGGAGTTGCTGGATCAACGACCAAGACAGACGAGTTTATCGAGCACCTCTTTATTGCTTCGACGCACCATTATATCGTTTTCGTTTCCAATAAAGGAAAGGCCTATTTTCTCAAGGTGCACGAGATTCCCCTGGGTTCAAAGTCGGCACGAGGCTCCAAATCGGTCAAGATGTTGCTGAATCTGGCAACCGATGAGGAATTGAAGTCCTATGTACCGTTGGATGGGTTTGATGAAGACAAGTATATGATTCTTGCAACAAGCATGGGTATGATCAAAAAATGCAAGATCAGCGAGTTTGCCAATGCAAAGACCAGGGGTGTCTATGCCATCGCGCTTGACAAGGGAGATGATGTTGTCTCTGTCAAGCTGACGACCGGCGATCAGGAGATTGTGCTCTGCACGAGAAAAGGGAATGCGCTCGTTTTCCACGAGAAGAGTGTCCGGGTCATGGGACGTTCGGCGCGGGGTGTCAAGGGTATCGGATTGAAAAAGGGAGATGAGCTTGCCGGCATGGAAGTCGTTTCCAAAAAGGAAAACTTGCTCGTAATTTCTGAAAAGGGATACGGAAAGCGGGTTTCCTACGACGGGTTTACACCGCACAATCGGGGTACAGGCGGGCAGATTTACATCAAAGTTTCGCCGGAAACGGGTGAGGTTGCCGCTGTCCGGAGTGTTGGTGATGAAGATGAACTCTTTGCCATCACCTCAATGGGAATGGTCATCAGGACGCAGGTCTCCGGCATCCCCAAGCAGGGTAGAAGTGCAAAGGGTGTCAAAGTCATAACAGTCAAAGAACCAGATTTGGTTGTTGCCATAGGGTGCGTACGGGATGAAGAAGAATCGGATGCTGAATGAGTTCTTTTTTTAGATGAAGGAGTAATCATGGAATTGCTCCTTCCTGTTGGCAGCGTTGAAGCATTATACGCAGCGGTTGAGGGTGGCGCGGATGCTGTCTATCTTGGCTTGGACAGATTCAACGCCAGAGGGCGAGCCAAGAATTTTTCAAAAGAGCAGTTTCTTCAAGCCCTGGTCTATGCGCATTCAAACAATGTCAAAGTCTATCTGACACTCAATACACTGGTGAAAAACAACGAGCTTGACGAACTTGTTGATCTTCTGGCGTTTATCGAGCAGACAGATGTGGACGCGGTTATCATACAGGACTGGGGCGTCTACTGGATAGCCCGAAAATATTTCCCCGGTATATCGTTGCATGCCAGCACACAAATGGGAATCCACAATTCCTGTGGTTCAGTGATGGCCGACCGATTTGGTTTTACGCGGATCGTGCTGGCCAGAGAACTCACATATCCCGAAGTTAAGGCAGTCTGTCAAGCAGCGCCCATCGAGATCGAAGTTTTTGTTCACGGTGCTTTGTGTTACAGTTTTTCAGGAAGCTGTCTCTTCAGTTCATGGGTTGGAGGAATGAGCGCCAATCGCGGTCTTTGCAGACAACCTTGCCGAAGATTGTTTCAAACGCAAACCTGTTCAAAAGATGCGGCTTGTTTCAGCATGGCGGATCTGCAGCTGGTAGACCACCTGGAACAATTGAAAAAAGCCGGGGTTGCTTCACTCAAAATTGAGGGAAGGATGAAACCGGCCGAATATGTCTATCGGGTATCCCGGGCATACAGGATTGCTCTTGACAACCCGGACCGGGTTGACGAGGGTCGCCAGATTCTCGAATTTGATTACGCCAGGGATAAAACAGGATATTTTTTTGGCGGTTCAGTGAGGGATTCTATCTCTAAGCAATCTTTTGTCGGAAAACTCGCAGGAACGGTTTTTTCGGTATCCAACGATTCAATCGAAATCAAAAATTGCGAGGACATTAGCATCGGTGACCGGATACGCGTTCAGCCGGCAAGTGGTGTTGACATGCTTCCAATAAAAGTTGAAGATGTGGCGGTCGTGAATCCCGGTACCATACGGATACGGCCACGTTCGAATGAAGAGCTGAGAAACGCGTCTATCGGAGATAATGTCTATATCGTCGGTACTGGAAAAACGAAGTTCCCTTCGAGGTTCAAGGACAAGATCTATCAGCAGAAGTACAAGCGACTGTTTGGGAATCAGCGCGATTCAGTATTGGAGAGCGTGTATGGGTATGAACAGGCAGTCCTGAAGCACGATGAGATCTTGGTTCGGCTGGATTCCATTACCTGGTTGTCAAAAATCAATCCGGATCTGGTTGATGCCATTGTTTTTGATCTTTCTTTGGACGATTTGGAGCAAATCGAGTTTTCGAGACCATTTATCAGAAAAAACATGGACAAGATTGTAGTCTCTTTGCCTTTATTGGTATTTGAATCTGATGTGCCACGTGTTCGAAAACTTGTGCAAAGATTCAGGGATTCCGGGTGCTCAACGTTCATGGTCCAGCAATTATGGCAGCTTCCGATTGTGGAAGGACTACGAAATATCGGGATATGGGCTTCAGAGAATGTGTATACAATGAATGATGCCGCCATTGCCATGCTCAAGAGTGTGAATGTCGAGAGATATATTTTGCCACTCGAGAATGATTTTATAAATCTGGAGGCTTCAAGGTATACAGATGGCATCTTCCCTCTGTATTACCATCCGAAGCTCTTCACATCCCGCATGCCGGCACTCAAAAAGAACGAAGTCTGTGAAGATTCTACCGGGTCATATACGTATGATATCAAAGACGGAATCAGTTCTCTCTATCCGGTTCTGCCGGTCTCGCTTTTTCATAAAAGACAGAATCTGATGAATCTTGGATACAGATGTTTTCTGATAGATTTTTCCAGTGAAAAAGCATCCAGTAACAGTTTTCATAGAATCCTCAAAGCCTATCACGAACAGATACCGATCCAGCCGTCTACAACGTACAATTACAAGAACGGATTGCATTAATTGACCCGGTATAAAGACAAGATTCCTGGAAAATCAGTGTTCGTGCGTGACAAGAGTGACAGGCCATGGCACATCGAAGAGAGGAGTCCTGATGAACAGGTGTCCTTTTATTGAAATTGAGTCAAATCCGTCCGAGATGATTTTCTTCACAGCTTGTACAATGGAAGTTGAAGAGATGGTAATTTCAAGGCTCAAAGGAAGGGTTTTATCGGGGCGTAGATCCACACCAGATATCGTGGTCTGAGCAATTTTTTCATCGCCTATCATGAAAAAGAGATCAAATTTTTCGATGATAACATCCGTTTTTGTCGGGTTGGTGATATCCAGGGATACCGAAACAACTTGGCTCTTGTTTTGCAAAAGAACTTTTGAAAGTCCGCTTAAAAAATTATTTTTTTTTAACATGTCCAAAAGAGGTGATTCAATTTTCAGATGATGATATTTGCATGAAAACAGGTTGAGTTTGCTGTCAAGTTTCGAGAAAAAAGAGATCGTTGTCGCAAGAATGAAAGCAGCTACAAAAACCGTAGCAAAGAATTTCATGAAATAGATACAACTGAAAGAAGTTTTGGCTGGTCGTCTGGATTCAAATACTTCAAGGCCAAAGCAGGTACCCGAGACGACACCGATTGGTCGTTGCAGGCAAAAGAGAACCAGAAGAAAGATGAATGACGCATAATTCCAGCTGATGTTGGCGGCGATGTATGAGAGAATGCTTGGGACTAGTCCAGAAGCGATGGAGAAAACAGAGAATCGGACAAAAGACCTGAAACTCGAAAAGGCATGATAGAGCATTTGGAGATACGTGATTTTTCTCGGAAGAAGGGCGTATCCGATATTGTATAACCCATAAATATAGGGAGTGACCAACCAGAAGATTGCAGAATTCAAACTGCTGTTGAAATCGAAATACGGATGCACAAATATCAGAAAAAAACTGAAAATAATGTTGAAAGCCAATAATGTCACATCTTCGAGAATTTCAAAAAGTGAAGAATGATGTTCTCGTGGTGGGATATTCCCCATTGTCGCTTCTTGCGAACGAGAGAGCCTTGTATTGAAGAGCCCAGTGATAATCGAAGAAAAATTGATGGAAATACTCCAGGCAATGAAAAGAACAAGAGGAACAAGAAACGGGTGGGACACGGAAGTGCCAATTTTCAGCACTGGTTCAGGTATGAAATAGATTGAGTCACCTACAAGCTGGTAAAAAACACGGTTGACAAGCCAGTGATCGACAAACTCCATCAGAAACACTGTAGAGACATAAAAAAAAATTGCATATACCATGAAAGAAGCGATGAAATACAAGGGATGCTTCAAAAGGTGTCTGATGGGTATGATGTAATAATTGAAAAATTCTTTGATCAGTGACATGGCGATTTCTCTAGTTCAGGAGATTGTTGTTATACCATAATTGGGAATAGAGGGAATTTTTTTTCTTGAGCAATTCGGCATGTGTCCCGGATTCAACGATCCTTCCTGAATCCAGGACAAAGATACGGTCTGCTAACAGGACAGTTGAGAGTCGATGCGCGATCAGAATGGTTGTTTGACGATGCAGGATTTTTTTCAAGGCATCCTGGACATGTTGTTCACTGACAGTATCAAGGGAACTTGTCGCTTCGTCCAGAACAAGGATTGATGGCTTTTTGATGAGAACGCGGGCCAGAGCGATTCGTTGCTTCTGTCCGCCTGAAAGTTTGGCTCCGCGTTCACCAATTTTTGTTGAATACTTTTTTTGGAGCTTCATGATGAAACCGTGCGCATGGGCAGCTTTTGAAGCGGTGACGATATCACTTTCGCTACAGTCAATATTTCCATAGCGGATGTTTTCACGAATCGAACCAGGAAACAGGATCGTCTCCTGTGTCACGTACCCGATGTGATTGCGAAGTGTCTCCAACGGGATGGATGCAATATCTTTTCCATCCAGACAGATGGTGCCAGAATCAGGAGCGAACAATCTGGAGATAAGATTGACAAGGGATGTCTTCCCGCTTCCGGATGGTCCCACAAGAGCGATTGTTTCGCCATCATTGATGTGAAAACTCAAGTTTCTCAAAATGGTTTTGGATGTCAAATACGAGAAAGTGACATGCTTGAATGTTATCGAACCAGACGAGATGGTAACGGGCGGCAAATCGCGATCCTGGTCTTCTCCTTTTTCATCCAGGATTTCAAAAACTCGCTGTGCACTTGCGGTCGCTTTCTTGTACTGGAGAACAAGGTTCGTAACCGCATTGAGTGGTTGCGAGAGAATGGCGAGGTATAGCACAAACGAAACAAGCTCACCAGGCTGCATTTTGCCGGCATCAATCATGATGATGCCTGTCCCGACAATGATAAATGCAGCAATAAAACTCAAAAATTCATTGATTGGTGTACCTGCAGCATCCAGCATGATTTCTTTTTTTGAAAGCTTCAAATAGTGGCGAACCGATCTGTCGTATCTCTCTGTATGATATTTCTCCCGTGAAAAAAGCTTGATGATATCGATCGAAAATAAAGACTCGTGAAGTCTCGAGACTGTCTTCCCGACTTTGTTCTGGACCTTCTTTGAAATTGTTTTGATCCTGTTGCCGATGAGCTGCATTACGATCGCAATGATGATTCCGACAACAAGGAGCTCCATGGTAAACAGGAAGTTTTTATTGATCAGCATGACCAATCCAAAGAGGATGACCAAAGGATCTTTCAACAATGACGGAAGGTTTTGCGAGAAGAAGAGACGGATGATTGTGATATCATTTGTGGTTTTTGAGATGAGCTGACCCATTTCATTGTTTCTGAAAAAGCCCATTGGCAATGAAAGTATTTTTCCATGGATATCTCTTTGCATGTCGGCCGAAACAAGCTGCCCGAGCCAGTTCATGGTATACTTTCTCAAAAAGTCAGTAAAAACCTTGGTAAAAATGATGAGAATGGCAATCAGGGAGTAGAAGGCAATACTGGAGAGTTGTTTTTTTTCTATCAACGTGACAACTTCCTGACCCCATTCTGCTGGAGCCAGAGTCGCAATTGAATTGATGATGATGATGGCAAAACTGGTAAAAAACAGAGCCTTGTGTTGGACGAGATAACGAATGAGACGCTTGTGCGTATTGTTCTTCTCGCTCATGATTGTGTCAATTGCCCAGGCATTTGATGAATTCTGTTATCTCGGTAAAACGTCCTTCGATCTTGTTGCTGACTATGGTCAAAATGAAATCATCAATCAGAAGAATCTCATAGATTGTTTTATCGCACCAGGGTTCGGAAAAATCCAGACTTCGGCCGATCCTGTTTTTTGTCACAAGATAATTTGCAGCATGAAGGATGGCGGCATTTTTCCGATAGAGGATGTTTACATTGATAACCGAATGGTGTCCCCTGATGCTTTCACGAAGCGAGTCCGGAAGCTCCCACTTGAAGAAAAGATCGTCCAGGATCTTGACGTGATTGATGCCGTACAGTTCATTTTCAGCATCAATGAAGTTCAGATGGTTTTTCTCTGCGTGGGAAAAAATTTTCTCGAAAGCACCCGGAAAATATTCCAACTCGATGATTTTCCCCAGATCATGAAGAATCCCGAAAGTAAAAAGTTCGGATTCATCCCGTATGCCGACTTCTTTGGCCAAAATATCCGAAGCCAGGCCAACAGCAACCATATGCATAAGGATATCATTGAACAGGGAAGAATACCCTCGAGCCGGTCGGAGTGAATTGAAAATGGAAGCCGTGAGGGCAAGATTCTTGATCGTGTTCAACCCGAGATAGACAATCGCATGATTCACTGTTGTGACATTCCTTCTCAAACCATAAAACGCGGAGTTGACCAGGCGAAGGACACGTGCTGTCAATGAAGGATCAAGCGAGACCAGTTCAGCTATTTCGGAAGGGTGGGTCCGTGAACTTTGGGTGAGTTCAATGATTCTTGAAGTGACCGATGGTAGCGAAGGGAGGTTTGAAATAGTTGAGAGAACAGAATTTGGATCCATCTCGGCCATATTCAACCTGCCATCTCTATGATGGTTTCGATTGTACGACGAAAAAACGGGAGTGTAAAGGTTTTACTCAATGAAGGGAGATACGTAACTTTGAAAAATCTTCAAACAAGGATCATCTATGGCGAATAATGAATTGGGGCAGGGAAACTCCTATGATCTGAGCAAGCTGCACGAAGTCCAGGATCAAAAGCAGTTGTTTGTCAAATTCGAGAATCCCCACCAGGATATGGATTATGTGATCACAAACACTATACAGGAGTTTACCGCAGTGTGTCCGGTAACCGGTCAACCAGACTTCGGCGTTATTACGATTGAAACAATCCCCGACAAGTGGTGCATCGAACTGAAATCATTGAAGATGTACATGATGTCATACAGAAACCGGGGGATTTTTCATGAGGCCGTTACAGGCAAGATTGCAAAAGACATTATTGCTACGATAGAGCCAAGATGGCTTAAAATAACCGGTGATTTTACAGTGCGTGGCGGAATCAAAACCATGGTTGTTTTCGAGCATCGAGCGAAATAAAGAAGGAGGAATTCAGATGAAATCTTACAAGATTGCTGTTCTCCCCGGGGATGGAATTGGTCCGGAAGTGATGTCGGTAGCATGTGGTCTTCTTGATATTATCGGTGATAAGGCCAATGTTCAGTTCGTCAAGGAATGGGCCGATATAGGCGGGATTGCGATAGACAATCATGGAGTGCCACTTCCTGAGAGCACTCTGAAAATCTGTGAAGCGTCGGATGCCATACTCTTTGGTTCCGTCGGGGGGCCAAAGTGGGAGTCATTGCCACCTGAAAAACAGCCAGAACGGGGAGCGCTTTTGCCTTTGCGCAAACATTTTTCATTCTACGCGAATCTCAGACCAGTTGTGATCCATCCGGTGTTGTCTGACCTTTCACCATTATCCCAATCGAGAATCAAGAATGGGGTAGATATGCTGATTATTCGTGAGCTCACCGGGGATGTCTACTTTGCAGAACCAAAGGGACGGGATCAGGACAGGGCCTATGATACGATGGCCTATACAAGGGCTGAAATTGAGCGGATTGCCAGATTTGCGTTTGAAGCGGCTCGAAAACGGAAAAAAAGACTTCATTCGATAGACAAAGCAAATGTGCTCACAACGATGGTTTTCTGGAGAGAAATCGTCAATTCAATAGCAAATGAATACCCGGATGTTTCCGTCATTCATATGTACGTCGACAATGCTGCCATGCAGTTCGTTATCAATCCTGGCCAGTTCGATGTTGTATTGGCCGGGAATCTGTTCGGGGATATTTTGAGTGATGAAGGTGCGGCATTGACAGGTTCTCTTGGAATGATGCCGTCTGCTTCACTGAATGAAAAAGGGTTTGGGTTGTATGAACCAGCTGGTGGCTCGGCACCTGATATTGCAGGAAAAGACATTGCCAATCCCATTGCGCAAATTCTTTCCATGGGGATGATGCTGCGGTTTTCCTTTGGAATGCACAGTGAAGCCGGGAAAATCGAGCAGGCTGTCATGAATGTCATCAACAAGGGAACCAGAACCAAAGACATCGCAAATTCAGATTGCCAGACAACGGGAACAAAAGAAATGGGGGAAAAAATAGCTGAAGAATATCTTCAGCTATGAGAAAAAAGGGCCTGTCTGCTGACAGGCCCCTTTGATGATTACAGTGCCGCAGCCATAATTTGTGAAGGTTCGTGTATCTGACTGCTGAGAAATTTTTTTCCTCTGATCAGGCCCCGGCACTCGGGTGCGCCACAGGCACAGTGGAACGGTCTGAACAGGACATCTTCGGTTGTTTCATAATCCATTGTGATAAAATCGCCTGGTGCAATATCCTTGACGGCGGTAAACGTCCGTGTTGCCATGTCACAGGAAGTATTTGGCGAGCAACTATGCAGAACTTTCCCCATTACAATCGGGTCGTGAATGTAAAACCCGGGCTGGAGCTGCAAGGTGAACAGTGTTTGCTCGGAGAGCAATGCGCCAGTGAATACGAACACACATTCACCAGCTTTGAACGGGACCAGGGCTATGACACCTTCACCTTTTTCGGGTGTCGAGACAATCTGAAGTTTGTCTGAAGTGGGTTCATTGGCGTAAGGGGGGATAAAATCGGGGTATAGACGTTTACTCATGGATCATCTCCTTGAAGATGGCGGAATGTATTTTCGCAGGCATTCAGTAGTTTTTCTCAAGAAAGGACAATTACGGGACCTGGAACATATTCCGGCTGGACCGTCTATTCCGATGACAACAAACGCCATTTTACGCTTCATGTCAGGACTGGCAATAACGCGCATTTTGTTTCCTTACAAAAAAGTTCTAGCTGGGCAGAAAATACGGTTAGCATCAAGTCTTGTCAATACATATGAAATAATTTTTTTGTTATCTCGGGTTCAAAAACATATATTAATGGAAGAATCAAACTTCAGTCAAAATGAAAGTTGTCTACCAAACTGCGTGACGGAGAATCGATGAAATACGTCAGTACAAGAGATAATCATGAAGCTGTCGAGTCAGCTTGGGCCATTCAGAGGGGAATGGTTCCCATGGGCGGACTTTTTGTACCAGAAGCTATTCCGGCTTTTTCTGTAACAGAAAGTATTGTCACGTACGGTGAACTGGCTTCAAAAATTCTTGGTCTCTTCCTGACAGATTTTTCAAAGAATGAGCTTGATGAATTTGTATCCAAAGCATACACGAAAGAAAAGTTCAATGATGAGAGGGTTGCTCCGGTTGTGAAAATTGGAGAAGGGACTCACGTCCTTGAGCTGTGGCACGGTCCGACAGCCGCTTTCAAAGATGTTGCCTTGCAAATACTGCCTTTTCTTCTGACAGGCTCGGTCGTCAAGAATGGTTCAAAAGACGAGATCATCATTCTGGTTGCAACATCCGGAGATACGGGGAAGGCTGCTCTGGAGGGATTCAAGGATGTTCCTGGCACAAAAGTGATTGTCTTCTATCCGAAAAATGGAGTCAGTCACATTCAGGAAAAGCAAATGCTGACGACAACCGGAAAAAACACCTTTGTTGTCGGTGTCAACGGAAATTTCGATGACTGTCAGGCCATGGTCAAAGAGATTTTTGCAGACAAAGACTTTGGGATCGAGCTGAGCAAACACAACAAGGAATTGTCATCAGCAAATTCGATCAATTGGGGGCGTCTTGTTCCCCAAATCGTGTATTACTATTGGGCGTATTATCGGCTTTTAGCTGAAGGCTCGATACAGAGTGGCGAGCCGGTAAATTTTGCGGTCCCCACAGGAAACTTCGGGGATATTCTGGCTGGCTATTATGCAATGAAAATGGGTTTGCCTGTCAAGAAGCTGATTTGTGCTTCAAATAAAAACAAGATACTGACAGACTTTTTCAAGACGGGCGTGTATGATTTGCACAGGGATTTTCATAAGACATCCAGCCCGTCCATGGATATTCTAGTTTCATCCAATTTGGAAAGATTCTTGTTTGAAATGACGAACCGTGACGGGAGAGAAATCGCTTCTCTCTATGCCGAACTGGAAAAGAGTGGCAAATTTGAGGTGTCCGCGGAAGTTCTCGAGAGGATGTCGTCGATTCTTGTAGCCGGGTATGCAGAAGAGATGGACGTCCGGGAAGAGATCAGAGATGTCTTCAATAAAGACCAATATCTTATGGATACGCATACCGCTGTTGCTTCGCATGTAACGAGATCTCTCTCTGAAAGTGGTGCAATATCGGGAGAGACCGTCATTTTGTCTACGGCATCAGCCTATAAATTTTCTCAATCGGTATTCAATGCACTTGCTGGCGAGGGCAGGGCAGATGATGAATATGCATTACTCGAGGCATTGCAGCAAATGACCGGGATAACTGTGCACAGAAGCCTCAAGGGACTTGAAAACCTTCAGGTGAGGGATGAAATTTTCATCGAGAGAAACGAATCCAGAGATATTATCCGAAAAATCCTGGATATATAACATGGAGACAATACATGGCTAAGATACAGATACTGGAGCATGAAATTCATGAGGAGACTTCGAGCACGGTCATGTCTCCCGACATCGTTTTCAAAGGAAAAATCGAGTTCAATAAATCCTTGATGATCAAGGGGAAAGTGGAAGGATCCATAAAGGCACAGGGGCATTTGATCATTGCACCGGGTGCAGTTGTGGACGCGACCATTGTTGCCGACAAGGTTACAAGCTATGGCGTTGTTACGGGCGATTTGACTCTATCGGATTGTCTGGAAATGAAAAAAGGTGCTATCCAGAAGGGAAATGTCTCAACGCCCAACATCATGGTTGACTATGGATGCAGGATTGACGGACTGGTCAGGATGGCAGGCGAATGAAGTACTTGTTGGCAGGCATTCTTCTGGTTGCTTTTATAGCATCCAATATTCAAGCAAATGTTGAGGCAGGTTGGGACGCATATAGAAAAGGGAAGTGGGTCGAAGCCATACTCGCTTTTAGGAGAGTCCTGAAAGATGATCCGAAAAGCTTGCCGGCACATGCAGGCTTGGCTTCAGCCATGTATGCTCTTTCCCGGTTTGATGAAGTCATGACAGTCTTTCCGGATGAGATCAAAAAAGGCAACATCGATCTCAATAGCAGAAGTGAGGATGCGTTCACAATCCTGAAAATGATTGGCTTTGCCTGTTTCAGGAACAAGCAAAGTAAAAAAGCAATTGTGGCATTGTCTGTCGCAATCAAAATCAAGGATGACGATCCGGCAATCTATAATACGTTGGGGTTGGCGTACCTGAACACGGGATCTTCACGCTTGTCGGAAATAGCTTTCAGGACCGCTGTCAATCTTGATGATAAAAATCCGATCTATATGAACAACTTGGGGGCGTCATACATCGATCAAAAGATGTACAAGGATGCGTTGAGTTGTTTTGAAAAGGCCGTGAGACTGGATCCCCGATACCAGAACGGGTGGGATAATGTATGGATGGGGCGAGAGAAACTCGGTTTGCCGGCCATGCGGGGACAATATAATTATTCATATTTTTCGGATGCCACCGAGGATGAAAAGAAGCAGAAGTCGCAAGGTATTACCCAAAAAAGCAATGCGGATAAAAAAAGAATCGAGCCGGTGCAGCATAAAAAGCATCCGGAAGAAGCAGGAACAAAAAAAGAAGATGACCTGAAAAAGAAACAAGATGGCGAAAAAAGAAAACAGGATGCCCAGTCCGGCACTGAGCAAAGTATATCCACTGCAACAGTTCGCACAAACAGTCCAGAAAAAAAACAGAATGCTGTGGGCACTGGTATCAAAAATTCAGGAAGCACAAACACATGACATTGAAAAGTACCAATCTGACAATTGTACAAGGTTCCGGTTTCGTCTTGTCCAACGGGTTGTCACCTGTTTTCAGAATAATTGTTCTGGGTTTGATAACGGTCATTTTTATCATGACACTTTCAAGTGAATATGCCTACCGGGATGAATTCAGGATCGCGGTCATTGTCGTATCTCTTTTATTGATATTTGTTATCGGACCGAGATCGAATGTCTTCTTTATTAAGGATGAAAAAGTCATAAAAGTACTCAGCATGTATTTTATATTTAAGAGAGAGCATGAATATAAAATCGAAGATGTTGATTTGGCGGTAGAAAGAAAGAAACTGGTCATGTCTGCCAAAAACAAAACGATCACACTTGCGTATTCCGGGAAAAATATTGATTTGAATCGTATCAGGGAAATGATATTGCATTGACTGTAGATCTCGGATGCCTGTTGGTCGAGTCGAAAGTACCGGGTATATACCGGTGAGCCGTAAAAATTATTGCGATTATTCGAAAATAATCTTGGAACGTTGTTCATTAATTATTAACCGAGGTCAAGAGAACATAGTATTTTGATGATTCAGGAATCTCCCGGGCCGCTGTATAAAATGATTCCACGATGGAATCCTGATTCTTGAAGTGCATATAAAAAATCCTGGCAAATTCCGCAGACATGAAATCATCAATATCCCGAATAGTGGCTATGACATACTGAGTGCCTGCATCCAGAAATGCCGAGGCTACATCGGTTCCGATATTGCCGGCATACTTTATGGAATCGGCGGAGTTGCAGGAATTCAAGAATGCCAGTCTCATGCCGGAAAGGTTCAACTTCCGGATATCCGCAAAAGTCAAAATTTCACAGTCAGGCTGGCCGGGCACTCCGGCCAGCAATAATCCGCCATTCGCTGAATGCCCACCGAAACCATGCCCTATATAATGGAAAAATCTCGAACTTTCCAATGATAGGATGATGTTGTTCTTTGCAATTGAAGAACAGCCCACATCCACATTGTTGAAATACTTGTTGATTGACGAAAACTCATCCTTCGCGTAATCAAGATTGACATCTTGGGGTGCGATGATCGTTATTTTACGGTCAAGTGTTGTCGGGGTCTCATGCGACGGAAGAACAACAGGGCGGAGAACGATCTTTTTGGAAGAATGAATCGCAAGAGACGTCCAAGGAATTGTTGAGAGATCCTTGTTAATGGAGACATAAAAGGAATCTGAACTGATTTCATTGAAAAAGAAATCAGAAAAAGATTTGACCAGGAATTCCTGGATACTACCGGTATTCTCGCGAAAGACTTCCTTCAAAGCTTGAATCGAATTCCCGGGATCGTGATGAATTGCATACCTGGGAGTGTCAGGCGAAAATAAATACAGAAAAAGAAATTTATCCGAGAAAGAGTAGATGACGAGATGACGGGACTTGTCCGGGACGGGCCAAATGCTGGTCTGATATGAATACATGTTGAATCTCGGGATACACTTTTCGTTGTAGATGGTTTCTTTTTGAGTAATTCCGTAAACAAAAAAGGCATTGCTCAATGTCTGGAGCAACAGATCGAGATACCCATTTTTGATTGAAAACATGACAATCTTGTCAAAGAGATGATACTGTTTGTTCCAGAGACGGGAGAGCAAGTCGGGGATCGAGAATTTTTGCTGGTTGAGCCTGAACACCTCGAAGTATCGCTGTGCGAATCCGGTTATACGTTCATGATCTTGTTCGGAATTGAGCATCTCTGAAAGTTGCAGTGACAGGAGTTTCAATTCATTGGGTGTGCTTGAATTTGAGGCATTTAAAAGAGTGGATACACATGCATGGTAGGTCTTGCTCAATTCATTGTATATACCATGACAGGATACATACCAGACAATATCTGTTATCGACTGAAGATCCTTATTTTCAATAAGCTTATTGAGAACTGTATCAGCTTCACAATATTTTCCTGATTGGTAGAGATTGAAAAACAGAATCTTGAGAGAATTGTTTTTTTGCTTTTTGTCAGGAGAATGGGTAAAAGCCAGTCTTGAAAAAAATTCACCCTCTTTTGGATTGCCATGTTCTGAATGCCAGATGGAAAGTCCCAGAAACAACGTATGTATGTTTTCACATGACTCAGGATATGAAGAGTAGATCGAGTAGTTTGTGTCCAGAAGCTGTTTCCATCTGGCAACGGATGACATCTTTCGGGCAGCGATAGCTTCATATGTGTTGATACGGAACGAAACAGAAGCCAAATAAGACATGGAGACCGATGGATCAGACAAAAGCAAATCATTCAAGAATATTCTGGACCATTCAGTAAAAACCGGGACAAGTTCAATGGTTCCGCTGGAGTGTGGAATTATTCTGGCTGCTTTCAGGCTGAAATCGAGAGCTTTGTATATATCGTCCGTTGTCAGTGACGGACGATTTTTATCATAAATGGCCACGTAGTACGAGGCGATTTCATCACAACCCGGTTTTGTTTTAGCACTCGACTGATTCTCCAATAGCCGGTTCAGTTGGCCGATGTCCATTGAAAGCCCTGGTGCATCAATGATTGATATATTGGACAACTTTGTCGATTTTGCGGTTGACGAGAAGTTCAATGGCTTTCGGCAATCCATTGCTGGTGACACGTCTGGACAGCAATTCTTTCAATGCCGAGACGAGGGATTCAACGGAATCTACGGCCTCCAGATTGAAACCATGGACATCCTGTGTAAAACCATCGATACCGAACAATTCTCTCTGGCCCAACGCAAGATTTTCCTGAAAGACATAGTTTGAAATGACCTCATGATCGTGCTTGTCGGTATACTCGTCTATGATCTGCTTGATATCCTGTTCAAGATCAAGAAGTTCGATCTTGAGAATCTCGATAAACTTTGATTTATGGTCAAGCATCTGGCACCTCCCACGAAGTACAATCATAGTATCACAAAACAAAAGAAAATCAATAATAAGGAAGAAATACAATTATTGACCATGGTATGGCAAAAGGATATAGTGAATCTGGAAATGAATCGATGAATTTCGACCTTGTCCAACTCGGATGTGCCTATTTCATCGCCAGGGGTGAATCATGATAATCGAATGGTTTGGGAGATTATTGCGGGTACATAAAAGGGAATGGTCAAAAGTATTGCTGTTTACCCTGCTTGGTGCAATTCTCCAGGCCGGGATAGCCATCGGTGCTTCGATATCTGATTCGGTTTTTTTATCGAGAGTCGGTTCTGACAAACTACCATACGTCTTTATATTTATGCCCGTCATTATGATGATTTTTATCCCTCTCTATAATTCCTCGATTTCAAAATATGGAACTGATAAAATTTTTTCTGTTTCGATGTTGGCAATATCCGTCGGGAGCGGGTTGATTTTCGCTCTTTTTTTACTCGGTATAGAATCATTGGACGATACCGTCCAGCTCGTGCTGTATTTTTTTGTAAAAATATGGCCTTTTGCTATTCTTCTGGCGTTGTCTACCCTGTTTTGGATCATGATTGAAGGGTATTTTGATATTATTGATGCCAAACGATTATTTTCCTTTTTCAATGGTGGTTTGGCTGCCGGAGCAGCACTCGGTGGGACATTTGTTACGGGGTTTTCGGACGTCATCGGTATCGGACCAATGTTTCTGGCATGGTCGATACTCGGGCTCATGTGCATACCGATTGCAAACATCATTCGAAGGAAATGGCGTCGGATCGAGGATACGGATGTCTCCGAAGAGAGAAGTCAGATCAAAGTCGTATATGGAGCGATAAAAAAATCCAAATACGTCAAGATGGTGAATTTTTCCATACTTGCTTTGTTCTTCATTACCACATTGACAGAGTACCAATATATGGACATTCTGTCACAAAACCGATCGGAGCAGGAGTTGGCTTCGCTGTTTGGGGTTTTGTTTGCATTCGCGAACGTGTTTAATTTGATCGTCAACTTCTTCCTCTTCAACAGAATGGTTTCGTTCATAGGGGTACGGAATGTTGCGTTGATTCAACCATTCATATACTGCATCACTTTTGTTTGGTTGATTTTTGATAGAAGCTATAGTGCTGCCATTTTTGCCTTTTTTGCCTATCAAGGTTTCATGACAGCCATCGAGTTGAACAATGTCAATTTTATTTTCAACGCGGTCTCTTCAGATGTGAGACGGCAGGTGCGTTCTTTTGCTGAAGGTCTGGGTGACCCGATAGCGACGGCATTTGCCGGTGTGCTGCTGTTATTCACACTAGGAACTAAGGGGAGCGAAACGCTTTCGATCATAGGATTGCTGTTTTCGATTCTGTATCTGGTCTTTGTACTGTCGATGCGTGCCAAATACCGGATTTCTCTCCTGGAGAGTTTGCGAAAGGATTGGCTGGATTTTTCAAAAATGCCTGAAGAGTATTTCAAAATGATCTCCGAAAACGAGATTGTCAAGGAAATCGATAGTGTGGATTTGCCGAACCAGATCCTGATTTTGGAAACACTGGCGCTGAAAAATCCGATTTTTACCATCAAAGAGCTTTTGAAACTGCTCGAAAAGTATTCTTCATACGAGCAAAAATATTTGAGCACCGTATTGGGACTGATTTTGAAATCCGGCGATACCAATGTGTTGAGAGAAGTGATTATCTGGTTTCACAACAAAGAACACATTCTTGATGATTCGGTTTATGAAACATTGGCGGCAAGCGGTTTGTTGCTGCCAAGCAGTTGTAACGGCCGGATAATACCTGAACTCGTTTCCGGTTTGGTCAGCAGGAGACCGAGTGGAAATGCCTATGCCCTCAAAAAAATTGAGCAAATGAGCTTGGGGGATGAGAATGAGCTTGAAGCGGCATTGCGTGCAATCGGATTGGGCGGGAACAACCGGCATGCCTGGTGGGCTGCCACTTTTTGTTCACATGCTTCAGAAAGTGTTCGAATACGGGCAGCAGAGGCAGTAGCACTCTTGGCAAACAAGGGTGACGGCTCCCTGGCCGGGTTCCTCTTCCCGATGCTTAAAGGAAGCGAGATGGAGAGAATGAAAGCTCTGTCGGCATTGGCTGTGATCGGTGATGTTGGCATGATCTCGGGGCTCCTGGATGCGAGCAAAAACCTTTCTCCAAGAGAGAGGCGTACAGTGGCCAGCATTGTATCAACCATAGGTATCCATTCGGTTCCAGCACTTGTTAAAATACTGAAGAGTGAGGACTATTCTCTTTCAAGTCGTGGAATAGCCGCACGGGCTTTGTCACAGGTCTCATGGCCCCAATTTGAACAGATTGCACCGTCACTCATCGAAGCTGAAGTCTATAGTGCTTACCGGGCCGTGGCGTGGCAGATGGTGATTGAGAAACAGAGGACAGACTGTTCTGCCACAAGGGTACTCTCCCTGTGTAAAAGAACGGAGGCGAAGCGGAAGATACTGTTTGTTCTGGAGTTGCTTGCGTTGATCGGGAGTGTTGGCGATATCGATTTGGTATCGGCATCCCTTCAAAGCAATAATGCCAGACAAAGAGCCAATGCCATTGAATCACTGGAACAGGATATTCCGAGAAAAATATTCAAACGGATATTGCCGCTTATTGACAACAGGGATGATCATGAGAGACTTTTGGCTGGAAAAAGGTTGTACCGGATCACGATTCCGAATGATGAAGAAGTCATTTCAACGGCACTCGATTCCAATGAATCACTTCTCAAGGCAGCAGCGCTTCACTTGGTTTCACAGTCTGATAATGAACACATGGTTCAATACGGGATCAAGTTGCTCCAGGAGCATAATGACAAGGTTGTCCGCGACACATTGAGGATATTGGTCAACAGGAAAAACGACAACCAGAAACAGAATGCCTTGACGCCTGTCGAAAGAGTAGATCTTTTGTCACGAAGCGAAATATTCAGAAATCTTGGAGTTGAAGATATTTTGGAGATTGCATTGACGGCTTTGGACGGATCCGGAATTGAAGCAATCGGCAGCGAATACTGCTTTATCAATAATTATGACGATCCTGTTGTCAAGGGAATCGAGATTTTGTGGGATCAGGAAGTTTCCGGTGACAGACCGGACAGCATTCCGCCGGATGTGTTATTGGCAATGGAAAAAGACTCGATAATGCAAATCGCAAGTGTCCGGACCGGAATCGCGACACGATTGCTTGCGCTGGCAGGAGGAGCTGCATGAGTAAGAGATCGTATCGTCTCTCAACCAGGATATTGTTGACCATCATTCCAGTCATGGTCGTGATGCTGCTCGCACTGGCAGAGTTTGTCTACTCCGGTCTCTATGATACGATCATCATGGGTTTCGAGAACAAGCTCAGAGTTCTTGGATCTCTGAATTCCGGATTGATTGATGGTGATGAACACGCACAGTTGAACGATTTTGCACAGGAAACATCAGTATGCTACGATCCGGGCCGGGACCACTTGTATCTGGGGTATGCAACAGGGCCCAAAGTGGTGCGGTTTGATTACAAGAACAGGGTATTTGATGCCTGGGAAACAAGTTCTTTGCCGAATTCAGCGCATCTGGCTTTTGACATCGTGGAAAACCAGATTTTGTCAGCAGAATATGCAAGCAGCAATCTGAGGGTTTTTTCAATCCGGGAGAATTCCGTGATACAGACTGTGTCGGGTCCTGGTGAGATCCAGGGCTTGGCATGTGATGTCTCCAATATCTACGTGGTTGTCACAAACACTCTCTTTGTTACGAAAAGGACTTCCATCAATTGGCACAGGGTCGGTTCCATCGCATCTGGTTTTGTCTGGGGGATCTCCGTTGATGGGCAGAACACATTGGCTGTTCTGGATTTGCACAGTGCCGAGTTGGTAGTTGTGTCCTCGACCAATGCGAAAGTATTGGAAAAGAAACCAGTCGTGGATGAGAATAGCCAAGAATATCAAAAATACCTGCCCCTCAGGGGTGTAGCCAAAGTACCCGATGGGTATGTCGTTGGTTCGTTAATAGAGCCTTTGTTGATCAATACTTCCGAAAAAAAAATACAGACACTGGCAAGTTCACAGGACCAGCAGAGGGAAAAACGCAACATTTTCAAAAAAATTGCGATGGTTCTGGCAAAGGTCAGGGAGAATGCCGGCTTGACGTATATGCCGAGTGTTATCATAACTGACGATCTTAAGAGTCTCGTCTATGTTGTTGATACAGCGGCGGATGAATTCCACTCGCTGGACGGGTATGTTGACCCTACTATTCTGGAAGAAGGAATCATTGACAGCTGGACAAAAAACAGACCCTATATTTCAGGAGTCAAGTTTTGGGAAGACTATGGATTGATGAAGTCATCCTATTTTCCTGTACTGGACAAGAATCACAAGGTACGTGGGTTATTGGCCACCGATATCAATATTTCCATCATTCAGGATAAAACATTCTCGGCAGTGCAGAGGGTGGCATATTCCGGATCGATTACACTGCTTGCAGGCATCATTTTGGCGTTCATGATTGCACGCCGGATTGTCAAACCGATACAGATCATGAAAAATTTTGCTTTGCGTGTCGCAGCCGGAGGATATGGCGAAACCATCCATACACAGGGCGCGCATGAAATACAGAACATGATGGAGGCCTATAATAATGTCAGTGCGGTGGTTTGCCAAAATTTGATTTCTTTGAAGGAAAGCAGCAAGAGTCTTGATATATCACGGAAAACACAAGAATTGAAGAAGTCACTGGAGTCAATTTCGGGTGATGTCATCTGGAAGTCTGACGAATACCTGTTTGAAAGAAAAACATCGAGCGAGAGTTGCCTGTTTCAGAAAAATGAAAAAGTCGTCATGCTTGACGGTCTTGAATCACCTGAATCCGGTGCGGCCATGAATGTTTTCTTTGATTGTGTGCGGGATGACAGCGCTCAAAACATTCTTGGTTTGGTACACGACATGGGTCTCAAAAAGCGCTGGGCCATGGTTTATGACATACATTCCCGGGTGTTGTATTGGGATTGCGCGGAAAAAATGGTACTGAAGAAAATTTCCGAAGAGACAATGGCTGAGACTCCCATTGTTATGGAAAACATGTCTCACATACAGATTGAAAAGGGTTCTTTCTATTTGATAGGGGATGAAGAGACCGGAGAGATGAGGGTATACCGGGAAAGATTGAAGAATGTCGATTCATGCTCAGTACAAACCTGGCAAAATAATTGCCGAACCATTTTGAGGGGAACATGAATACTTTGGAGAAATTGAGTTATTTGCGAAACTGTTCACCTTTTGACAAGCTTTCACCAGCCGAGTTGATGCAGGTGGCTGATTCCAGTGATATAAAAAGGTTCTTACCGGGACAGATTGTTCTGTACAAGGAAATATCAATCACACACGTCCATATTGTCGTTGAAGGCGAGGTTCAATACAGGGAAAAGGCCATACAGGGATTAGTTGGAGCCGAGGGAGTTTTTTTGCATACTACCCTGATTGACAATATTGTTGCCGGTGATTCCGGAGCTCTGACCCTTGTCATAGGAAGAGGCAGGTTTTATACCATCATCAATGAGTGTCCGGCATTTACAATTTCATTGGCCAGGCAGTTTACCAAGACAAGGGGCATGTATGCAAGTCTGGAGGCAGATAAATGAAAATACGAACTCAGACAAGCATGCTGTTTGTCCCGCTCTTTTTGGCATTCGTCCTGGCGAATGGTTTGTATTTCCTCTCCGGCAAGAACCAGGAAATACAATGGGGTGTGCGTGAGTCAATCCAGTCTGTCGCTGTCACACTAAATGCTATTGTTGAAGAAAATGGTTTGAGTGCCGGTCTCACCAAAGTCACAAATATGCTCTGGAAAATGCAAGAAAGAAACAGCTATCTTGTTGGTCTCCAGGTGTACCAGGAGCGGGATCATGCACTTTTGCTGAACTGGAATGTTTCGCTTGAGCGTGTGATCCCGCTCATGAGCAAAACGGATAATTATAAAGAATTGAACATTGTCCATAACGACATCCTGGGGTCGAATTACAGCAAAATTGCCACGATGGGAACATCAACGAACGGCATGATTTTCAAGGGATTTTTTGATTACTCTGAAATCGGAAAAAGCTATGACAAGGCTGTTTTCGGTGTGATTGTGTTTTCAGCAATTGCCATGCTGGTATCGATCATAGTATCCCTGTATATATCCAGAATTATTATCCAGCCGATCAAAGAAATGCTGCAGATCGCCAATGTCATGAATAAAATGGAAATGGTTACGGCAAAAATCAACAAGACAAACATCAAGGAGTTTGACGATTTGTCCGGTACGCTGGAAACGGTACAAAGCGTTGTTTTGGATACAATTCGGTCGACCCAAAAGCAACTGATCGAGAGTGAACAGACACGGGACAATCTTGAGATAACCCGTTTTTTGAGTCATACTGTCTCGGGAAAAATCTTCGAGAACATCACACGAGACGGTTTGCAGATCAGTGTCGGCGCTTGTTTGACGGGGCTGGGACGTCCGGGACATTTTTTGGGTACCAATGGTGATTGGGTCTATGCTGGATTGGTGGCATCCAGGCCCGGGAAGCAAGTGGAGTATGATGCATTTTCGATCTCTCGGATATCCCGTGATTGCTTGAAAAGCCAGACTGTCTTCGAGAATCTGAAGCGGATCGTGCTGGACGTCTACAGAATCGAGTGGGCTTGCTTTGTTCAGATTCTAGAAAAAGAGATCCGGGTCTATCGGATTCGTCATGCCGACACAGATCATGAGTCCATCGGCCTGGTCGAGAATGAGGCAAAATATATTGTTACACCAAAGATCATGTCAGAGAGAATACAGGACGTGGTTGAGAGTTCCGAAGATACAGGCATTGAAAATGTACTTGAAGGCTGTTCTCTTGTTTTTTCGGATTGCAATGAACTGTGCATCATCGGTTTGAAAATATCAACAGAGAGATAGATTGAGATTTACGAATTTCTTTCGGAGGGGCCGTTGTATGCGGGTGTCATTTGCAGCGAAAATTGGGAGTATTCTCGGGCTGAGTGCAGTCGGGTTGACATCTGCGGCAGTTCTCTATTTTTATTCACAGACAAAAAATCTTGTCATAGATCTGATGTCGAACAGATTGCTGGATATCGGAAAAGCTAGCAGTTCAATGTTTACAAAAGATGTCAAAAAATCCATGAAACGATTGAAAGAGAACATCGAAACCAATACCCATGATTACAGTTCGAGAATCGAAGCACTTGAACCGGGAATACCGACAGAGTCCATGGCGGAGACAGTCGCCAAGAGAATCATGAACGGAAGTGAATTCCAGAGTCTGTCACAGATTCTGAGGCGGATTCGCTATTCGAGCAGAAGCCGTTTGCCGGAAGAGGGGTTTCTCAAACCGATACCACGGGATGCACCCGACCAACCGGTGATAAAATTTGCGTACATGCATTTCGCCATAAAAGAATCGACGAACTATGAAGTCGTCCGCTGGTTGGCCGATGCCGATTATGATGCGCCCGGAGAGGAGGTGGCCGTAGGAAGTTTGTACAGGGTTCCTCAGCTTTCCGTGAGAGAAGCATTTCAAGGGAAACTGGCAACAGAAAAAATGTTTGTTCAGGATAAATGGGGTCCTTCATTGACGGCTGCTTTTCCGATATCGGATGAGAGAGGGCAAGTCATTGCGGTCGTCGGTCTGGACATGAATGTGACCAATGAAGCCAACAGAGTGGACAAGTTGTGGATTATCTGTATGACGATTATTGTTTTTTCCGTGGTACTTTCCGCTGTCTTGACGTTTGTTTTTACCAGATTGCTCGTCAGGCCGATTGCCGCTCTCCGGGAAGGTGCCGAAAGAGTACGGGCCAGGGATTTTTCGACGAGTATCTCGATCAAAAACAGGGATGAGCTTGGCATTCTGGCCGAGACATTCAACTCGATGGTTATCGAAATCCGGGATTATGCAGAGGATCTTGAAAGGCTGAACAAGGCGTATTACCGTTTTGTCCCCAGAGAATTTCTTGAATTCCTCGGAAGGGCTGCGATAACGGACATCAAGCTGGGAGACCAGACACTTAAAGAGATGTCCATCCTCTTTTCCGATATTCGCTCATTCACGACTCTGTCCGAGAGCATGACACCGGAAGAGAATTTCAACTTTTTGAACCAATATCTGAAAAATGTCGGCCCGGCCATCCGCGAAAGCAGCGGTTTCATTGACAAGTATATCGGCGATGCTGTCATGGCGTTATTTCCGAACAAGGCAGCAGATGCGGTTCGGGCGGCTCTGATGATGCGTCGTGAACTGGCAAAATTCAATGCTCAGCGATCTGAAGACGGGCTCCCGGAGATCAACATCGGAATCGGCATCCATACCGGGATGATGATGCTGGGGACCATCGGTGAGGAAGAAAGGATGGAGAGTACCGTCATTTCTGATTCGGTCAATCTTGCATCCCGGCTGGAAGGTCTGACCAAACAGTTTGGCGCGCCAGTCATTATCAGTGAGCACACATACAATAAATTGGGGGAATTCGAAAAAAATATTTGCATTCGCCCTTTGGGAAGGGTATATGTAAAGGGCAAGAAAGCCTCTGTCAGTATTTTCGAGATTGTTGACAAAGAAAGCGACAAGAATGCTCTCGTAAAACTCGAGACTTTGGATGATTTTTCATTGGCGGTCAGGCTGTTTGCAAAAGGTCAGCATGGAGAGGCGGAAGAGATTTTCAAGAGAATCAAGAAGAAGTCTCCTGATGATCTTGCCGTATTGATGTACCTGAAGATTATTTCGGGCAAGGAGAAATCAGAGTTTGAGTGATGCCCTCAGAAGTTATCTCGATTTCCATCTCGATGTTTCTCGAAGAATGGAGCATTTCAGAAATGGCATGCTGTTTTCGGCCGAGCTTGAGATAACCAATGCATGCAATTTGTCCTGTAAATACTGCTACGCTTCGGCAAACATCAAAAAAACCGGCCTTGGCGCTGAAACGGTCATTGATATTCTGCATGCCATGAAAAGAACTGGTCTGGCCGAAGTCGGCTGGATCGGTGGTGAACCGTTACTTGTCAAAGAACTGCATGATTGGATGGGTTTAGCGAAAGATCTCGGTCTCACGAATGTCTTGTATACAAACGGATTGCTCATCGACCGGGCACAGGCGAAGATTTTGGCCGGGCAGTGTTCATCCGGAAGAATTGTGATGCATCTTGATTCGATCAACTATGACCATTGGGCTGCTGGTCAAATGCGGCCGACAACGGCCAATTTTGAAAAAAACAAAAATGCGCTGCTTGAATTGGTTGACGCCGGGTATCCTGCCGACCGGATTGTCATGTCCATTCCTTTGTCACGCGCCTGTTATGAAGTCATTGATGAGACGATGGAGTATTTCATTTCCAATGGTGTGCGGTTTATCAACTTGATTCCGTTGACACCACTTGGATTGAGTTCGGATAAAAAGGCATTTATCACGCCGGAAGAGTTGTGGGATGCCATGGTTCGTCGTGCACAAGCACTGGACATGCCCGAGCTGATTCATCTGGGAATCTGTGAGTATTGCAAACAGTTCCAGATGACAGACATCAGCGTCAACTGCGAGGGATCTGTACTTCCGTACGTAGATTATTTTTCACCTGTCGGCTCAGTGTACAACGATGGGTTTGAAGATATTGTACTCAGGAATTTCAGGGAATTGTCACTCTCGGAATGGGTTACACCGGATACCATGGGCAACAGGATCAAGGGGTATTGTGGCATCTGTGAGCACAGTACATGGTGTTTTGGAAATCCTGTATCCCGGGAGCCGGTGATCCTGGGAGAGCCGGACAGGGATTGCATTCTGGTGAGAAGGCACGAAGCAAAGCAGAAGTGATGTGATCGCGGTTTGAAGACTGGACTGTGTGGGCCTGGTGAATCCCTGACCTCTACAGTGTTTCCATCAATATTTCATACCGGATCACGCTCGAATTTCTGATCAGTGACGATACCATCATTCCCGTGAACATCG
>ERZ795056.826-NODE-826-length-38006-cov-15.830308_pt1 | contig 38006 bp, 35 predicted proteins | sample MGYA00375140_ERZ795056 | MGnify/ENA primary metagenome ERZ795056 (study PRJEB30185, sample SAMN05720227) | activated sludge metagenome | isolation source: Anaerobic digester | place: USA | collected 2015-03-09 ...
TACACGTTAAGCGACACTCTTTCCCTACACGACGCTCTTCCGATCTCAACGGCGTTTGGCCAGAATCAGTCGGGCTTGACGCCAAATACCCGGTCTTTGGCGGGCTCGGGAAAAGCCGTTGCCAATTCGTTGAGAAACCGCGCCTGCACCTGGTAGCCGTGATTCATGTCGGGGTCTATGCTGGACACGCGGACCAGCATGCCATCTGGAATCAACCCTTTGAGCCCCAGACGGAATTGGGCCAGTTTTTGATCGGTTCGTGAAACCGTTACTTGGTCGCCGACAACCAGCCAGTAAGTAATGGGCTCCTGGCGAGGACCCTGTTTCGCCATTAGCTGACGGGTCGAAACCTGGCGACCAGCCAGGTTGAGATGCCCGGTGGTGTTGGACGTGATCTGGAACCCCTGCGCCGGATAACAAACCTCAGGCAAGTGAGCCCGGGTGCCATCAGACTGGTCGCCTCCGTAGGCGACCGAAAGCATGATGCGCTGGTCTTCGGCGTTGACGTACGTTCGGGTCAATGTCTGGTTGTAAATGCTGTTCAACAGGGCTTGTGTATCGGGTGACGGCAGGATCATGGGCATGCTGGTGTCAATGCGCCAGGTTCCGAACTGTGCGGGGAACAATGTTTCCAGATTGGGTTTACCCAGCGTGTCGGTCATGTAAACCGTAGGTTTGGTGAAGTGCGCCAGTGCCGCCGTAGTGAATATGGCGCACACCACGACAATCGCGCGCAGACGAGACCCGCTCATCATGCCTTGTCTTCCTTGAAGATCCAGCCTAAAACGTGGTCGGCCGCCAGCACGAACACAAGTCCCACGATAAAAAGAACCATACCGGCAAAGCCGTGGACAAAGCCTTGACCCGCAGCATCACCAAAGTGGTAGGTTACGAGTACCAGAATCATCACGCGCACGATGTTGGCTGCAAACGCAATGGGAATGACCAGAATCGCCAGCGTGATGTTGCGGGCGACGGATGTGTATTTCATCAGGTTCATATACAGAAGGCCCAAGGCCTCCAGTGTGAACATGGAGTTAAGGCCGGCACACGCGTCGGCTACTAGCAACTGGTATTGCCCGACGTTCAAAATGACGCCAACGCGGCTAACGGGATAGTTCAAGGCATAGAGCAGGTTGGCTGCAACGGTAGATACCGCTGACTTCAGTGGGCCGGTGACGATGGCCACGCCCGCTTCTGGAAAAGGGGTCATGAAGAACATGAAGAACAAGGGAAACCAGACCAGCCTGAGTGCCTGACGGCCCAGAAACATCAGGATCAAGGCAGTAATCACCAGCAGTTGCGAGCCCACTTCCAGCATCAGGAAGGACTGCGAACGCCCTAAAACATAAGCGATCAGACCCAGTCCCAGAATCGGTATGCCCGTCCAGAGCGCTGGGATCGTTGGCAAGGCGGCCAATTCGTGGCGTTTGCTGTAAAAAAGCCATATGGATACGGCCAGGATGATAGGCCCATGCCCCTGCTCATCAGTTGACCAGACCGAACGCGCCAGTTCGAAGTAGCTAGGGACGTAAAGCAAAGCAAAACCAGCTATTAGCAGACCGAACACCACGACGTCCATGCCTGCCGGGAAGATTGGGTCACGCGAGCCGCTGGGGGTTTCGTTTTTGTCGGCTAGAACTGCGCTCATGCTGAAACGGCCTCAGTGGGCCGGTTCATAGCCGGTATTTGCGATAGGGTTAAAAGTATTGGCATTCAGGTTCAAATGGTCAGAGCGCAAAGTGACGGCTAAGATCAAGTGGGGAACAATAGCAAAAAATTTGATCATTCGCGGATCTTGCTGGCACCGAAAAGAGCACTATTCAACGGTTTGGGGCCTTTGATTACCTGTTTTACATTTTTGACTCGTTTTTCAGGCTCAGGGCTGGATATCGAGGGCCGTTGAGTATCATGACCAAAACCCGCCATGCCAAAGGCGGTTCGCCCGGGAAGCCCCGTAAAATCGGGGGCTGTCCCCCGGAGAACTCTCGCCTTTATGCTGACCTTTCAACAAATTATCCTGACATTGCAGTCTTACTGGGCTGAGCAGGGATGTGCGCTTTTGCAGCCTTATGACATGGAGGTTGGCGCTGGTACCTCGCATACTGCGACGTTTTTAAGGGCCATTGGCCCCGAGCCGTGGAAGGCCGCTTATGTGCAACCCAGCCGCCGCCCCAAAGATGGTCGATATGGCGAAAACCCAAACCGATTGCAGCATTACTACCAATACCAGGTGGTGCTGAAGCCCGCGCCGGCCAATATTCTGGAACTGTATTTGGGGTCACTTGAAGCACTAGGCTTTGATTTGAAAAAGAACGACATCCGGTTCGTGGAAGACGATTGGGAGAACCCGACTCTGGGTGCCTGGGGTCTGGGTTGGGAAGTCTGGCTCAACGGCATGGAAGTCACCCAGTTCACTTACTTCCAGCAGGTCGGCGGTATTGATTGCAAACCCGCCACAGGCGAGATCACCTATGGTCTGGAGCGTCTGGCCATGTACCTGCAGGGTGTGGATAACGTCTACAACTTGAAGTGGACTGAAGGTTTGAGTTATGGCGATGTTTACAAGCAAAACGAAGTGGAGCAGTCCACGTACAACTTTGAACATAGCGACGCGGACTTTCTGTTTACGGCCTTCACCGCACATGAAAAGCAGGCGAGGCATCTGATAGAGGCACAGCTGGCTTTGCCGGCGTATGAGCAGGTGCTGAAGGCTGCGCACAGCTTTAACCTGCTCGATGCGCGTGGTGCCATCAGCGTGACCGAGCGGGCCGCCTATATTGGCCGCATCCGTAACTTGGCGCGCGCTGTGGCGCAAAGCTATTTTGAGAGTCGCGAGCGCCTGGGTTTCCCCATGGCTCCGCGCGAATGGGTGGCCCAGATGGCCCCGACGACGAAGAAAGCCGCGTAAGCGAAGGCGACAACAACAATGACAACCCAAAACCTTCTCGTTGAATTATTTGTGGAAGAGCTGCCGCCGAAGGCGCTCAATAAGCTGGGTGATGCGTTCGCGAGCCAACTGGCAGAACAGTTGACAGCACAAGGCTTGGCCACATCGGACTCGGTCGTTACGGCCTTTGCGTCTCCGCGCAGGCTGGCGGCGCATATCACTCACATCTGGCTCAAGGCGGCCGACAAGGCCGTGCGGCAAAAGCTCATGCCGGTTGCTGTGGGACTTGACCCTTCGGGCAACGCGACCCCGGCATTGCTGAAAAAGCTGCAGGCCCTCGGCGCCGACGTGTCGGACCCGGCTGCTGCTGTGGCCGCTCTCAAACGTGCGCCAGATGGCAAGGCCGAGGCGCTGTTTTTTGACAGCCTTGTCACGGGCGCCACACTCGACACCGGGTTGCAAAAAGCGCTGGAGGAGGCGATACGTCTGCTGCCTATTCCCAAAGTCATGAGTTACCAGTTGGAGTCTGACTGCGAACTGCCCGGCTGGACCAGCGTGAATTTTGTGCGGCCCGCGCACGGGCTGGTGGCGCTGCACGGCAACACCGTGGTACCGGTCAAGGTACTGGGCCTGAAGGCGGGCAACAGCACGCATGGACACCGTTTTGAAGCAGTCGTTGATCCGGTGGTGCTGAAAGACGCTGACAGCTACGCGACCACGCTGGCAAAGGACGGTGCCGTGATTGCGTCGTTTGCCCAGCGCAAGGCCGAGATTGCGCGCCAACTAGCTGCGACTGCCGCAAAAGTAGGCGGAGGTTGCAAAGCCATTGATGACGATGCCTTGCTGGACGAAGTGACGGCGCTGGTCGAGCGGCCTAATGTGCTCGTCTGCGAGTTCGAGAAGGAGTTTCTCGATGTGCCGCAGGAGTGCCTGATTCTCACGATGAAGGCGAACCAGAAGTACTTTCCTTTGCTCGACGGTACGGGCAAGTTGACGAACAGGTTCCTGGTGGTCAGCAACATCAGCCCGGCTGACGCCAGTGCGGTGATTGGTGGCAACGAGCGCGTGGTGCGCCCGCGTTTGGCGGATGCCAAATTTTTCTTTGATCAGGATCGCAAAAAGACACTGGCGTCCCGCGTTGATGGGCTTGCCAAGGTTGTGTATCACAACAAGTTGGGTTCCCAAGGCGAGCGCGTAGAGCGTGTGCGTTCGATTGCGAAAGCGATTGGACAGCAGATGGGCGGCGATGTGTTGGCACAGAAGGCAGATCAAGCCGCGCAATTGGCAAAAACTGACCTTGTGACCGATATGGTGGGCGAGTTTCCCGAGTTGCAAGGTACGATGGGCCGCTATTACGCACTCAATGATGGATTGAAAGCCGACGTTGCGGACGCGATCGAAGACCACTACAAGCCCCGTTTTGCGGGTGACTCGTTACCACGCAATGATGTGGGTATTGTTGTAGCGCTAGCGGACAAGCTGGAAACCTTGGTCGGGATGTTTGGAATCGGTAATCTACCTACCGGCGACAAAGACCCGTTTGCGCTCCGCAGGCACGCTTTAGGTGTGATCCGCATGCTGGTGGAAAAAGACTTGCCTCTAGGTGTTTATCAGTTGGTCCAAATGGGTGAGTCGGCTCTTCCCAACCTGACGGCTGTTCTTGACTCACTTTCAGAATTCATTTACGACCGCCTCGCAAGTTCCCTGCGTGAGCAAGGCTTTAGCGCCCAGGAAGTTGACGCCGTGCTAGCGCTGCGTCCACAACGTCTGGGCGACGTTCCCAAACGCCTCACCGCCGTTCGCGCCTTCGCCACCCTGCCCGAAGCCCCAGCCCTCGCCGCCGCCAACAAACGTATCAGCAATATCCTGAAAAAAGCGCAGGAAGTCGATGCACACGTCAGTGAAGTGCTGCTCAAGGAGCCCGCTGAAATCGCGCTGTACGCGGCCATGAAAGACGTGGCACCAAAAGCGAAAGCGCAGTTCGAGGCGGGTGATTACACCACTTCGTTGCAAACGCTGGCAGCGCTGCGCGCACCGGTGGACGCATTTTTTGACGGGGTGATGGTCAATGCCGAAGAAATGGATTTGCGCCTTAACCGCCAGGGGTTGCTGAAGAGCCTTCACGTCGCCATGAACCGCGTGGCCGATCTGTCCCGTCTGGCGGCGTCATGAAGCTCGTCATCCTGGACCGTGATGGCACGATCAATGCGGCGACGGCCGAGTTTGTGCAGTCGCCGGCTGAGTGGATTCCCCTGCCCGGCGCGCTCGAAGCCATTGCCCGGCTCAACCATGCGGGCTGGCATGTGGTGGTGGCGTCCAATCAGGCTGGGCTGGGCCGAGGCCTTTTTGATGTCGATACATTGAATGCCATTCACACCAAGATGCACAAGATGCTGGCTGCCGTGGGTGGCCGAGTGGATGCCATTTTTTACTGCCCCCATGCGCCCGATGAAGGCTGTCATTGCCGCAAGCCTGAGCCGGGTTTGTTCGAGCAAATTGCAGATCGGTACGGCATTGACCTGATTGGTGTGCCCACCGCAGGCGACAGTGCACGAGACTTGGTAGCTGGTGCGGCCGCAGGTTGTGAGCCGCATCTGTTGTTGACTGGCAATGGCGAGCCTTATCGTGACCGCCCGTTGCCGGAGGCCTTTCCGGTTGGTACGCAGGTTCACAATGACTTGGGGGCTTTCGCCGACAGTCTGATTGCCCGTAGCCATCAGGCGGCTGACGGTTCCTCCCGCAAGCGACATGGTTGAGGCGGGACGGATATGGCGCTGATTCGCTCGATCATCCACATGGTGTGGATGTTGCTCACGGTCATTCCGGTCGCATTCTGGATGGTGGCGACAGCACCCTTTTCTGGTGCTCAGCACATGTATGCGTCGGCCAAGGCGTTTCTTGCATGTGCCATTTACGGCTTGCGCGCTATCTGTGGCGTGAACTGGCGTGTGAGCGGTATGGAGAACCTGCCCGGGCTGGATGCCAACGGTCACCAGCTGCCAGCGATTTTGCTGGTCAAGCATCAGTCCACGCTGGAAACCTTTTTAATGCCGCTGATCATGCCCAGACCACTGGCGTATGTGTTCAAGAAGGAGATTCTTTACATCCCGTTTTTCGGCTGGGGCATTGCGCGCTGCGACATGATCCATATTGACCGTCAACAGGGCAAACAGGCTTTTCAGAAAGTGACCGAGCAAGGTAGACGCTTGTTGGCGAATGGAACCTGGGTGATCATGTTCCCGGAGGGCACGCGCATCCCGCGTGGCAAGGTGGGGCCGTACAAACTGGGTGGCACACGGCTGGCTGTGGAAACAGGTGCGCCCGTGGTGCCGATTGCGGTGTCGTCAGCCAAGTGCTGGCCGCGCAAGGGGTTCATCAAATACCCAGGCATGGTGGACGTGTCCATCGGCCAGCCTATCCCCAGTGCGGGCCGCGCGCCTGACGAGTTGATGCGCGAGGTGCAGGACTGGATTGAAGGCGAAATGCATCGCCTGGACCCCGAGGCTTACCGCTAAACTGGTTGCCTATGCGCAGTCTGTTGCAATTCACGCTGGACTTATTTGATCCGGAGCCGAAAAACCCTGACCTTGAAGGGTTAAATCGGCCTTTAGCCCCCGTCGATATTGCGCAAAAAGCTATCAATTCAATAGCAGTCGCACATTCTTCGCCTGTGCCGTCCTTGCCCACTAGGTTATTGAGCGATGCTATTGCGCCAGCGGAATTTCGCCACCCCCGGGCCAACCGGGAATCGCGCCTTTGCGACGCCTTGGTGGCTTATGAGTTCAAGCGTGGCAAGCGCCGCACCATTGGTTTTGTTGTGGGACCCGACGGTCTGGTGGTGAGCGCGCCCAAATGGGTGCCTTTGTACGAAGTGGAGGCGGCGCTTCGCGAAAAGGCAGCCTGGGTCGTCAAGAAACTGGGTGAAACCCGCGAGCGCCATCAGCGCATGGAGTCAGCCCGGATCGAGTGGAAAGACGGCACCATCATTCCCTTTCTGGGCGAGCAGGTCATCGTCGTGCTGGACCCGCGCCACGGGTTTGATGCCGTTGGAGCGGTGCTCCACAGCGACGCAGACGCCTTGCCCGGTGTGCCACGTCTGACCCTGCATGTGGGATTGCCGCATGGTGCGACGGTCGATCAGATCCGCGACTCCGTGCAGGCCTGGTTGATGCGCCAGGCCAAGCGCGTGTTCACCGAGCGATTGAATCACTATGCTCCTCAACTGCAGGTGCAGTGGCGAAAACTGTCACTTAGCAGCGCGGGAACCCGCTGGGGTAGCGCCAATATCGATGGCTCAATCCGCCTGAACTGGCGGTTGATCCACTTCAATCAGGCGGTGATCGACTATGTCGTGGCGCATGAGCTCAGCCACTTGCGGGTGATGGACCACAGCCCGCGTTTCTGGGACACCGTGCGTACCGTCGTGCCCGACTATGCCGAGCTTCGTTCCCAACTCAAGGACGAAGCTGTTCCAAAGTGGAGTTAGTGCTGTCTTGATTTCAAGAGTCCTTGCCGCCGCGTTTCTGAGTTTAGTGACGTTGTGCGCGCAAGCGCAAGAGTCCAGCTGGATACGCGTTTTTGACGTGATGTGGGAAGCCCACTGGCGCCAGAATGGCATCATGCAGAGCGTTGTGCGCTGGCCTATCAAAGAAGACCGGTCGTTGCTCTTCAGCGTCAACTCAAAGGCCAGCTCATCGAATGCTGAGCGGGCACGTGAGGCGATGGGTGTGGTGTCCAGCGCCGCGGGGCTGGTCTCGCGCGAAGTCCCGGAGGGCTCGGCTAACGTGCAGGTCGAATTCGAAATTCGTGAATTCACTCAGGATGAATTGCGGCAGTACTCATGTTTCACCCAGCCATCCTGGAAAAACTCGCTGTTTGAAAAGACAAGGGTTGTTTTGAGCGAGCGTTATACCTATCTTTGCGTTTATCACGAGTTGATGCACACCTTTGGGTTGCCTGGGCATCCGCAGGGTGAAACAGTCCTGAGCTATTTCGAAGGCAACGGGTTGACACTTAAGCCTATTGACCTGTTTATGTTGGCTGCGTGGTATTCCAACGACGTGGGTCCTGGAATGTATGCCTTGGCGTCAACCCGGGCGCTGAATCGGCGATGGATCAACCAATATGTTGCCGATGCCGACAAGGACCAGGCCCGCGCGGTCGAGCAAAGCTGGTTCGACAAGGTGATCGCGTCGCTGGAGGCCTATGCCTTTGGCAAGGGCGAGCCGCCGACCATCCTGTACCGCTCCGGCCGATTGAATTCAGAGGGCATGAAACGGGGTCTCATGTATGTTCAGGGCACGCTCGGCGACGCTTACCTCAATGGTTTTTTGCTGGCTCGCAATACCGCCAAGGGCTCAGAGCTGATGTTGATGTCAGCAAAAAACGGCAACGTGGCGGCCTCTTCCTACATCGCGCGAACGCTGACCAGCGGGAAATGGCCCGCCCCCCAAACCGAGCCACTATGCAAATGGCTGAAAGAGGCGCCGTTGGCCGAATCAGGCCTGACGGAAGCTGAACTGGCTAATACGATGGCGTCTCAGGCCTGCGCCGACAGCGCAGTGAACCGGTAAACCCCGTCGCTCCCTCGTGAGCGCGTTAGGCGACCATCAAACCAGAGCGCATGCAGGTGGGCGATGGACTCTCCCATTGCAAAGGTCGTCTGGTGCAGGTCCAGCTTGCGCTTGAACAATACAGGCAACACGTCGGCCGCGCTGCAGGGGTTTTGCGCACAAGCCTCCATCACCTCGGCTAAGCGGTCCCGGTGATGATCATGCAATTGCTGGATTCGCTTGTACAGGCCGGTGAAGGGCTTGCCGTGCGACGGCAGTGTGAGCGTGGCTTCGTCCAGCGCCTTGAACTTGTCGATGGAATCCAAAAAATGCTTGAGCGAGTTGGCTTCCGGTTCCTGGTCGTATACGCTCACGTTGGTAGAAATGCGCGGCAGCATCATGTCGCCGCCCAGCAAAACCTTCAGCTCTGCGCAATAAAGGGCGATGTGCTCGGGTGCATGACCGTAGCCACTGATACAGGTCCATGAGCGCCCTCCAATGATGATGGCGTCGCCATCCATCATGCGCCGGTATTGGCGTGGCACATCGGGTACGAGGGTGGGGAAATAATTGCTGCGGGCACGAATCTGCGCGACCGAATCCGGGTCGATCAGACCGTGTGAGGCGAAGAAGTCCGCAGCAGAGTCGCCACCAAAGCCGGTTGGGCCCATGGAGCCAATACGCGCCATGTTGTAGTCGGTGGCACTGATCCACAACCGGCAGTCGTGCTCCGGGGTGGTCCAGCGTTCACATAGCCAGTAAGCCAGCCCGATGTGGTCAGGGTGCATGTGCGTGACGATGACCCGCAATATCGGCAGGCCTTCCAGCTGGGATGCAAATATCAACTCCCACTGTGCCCGCGATTCGTCTCTGGCGATGCAGCAGTCCACCACCGTCCAGCCCTCGCGGCCATCCAGTTCATCACGCAATAGCCACAGGTTGATATGGTCCAGAGCAAAGGGAAGCGCCATGCGGATCCACTTGATGCCGGGCGCTACCACCATCGTCGTGCCCGGTTGGGGCATGGTGTCGCCGTTGGGGTAGTGGAGTTCCTGTTCGAGTGCGTTCATGTAGGATGCGGCGTGGGTTTGACGTTTACGTAAACGTCATATGTAATGACCGAATTGTATGGATGCTTCGGATTTGACGTGTCACCCATGTACGAACTGCCCTCCAACCTCACCTGACAACCATGGCGACGACTTACACCATCAGCGATCTGGCCAAAGAATTCGATTTGACGACCCGTGCTATCCGGTTTTACGAAGACATGGGGCTGTTGCAGCCCCAGCGCGCCGGCCCCGGCGGGCGTAGCCGGGTCTATTCCCCGCGGGATCGCACGCGCCTCAAGCTCACGTTGCGCGCCAAACGCCTGGGGTTGAGCCTGACCGAGGCCAAGGACATCATCGACATGTATGACAGTCCGCGCGACACCGGACCGCAGCTGAAGAAGTTTCTGGCCGTGCTGGCAGCACACCGCAAGGAACTGGAAGAGCAGATGGCTGACCTGGTGGCCAATCTGGACGAAGTCAAAACCCATGAAAAGGAAGCCCGGACGCTGCTGGCCAAGGCGGAAAAAGCGCGTCTGGTCAGCTGATTTGGTGTTCCGGCCGGTCTTCGCGCATAATTCGGGATCTAGTTGACGTTTACGTAAACGTCAACCATATGGATCTCTTGAATCATGACTGCCACTTCCATGTCGACTCCTGACCCTGACCACGTTGCACTGACCCGGCGGGTGCAAAGCAGTTTCGAGCGGCAAGGCATGATGGTTCACCTGGGGGCGCAATTGCTTCGCGTGGAGCCTGGCTTGTGCGAGATTGCATTGCCGCACTCAGAAAAAGTCACCCAGCAGCAGGGTGGTTTTCATGGTGGAGCCATGGGTGCTCTGGCAGATATCGCGGGCGGTTACGCCGCGTTGACCATGGCGCCCGATGGCATGGAAGTCACTACCGTGGAGTACAAAATCAATTTTCTTGCGGCCTTTGCTGGCGGTGAACTGCGAGCCACTGGTCGTGTGCTGAAAGCTGGCAGGCGCATCATTGTCACCACGGCTGACGTGGTGCATGTGGACGATAGCGGCAAGGTGACGGATTGCGCTGTCATGCAGCAGACGTTGGTGCCGGTTCCGAAGACCTACTGACAAAAAACTGGAGACATATCATGAACATGCCCGGACTCAACTTTCAGCTGGGTGAAGACATAGACGCGTTGCGTGACGCCGTGCATGAATTTGCACAGGCTGAGATAGCGCCACGTGCCGCTGAAATCGACCGCAGCGACCAGTTCCCCATGGACTTGTGGCGCAAGATGGGGGGCCTGGGCGTGCTGGGTATCACGGTTGGCGAGGAATATGGCGGCGCCAATATGGGCTATCTGGCGCACATGATTGCCATGGAGGAAATATCACGCGCCTCGGCGTCCGTCGGGTTGAGTTATGGTGCCCACAGCAACTTGTGTGTGAACCAGATCAAGCGCAACGGTACGGAAGCGCAACGCCAGAAGTACCTGCCCAAGTTGATTTCGGGTGAGCACGTGGGAGCGCTGGCCATGAGCGAGCCAGGCGCTGGCTCTGACGTGATCAGCATGAAACTCAAGGCCGAAGACAAGAATGGCTACTACCTGCTTAACGGCAGCAAGATGTGGATTACTAACGGGCCGGACGCCGACACACTGGTCGTGTACGCAAAAACCGAACCGGAACTGGGTGCCCGAGGGGTTACAGCCTTTTTGATTGAAAAAGGCATGAAAGGGTTTTCTGTCGCGCAAAAGCTCGACAAACTCGGTATGCGGGGCAGTCACACGGGCGAGCTGGTCTTCAACAACGTGGAAGTACCAGAGCAGAATATTCTGGGTGGCCTCAACAGCGGCGCCAGAGTGCTAATGAGTGGTCTGGACTATGAGCGTGCTGTGCTGACTGGTGGTCCGCTGGGCGTCATGCAGTCCGTGATGGACAACGTGATCCCATATATTCATGATCGGAAGCAGTTCGGCCAAAGTATTGGCGAGTTCCAGCTGATCCAGGGCAAGGTCGCAGACATGTACACCGTGATGCAGGCCGGACGGTCGTTCGCTTACACGGTAGCCAAGAATCTCGACATGTTGGGGACCGAGCATGTCCGGCAGGTGCGCAAGGACTGTGCGTCTGTCATCTTGTGGTGCGCGGAAAAGGCGACCTGGATGGCTGGCGAGGGCGTTCAGATTTTCGGGGGAAATGGTTATATCAACGACTATCCGTTGGGTCGCCTGTGGCGTGATGCCAAGCTATACGAAATTGGGGCGGGAACCAGCGAAATTCGCCGCATGCTGATAGGCCGAGAGCTCTTTGCTGAGACGATGTAGACGCTCCGTGGTAGCGACCAGCTTTCCGTGACAATCTCATCATGACTACTGAAATTGATGACCTGTTTGCCCACAACCGTGCCTGGGCCGCGCAAATGGAGCTGGAACGCCCCGGCTTTTTCACCAAGCTGCAGTCGCAGCAGCGGCCGCGCTACATGTGGATTGGCTGTTCCGACAGCCGGGTGCCGGCCAACCAGATCACTGGGCTTGACCCGGGCGAGGTCTTTGTTCACCGCAATGTGGCCAACGTGGTTGTGCACTCTGACCTGAATGCGTTGTCCACTATCCAGTTTGCAGTGGAGCATCTCAAGGTACGCCACATCATGGTGGTTGGGCATTACGGCTGCGCTGGTGTGCGCGCCGCGCTGCAAGGCGCACGCATCGGGCTGGCTGACAACTGGTTGCGCCATGTTCAGGATGTGCGCCTGCGCCACCGTCGGCGTATTGAGCACCTCAGCCCGGAGCTTCAGGAAGACGTCTTGTGCGAGATCAATGTGATCGAACAGGTTGGAAATGTGGCATTGTCCACGGTGATGCAGGATGCCTGGGCGCGCGGTCAGCAGTTGTCGGTGCACGGCTGGGTCTATGGTCTGCGCGATGGGTTGCTCAAAAACCTGGAAGTGACCATGGATGATTCCGCAAAAATTGTGGAGGTCTTCCGCGATGCCCTGAAACGCTATCCCCGGGCGGAGCAGACTGAGTAGGGCGCATGTTTCCCCAAAGACTGGACTCTACCGTTGCTTATGACATCGCCAAGGCGATGATGGACGGTTTTAATCGCCACTATCGGCTTTTTCGTACAGAGTCGGCGCGGGCCAAACACCGGTTTGAAACAGCGGACTGGCACGGCCAGCAGCGCGCCCAGCGCGAGCGCATCGAGTTTTATGATCTTCGTGTAAAAGAGTGCTCCAACCGGCTGGAGCGTGAATACAGGGCGGGCGAGCAGCCGATGGATATCTGGCAGCAGGTGAAACTGCACTACATCGGTCTCTTGGTTAATCACCACCAGCCTGAACTGGCCGAGACTTTCTTCAATTCGGTCACCACCAAGATTCTGCACCGGACCCATTTTCACAACGATTTCATTTTTGTGCGTCCGGCGGTTAGCACCGAATACATTGAAAACGGCGAGTCTGAAGCGCGGCCAACCTACCGCGCGTATTACCCGACATCGGCCAGCATGCGTGACGTGCTCGCGCAGATGGTGAAAGATTTTGACCTGCGCCGGTCATTTGAAGATCTTTCTCGGGACGCTGGATTGGTCGCGGACGCGATGAATGCCGCCCTGGGAGATGTCAAGCTGCGGGCCAACTTCCAGTTTCAGGTACTGACCAGCCTGTTTTTCCGCAACAAGGGCGCTTACATCGTGGGTAAGCTCATCAACGGCTTCAATGAGTTCCCGTTTGCACTGCCTATCCTGCATGTGGCCAACGGGGACAAATTGGCTATCGACGCCGCCCTGTTTGGCGAGGATGACCTGCTGATGCTGTTCAGCTTCGCGCGCGCTTACTTCATGGTGGACATGGAGATTCCGTCTGCCTATGTGCAGTTTTTGCGCAGCATGATGCCGCGTAAACCGCGCAATGAAATCTACAACGCGCTTGGGCTGGCCAAGCAAGGCAAGACTCTGTTCTACCGGGATTTTCTTCATCACCTGCGCCACTCCAGCGACAAGTTCCGCATTGCGCCCGGCATCAAGGGCATGGTCATGCTGGTATTCGATTTGCCGTCGTTTCCCTATGTGTTCAAGGTAATCAAGGACTACTACCCCCCGCAAAAGGACACCACGAGAGAACAGATCAAGGGCAAGTATTTGCTGGTGAAACAGCATGACCGAGTGGGTCGCATGGCCGATACGTTGGAGTACAGCGAAGTGGCATTTCCCCGTGAGCGGTTTGACGACGAATTAATTGCTGAACTCGAAAAGTTTGCGCCGAGCCAGCTGGAGGTCAGTGACCGTGATGGGGATGGTCATGTGGAAGTCATCATCAAACACGTATATATCGAGCGCCGGATGATCCCGCTTAATATTTATTTGCAGGAGGCATTTGACGCAGGCGGCGCGGGTGCTGGCGAGCTGGGGCCAACCGCCGCACGGGGGCGCGAGCAGATTGAGCGGGGTGTCGTTGAATACGGGAACGCCATCAAGGATCTGGTGGCTGCCAATATTTTCCCTGGCGACATGTTGTGGAAGAACTTTGGCATCACGCGCCACGGCAAGGTCGTGTTCTACGACTATGACGAAATCGAGTACATCACGGACTGCAAGTTCCGCAAGGTGCCCGCTCCGCGTAACGAGGAAGACGAAATGTCGGGCGAGGTCTGGTACAGCGTCGGTCCAAAGGACGTGTTCCCCGAAACCTTTGGTCCGTTCTTGTTGGGCAACTCGGCGGTACGCGAGATTTTCATGAAACACCATGCCGATCTGCTCGATGCGGCTTTCTGGCAGGGCCACAAGGACCGGATCCTGGCGGGCGACGTGATTGACGTGTTTCCGTATGACCGGGAAAAGAGGTTTCTGCCCGCCAACCGGCAGGCGGAGCGGGTCTGAGCTGCTATTTGATGTGCCTTGAATTATTTACTAGCTGAAGAGGTCTGAAATGTCTGAACAAATCGTGATTGTGGGTGCGGCCCGTACGCCGATGGGTAGTTTCCAAGGTGATTTTTCCTCGCTTGCCGCACATGACCTGGGTGGCGCCGCCATCAAGGCGGCGGTTGCACGCTCGGGCGTGTCAGGAGAACTGGTGAATGAAGTGCTGTTTGGCAACTGCCTGATGGCGGGCCAAGGTCAAGCGCCGGCACGTCAAGCGGCGTTCAAGGGTGGGCTGCCCATTAGCGCCGGCGCGGTCACCCTGTCCAAGATGTGTGGCTCGGGTATGCGTGCGGCCATGTTCGGTCACGACATGTTGTTGGCAGGCAGTGCAGACGTACTGGTGGCCGGCGGCATGGAGAGTATGACCAACGCTCCCTACCTGTTGCAAAAGGCGCGTGGCGGTTACCGCATCGGTCATGACCGCATGTTTGATCACATGATGCTTGATGGCCTGGAAGACGCTTATGAGCCGGGGCGTTCGATGGGTACGTTTGGTGAAGACTGCGCTGGCAAATATGCGTTCACCCGAGAGCAGCAGGACGCATTCGCCACCGCCAGCGTGCAGCGGGCCCAGGCAGCCACCCAATCCGGCGCATTTGCTGCCGAGATCACGCCCGTCACTGTCAAAACCCGTGCGGGCGAGGCTGTCGTCAGCATTGACGAAGGTCCCGGAAAGGTCAAGCTGGACAAGATTTCATCGCTTAAACCCGCCTTCAAGAAGGACGGCACCATCACGGCTGCCAGTAGCTCATCCATCAATGATGGTGCCGCCGCCATGGTGATGATGCGCGCAAGTACTTCTGCGAAGCTGGGAGCCCGGCCGCTCGCCCGTGTCGTGGCGCATGCCGTTTACGCCCAGGAGCCGAACTGGTTTGCCACCGCACCGGTAGGTGCCGTGCAGAAGTTGCTTACCAAAGCGGGCTGGAGTGTATTGGATGTGGATCTGTGGGAAGTGAACGAGGCTTTTGCGGTTGTGCCTATGGCGCTGATGCATGAACTGGGGCTGAGCCACGACATCGTGAATGTGAACGGCGGCGCCTGCGCGTTGGGCCACCCGATTGGCGCTAGCGGCGCACGCATCATGGTCACGCTGATTTATGCGCTCAAGGCGCGCGGGCTCAAGCGCGGCGTTGCTACGCTGTGTATTGGCGGGGGTGAAGCAACTGCAGTTGCAATTGAATTGCTATAGGTAGGGTAGCTGCTTGCGCACATATATCTAGAGGGCTGGAGGCTAATTTGATACTCAATCAGGACCAGGAAATGATTCGTGACGCGGTGCGCGCATTTGCCCGGGAGGAACTGTGGCCGAATGCTGCTCGCTGGGACAAGGATCATCACTTTCCGAAAGAGGCGCACAAAGGCTTGGCCGCCCTGGGCGCTTACGGAATATGTGTGCCTGAGGACCTCGGTGGTGCCAATCTGGACTACGTGACATTGGCGCTGGTGCTGGAAGAGATTGCAGCGGGTGACGGTGGCACCAGCACCGCCATCAGCGTGACCAACTGTCCGGTCAACGCTATTTTGATGCGCTACGGCAATTCCAAGCAGAAGAAGCAATGGCTGACGCCGCTGGCGCAGGGCCAGATGCTCGGTGCTTTTTGTTTGACCGAGCCGCACGTGGGGTCGGACGCCTCAGCACTCAAGACTGTTGCAGTGAAGGACGGTGATGGATACGTGATCAATGGTGTCAAACAGTTCATCACCAGTGGCAAGTATGGCGATGTAGCCATCGTCATTGCCGTGACAGACAAAGGTGCTGGCAAGAAAGGCATGAGCGCTTTCTTGGTGCCAACCAGCGCACCGGGCTATGTGGTGGCACGTCTGGAAGACAAGCTGGGACAACATTCAAGCGATACGGCACAAATCAACTTTGACAACTGCCGTATTCCCGCCGAGAACCTGATTGGTGCCGAGGGTGAAGGCTACAAGATTGCGCTGGGTGGCTTGGAGGGAGGGCGGATCGGCATTGCGGCGCAAAGTGTGGGTATGGCGCGCAGTGCATTTGAATGTGCACTTGACTACGCCAAGCAGCGTGAGAGTTTTGGCCAGTCCATCTTTAAGCACCAGGCGGTCGGGTTCAGGCTGGCTGAATGTGCCACACAAATTGAAGCCGCCCGCCAACTGATCTGGCATGCCGCCAGCTTGCGCGATGCAGGGCTACCCTGTCTGAAGGAAGCCGCCATGGCAAAACTGTTCGCCAGTGAAATGGCCGAAAAAGTCTGTAGTGCCGCGATCCAGACTCTGGGTGGCTATGGCTATGTGAGTGATTTTCCGGTTGAGCGCATCTACCGTGATGTACGTGTGTGCCAGATTTATGAGGGCACAAGTGACGTGCAAAAAATCATCATCCAGCGTGCACTGGCGTGACCGTCGAAGCAGCCTAGTTTGCGATCTTTGAGTTTTTGCGCGACCGGCGTTGCAGGACTTGCATCAGCAAGAACAGCGTCGTCGAAAAGACGATCATGATGGTGGCGACGGCCGTCAGAGCAGGGGTCATGCTATCCCGCAGTCCGGAAAACATCTCGCGTGGGAGCGTCCGTTGATCCGGCCCTGCAATCAGCAATGCAATAACGACATCGTCAAACGACGCAGCAAAAGCAAACAGGGCACCAGAAGCCATGGCGGGCATGATGCCGGGTAATGTGACCCGCAAGAAGCAAACCCCAGGCGTTGCGCCACAAGCCGCAGCCGCACGAGCCAGATTGGGGTCGAGAATTTCCAACGCGGTCAGTACGGGGACGACCACAAAAGGCACGGCAATCACGGTGTGCGCAATGATCAAGCCGCTATAGGTACTGGTAAGAGACAGCGGCGCCAGAAAAAAATAAGATGCAACGGCAATCAGGATAACGGGAACGATCATGGGAGACAGGACAACCAGCTTGAGTGCCTCGCTCCACCACGCCTTGTGGCGCATCAGGCCCAACGAGGCCAGTGTTCCAAGGATGACAGAGATGAGGGTGGCAACGGCACCAACATACAGTGAATTGCCCAGAGCTGTCAGCCATTTGCCACCACCCAATACTTCCTCGTACCAGCGCAGCGACAGGCCCGGCAAAGGGTAGGTCAGGAAAGAGCCACTGGAGAAAGACAGCGGAATGATGGCGGCGATCGGTGCCAGCAAGAACACCAGAACGCCGGTGCAAAGCAACCAGTAAAGCAGCTTCCAAGGCTTCATTACAGCATCAACCCATGGACAGCGCGCGGCCGCCAGATACTTTGTGTGCTACGGCATACAAGAGGATGGTCGTGGCCAACATCATCAGACCCAATGCGGAAGCCAAGCCCCAATTACCCGTGTCGGTAGTGTAAGTAGCTACAAAATACGACAGCATCTGGTCGGCCCCGCCACCGACTAGAGCCGGTGTAATGTAGTAGCCCATGGCCAGAATGAATACCATCAATGACCCCGCCACGATTGCCGGTGCCGCCATTGGTAGATACACCCTGAAAAAGGCGGTAACAGGGCGCGCGCCCAAGCTGGCAGCGGCCCGCATATAGTGCGGCGGAATGCCCTTGAGCACGCTGTACAACGGGAGGATCATGAATGGAAGCAATACATGAGTCATGGCAATCAGGACGCCAGTGCGGTTGTAAATCAGGGTCAACGGCTCTGCAATCAGGCCCAAACGCATTAGCAAGCCGTTGACCATGCCCTCTTTTTGCAGTACCACAACCCATGCCGCTGTGCGCACTAGCAATGATGTCCAGAAGGGTAGCAACACCAGAATCATCAACCAGTCAGCTGTCTTTTCAGTCACCTGTGTCAGCAGCAACGCCACGGGGAAGCCCAAAAGCAGGCACAAGATCGTTACGCTGGCACTGATACCCAAAGTGCGCAAGAGCACGTCGATATAGATGCGGTTGGCCTCGGTCGCGTGCTCAATCTCACCCTTGGCATTGCGCGTCAGATCGAACGCGGCCAACAGGTAGTAAGCTGAGAATGGCCCGTTCGCTCGCCGTACAGCCGCAAAGAATTCAGGGCTTGCAAGAGCAGGGTCAACCGTCGCAAAAAAATCTTGATTGAAAGCAGTGTCGGCAGGGGCCGAGGAAACTTCACGGGCGGCACGCATCAGTGTGCTGCGAACGCCGTTGACTTCATAATTCAAGCGCCGAGCCGCATCGGCAAGCGTGCTGGCTGCACGGGCTTCAGTCAAGTCCTGGGCGAAGCCCGGAAAGAGGCTCGCAGGCAGGGCCTGCCCGGGTTGCCACGATTGCAACACGGTTAGAGTTCTGGGCAGTGCGCGAGGTACTTCAGCCTCACGCACTGCTAGCGAAAGCAACCATACCAGCGGCACGACAAAGAATACCAGCAGAAACCCGGTAAGGGGTAACAGCAAGGCACTTCGTTGGCGCGTCAGCATGGCCGCAGACTCAGTCAGGAAGCCTGAAAATCACTTCGTACCGGACCACTTGGTCCAGCGCTCGGCGAGTTTGTCGCCATTGTCGATCCAGAACTTCACGTCTTCAGCGAAAGCCAGTTTCAAATTGTCCGGATTGGTTGGCAAGTCACCCATCAAGGTCTTGTCGATCAGTGGTGCAGCGGCAGCTGCCGTCACACCATAACGAACGAACTTCGGCAACTTGGCCTGATTGTCAGGTCTGCCCATGAACTCGACCAGCTTTTCGGCATTTGCTTTTTGGGGCGTCCCCTTCATGATTACCCAGCTGTCCATGGTGTAGGGTGTATCTTTCCAGACGATCTTGAAGTTCTTTTTGTCCTTCTCGTTCGCAGCGGTGATGCGGCCGTTGTAGGCGGTTGTCATGACAACGTCGCCGGCAGCGAGCATTTGTGGAGGCTGTGCACCGCTCTTCCAGAACACCAGGTCAGACTTGATCGTGTCCAGCTTCTTGAACGCCCGCTCGATACCTTCTGGTGTACGCAGAACCTTGTATACGTCCTTGGAGGAAACACCATCAGCAATCAGGGCCACTTCCAGATTCCACTTGGCACCATTGCGGATGGAGCGTTTGCCAGGTATTTTCTTGGTGTCGAAAAAGTCGCCCCAGCCATTGGGAGCCGCCTTAATCTTGTCACCATCGTATGCCAGCACCAGGTTGTAAATGATTGCGCCTACGCCGCAGGCATGAACTGTTCCGGGCAGATAACGCGCCGCGCCACCGATCTTGGCGACATCCAGCTTTTCATACAACCCTTCATCGCAGCCGACTTCCAGTTCGTCTGCCTCAACCTGGACCACATCCCACGTGTTATTGCCGCCCTTGATCTTGGTTCTCAGTACACCCAAGCCGCCATCCCAAGCCTCGTCGGTCAATTTGGTTCCCGAGGCGTTGAAAGGTTTGAAAAACACTTCCTTTTGCCCATCCTGATAGGCGCCACCCCATGACACGACGTTGAGATCCCGCGATTGCGCCAAAGCCTGGCTACCCAGGCAGGCCAAAAATACGGCACCTGCGATTGTTGCGACTGCTTGCTTTTTCATACCCATTCTCCTTCGTAAAAAATCAGACTATCTATCAAAATATCCATGCATCTTCGGGACGAAATCCCAGACACAGGTTCTGTCCCACAACCAAACCCTGCGGCAATGCCCCGGGGTTGATTTTTGCAAACCACTGTGCCTCCGTCGCATCTTCCTTGCCGACGTCGTTCAAACGGGCAACAAGCCGCCAATGGTCCCCTTGATGAATGAGGTCAAGTAATGTGCCATTCAGGCAGTTATGGGTCGTCAGTGAAGCACGGTCGGCAGCCACCTGAAGAAACTCTGGCCGCACGCATAGTGTGAGAGGGGCGCTTCCCGTTAGCCCCGAGTTGCGACTGCGCGCGTACAAGCTTTGGCCGCCAGTCGTCCTGACCTTAATGGTGCCTTTTTCTTTAGCGGGTGTTTCACTGGCTTCCAGGGTCGCTGAGACCATGTTGTTGTCACCCAGAAAGCTGGCAACAAACGGATTGGCGGGCGAATCGTATAAGACTTGCGGTGAGGCGAGTTGCTCAATGCGACCTTGGTTGAATACCGCCACTCTGTCAGATAGCGTCATGGCTTCGGACTGGTCGTGTGTGACAAACACCATCGTGACGCCCAATTCCCGGTGCAACCGCCTGATTTCAAGCTGCATTTCCTCACGCAGTTTCTTATCCAGTGCCGACAAGGGTTCGTCCATTAACACTACCCGTGGTTCAAACACCAGGGCGCGAGCAAGCGCGACACGTTGTTGCTGGCCACCCGAGAGTTGGTTGGGCTTGCGCTGTGCAAAGCTTTCCAGATGAACCTTTGCCAGGGCCGCTGAGACTTTGGTCGCAATGTCCGTTGCCGGGACCTTGCGCACCGACAACGGGAACGCAACGTTTTCAGCCACGGTCATATGGGGAAACAGCGAGTAACTCTGGAACACCACACCCATATTGCGAAGATGGGGCGGGAGCGACTCGATGGATTTACCATCAAGCCGAATGAAACCTGCGCTGGGCGCTTCAAATCCGGCCAGCAACATGAGCGTTGATGTTTTGCCGGAACCGGAAGGCCCCAGAAGCGTCAGAAACTCACCCGTCTCAATGTGCAGGTTCAAGTCATCCACAGCAGCGTTGGCGCTTCCTGGGTAACGCTTGTATACGTGTTCAAACTCGATTAGAGCCATGTTCTGCAAACCTTAACTGTCTTCGGCACTATAAGTCACACAGCTCAGTCAGTTCATTTCGCCTTGCCAAGTTTGAACCCAGGCCAGCGTATCAGCCAGCGCCAAGTTCGTACGTTCCAGCAATTGGTCAATTTCCGACTCCGAAATGATCAGTGGAGGAGAAAAAGCGATCACGTCACCTCCCAGAACCCGCACGATGAGCCCATGAGCTTGCGCGCGGCTGACGAAGTAGTTGCCGACACCCCTCTTGGGATCAAAGGGTTTGCGTTGCGCCGGATCGGAAGCCAGTTCAATAGCCCCGATCAGACCCAGGCCGCGTGCATCACCTACCAACGGATGTCCTTTAAGTTTTTGCAAGCCTTCTTGCAATCGTGGACCTACCTTGGCGACGTGTTCGATGACTTTGTCGTCCTCGTAAATGCGAAGGGTTTCGAGCGCAATTGCGCACGCTAATGGATGGCCGCTATAGGTATAGCCGTGCCCAAAGACGCCAACGGCAGCGCTGGTGTCTGCGATCGTCTGGTAAATCTCGTCTGTCAAATACAGCGCTGACATGGGTACATAGGCCGACGTCAGCATTTTTGCCACGGTGATCATGTCGGGCTTCAAGTCGAATACCTCGGTGCCAAACGCCTTTCCCAATCGTCCAAATCCGGTGATGACCTCATCGACCAGAAAGAGGATGTCGTACTTCTTCAAAATGGCCTGCACCTTGGCAAAGTATCCTGGCGGAGGCACGATGACCCCACCTGCGCCCTGAACGGGTTCGGCTATAAAGGCGGCAACCGTTTCAGGACCTTCGCGCAGAATGGTGTCCTCCAACTCCTTTGCCAACCGGTCAACAAATTGGCTCTCCGTTTCGCCTGGCAATCCGAATTGGTACAAATGAGGGCAACTGACCCGAACGATGCCCGGCAGTGGGAGGTCAAAGTGCTGGTGCATGGTAGCCAACCCTGACATCGACGCAGCGGCAGCTGTTACACCGTGGTAACCCTTGTTTCGCGCAATGATCTTTTTCTTGAGTGGTCGGCCCTTTGCATTGTTGTAATAGCGGACCAGTTTGAAAGCCGTGTCATTTGACTCGGAGCCCGAGTTGGCAAACAGTATTCTTGCCATGGGCACAGGCGCCCACTTGATCATGGCTTCAACCAGGGCGGGTACCGGACCAGGAACTTTGCCGGAGAACGAATGGTAGTAAGGCAAAGTCGACATCTGGCGTGTCGCAGCTTCCACCAGTCGCTTCTCGGAAAAACCCAATGAAGCGCACCACAGCCCAGCCATACCCTCGATATAGGCTTTACCGTGCTCATCGAAAACCTGAACCCCTTCGCCCCGGACGATGACTAAAGGGCCGTCCTTCTCCAACTGACGAAGCTGGGTGTAGGGATGCAGGTGATGTTTGAGATCACTCTGGCCCGCCAACGAAATTTCCGCACTTGATACGTTCATAAATTACCTTTACTGCACAAATCTCCTTGCCAATCCAAGGAAGATCGCAGTGTCTCAAAAAAAACGGGGATTCCCGCCCCCCCCTTCACCAACGGCCAAAACAAGTGAAGCTATAACCGTGCCAGCAATCTTCGGTTTGGTTGAACCACTGATTGCGTAGCAGTCCGAGACATAAGTAGGGTAGGTGCAAGCAACCGTGAATGTAGGTTCGACTTGCGCCAGCTACCATATACAGGTGTCCTCTATTTGATGATGTACTGTGCTGCAAGCACCCCCTATACAGATAAACCCTCGAAGTCTACCTAACGGTTGGCTTCCCCCCCATGCTTTCTCTCGATCCACAAAGTTCGACGCCCTTGGTGATGCAGATCGTCGACGGATTTCGTCTGGCCATACAGGATGGTTCTCTGCGCACGGGCTCCAAAGTCCCGTCCATTCGGCAACTTGCTCATGCTCATGACGTAAGCGTGTTCACGGTGGTTGACGCGTACGACCGTCTGGTGGCGCTAGGATACTTTCAGTCGCGTCCCCACTCGGGATTTTTCGTGAAACAGAGGCCGGCATCTGCTGTCGAGGTTCCCGGACATGGGCCCAATTTCAGCTTTGACTCCATGTGGTACCTCCGCCGGATTTTCGAAAATCGGGCGCTTCGCATGAAGCCCGGCTGCGGCTGGTTGCCTGGTGACTGGTTGTTTCAAGAGGGTGTGCGTCGCAGTTTACGCAGCCTTGCCGCCGATAACGTTGATCTGGGCGGTTACGGGGAGCCAAAAGGGTATCCTCCCTTGCGCCTGATTGTTCGCGATTTGCTCGCGGAGCAGGAAATCGCAGTGACCTCGGAGCAGGTGTTGCTCACGCACGGTTCCAGCCAGGCGATGGACCTGGTTTCGAGGCGACTTGTTCGACCGGGTGACGCAGTGCTTGTCGATGACCCCGGATACCCCAATCTACTTTTTTCACTACGGTTCTTGGGAGCTCGTCTTTTTGGAGTTCCGCGAACCCCCGCTGGCTATGACCTGTTGGCATTGGAGCGGTTAGTCATAGCGCACCAGCCCAAGGTATTCTTTACTCAACCCAGACTTCAAAGTCCCACAGGTTCCGTAGCCCAACTCGCGCATTTGCATAAGGTGATGCAGCTCGCAGACAAGCATGACTTTCTGGTTGTCGAAAATGACATTTACGCTGACCTGGATCCCGAACCTAGGCCGTCTCTTGCCAGCCTGGACCAGCTAAGTCGGGTCATTTATGTCAGTAGCTTTTCCAAGACGATCTCGCCAAATATTCGTGTGGGCTACTTGGCGGCTAATCCGGATTTACTGGAAGATCTGGCTCAACTCAAAATGATCTCGGGGCTGACGTCATCCGAGTTCAGCGAACGACTGGCTCATGGCGCGCTGATTGACGGGCGCTGGCGCAAACACCTGCGGGGTTTGCGGGAACGATTGGCAAGTTCACACGAGTTGGCCGCGATGCGGCTTCTACAAATCGGGTTCGAGATTTTCACGGAACCCAAAGCTGGTGTATTCCTTTGGGCACGCCATCCCGCCATACCCAACGCTGCCGAACTGGCGTACAAAGCAGCCGAACAGGACATTCTGCTCGGACCAGGCCATTTGTTCAGCCCAGGTTTGGAGCCCAGTGCCTGGCTTCGCTTTAACGTCGCCTTCTGCGATGATCCGGTGATCTTTGCGTTCCTTGAGGCGCAATGCCGAACTACTTAATCAGGAATTCCCGAATACATGTCTGTCCAGAAAACCGCAATCGTTACAGGTGCCAGTAGGGGCATTGGTCATGCTGTCGCTCAACGTTTTCGAACGCTGGGCTGGCGTGTCATCACAGTGTCTCGGCAGCCACTACCCGATCAATGTCCCTGGGCCGCTGAAAGCAACACGCATATCCAGCTGGACTTGTCGGACCTGAACGAGATCGTGAAGACAGTCGATACATTACGCCCTCTAATTGCAGGTTCTCAGTTGCACGCATTGATAAACAACGCAGGAACTTCACCCAAAGGCCCCAATGGCGAACGCATGAATTCGCTGACAACTGACTTGGATGAATGGCAGGCGATGTACAACACGAACTTCTATGCACCGCTCGTGCTGACCCGGGGTTTTGCTCAGGAGCTGTCCAATGCCAAAGGTGCGGTGGTCAACCTGTGCTCAATCGCAGGCCATCGGGTCCATCCTTTCGCGGGGGCAGCCTACGCTACTTCCAAGGCGGCACTATCAGCACTGACCCGGGAAATGGCCGCCGACATGGCTCCAATGGGTGTTCGAGTCAACGCAGTTTCGCCAGGTGAAATCAAGACAGCCATTCTCTCTCCTGGAACTAGCGCTATTGTTGACAACGTCATCCCGATGCACCGTCTAGGGCAAGTGGAGGAAGTGGCTGATCTGATTGAATTTCTATGCAGTGAAAAGTCTTCCTACATTACCGGTGCAGAGATGGCAATCGACGGGGGTCAAAGCGTATGAGGCATTTGGTATGAGGCATGAGAACTGAGCCTCGTATCGGCACTAGGACACCAGGTTTAGGACACTAGGTAGATGTTTGTAACTCCATAATGATGGAACGTGTGCCGCCGTCTTCTTGCACTTCCGAATCCCGAAATCCCAACGAGTGCGCGAGCTCCAGCATTCGGTGGTTCTCCCGGAGGACTGTTGCAACAATCCGCTGCGTACCCTGGGCACGCAGGTAACCGATGAGTTTGTCCAGGAGCAGCTGGCCCAAGCCTTTTCCCTTGAGTTCCGAGCGGATGATGATGCCAAATTCGGCATTAATGTTGTCAGGATCTGCCATGGCACGAACCACGCCTTGCGTTTGAGGCAAACCATCTGGTCCTGGCGCGATGGCGATAAATGCCATCTCCCGGGTGTAGTCGATCTGGATGAGTCGGGCGAGCTCGCTGCGTTCCATGGTGCGTCGGCTGTAGAACACCCGCATCCGGATGTCCTCGGGTGCCAGACTTGAGAGGAACTCGGCGTGCAAGGCCTCGTCTTCAGGTCGAATCGGCCGCAGCTCAAGCTTGACACCTTGCCAGTCGACGATTTCTGCCAGCTCGGCCGGGTAGGGTCGAATGGCAAAGTTAATGGCTCCAGCAGGTGCCGTGGCACTCAAGCGGATGCGGGCGTCCAGCGCAATGGCGCCCTCATGGTTCACCAACAACGGGTTGATGTCCAGTTCTGCGAGTTCGGGTATGTCGGCCAGCATTTGCGATGTTGCCAGCAATACTGAAAGCAGGGCCCCCTCGTCCACCGCGGGGGTATCCCGCCAGCCTTTCAGTAGTCTGGATATCCGGGTGCGCGAGATCAGCGCCCGGGCCAGAGGTACATTCAACGGTGGAAGCGCAACTGCCCGGTCTGCCATCACCTCGACTGCGGTGCCACCTTGCCCGAAAAGGATGATGGGGCCAAAAACGCGATCGATCGTTGCTCCCACGATAACTTCCTGTACATACTTGCGCCGTACCATGGCCTGCACGGTGAATCCGTCGATGACCGCGTCGGGCCGCAGCGTTCCCACGCGGGACAGCATAATTCGCGCCGCGTCGCGAACCTCATCGGCGCTATCCAGATTAAGCGCCACGCCCCCGACATCTGATTTGTGCGAGATCTGATCAGAAAGTATCTTGATCACCACCGGGAACCCAATGCGTGTGGCCTCTGCCGCCGCGAGCACTGCGTCTGGTGCCACCTTGCTGGTGACGACGACAGGCACTCGGTAAGCCTCGAGAATCGCTTTGGCCTGAGGCTCGGTCAACATCTCCTGTCCACTGGCCAACGCCTGTCGCACAATCTCCGCTGCCGCCGCACGATCGGGGGCAAGCTGGGCCGTTTCAGCCGGGGGCGCCTCAATCAATTCAGACTGGTTACGTTCATAAGCCTGTAGCATTGCCAGCGCCTGCACCGCTTCTTCCGGCGTCTCGAAACTGGCAATGTTGGCCTGTTTGAAGAGTTCACGTGCCTGCTCAACCGCATGTCCCCCCAGCCAGCAACTCATCAACCTGGGTGCCCGTGCGTCAGGAGGACGCGCAACAGGCACCAGCGCACTCGCAATGCTGGTGCTTGGCACGATGGCCGTTGGCGCGTGTATGAACAAAATGGTGCCACAAGCCGGTTCTGCAGACAGTATTTCAAGTGCCTGAACATATCGCTCTACCGGTGCGTCACCGATGATGTCCACGGGGTTGCCGTGCGACCAGTTGGACGGCAGCACGCTGTCGAGTTGTTCCATTGTTAAGGTAGGCAGCGTCGCGAGCGGGACGCCCTGCGCCGCCGCTGCATCTGCGGCCATCACGCCCGCACCACCACCATTGGTCAGAATGGTCAACGCTCCGCTACCTGCAGCCCGGCAACGAGTGAGTGTTTCCGCAGCCAGAAACAATTCCTGCAGGGTATTCACGCGCAGCATTCCGGCGCGGGCAATGGCTGCCTCGTATACGTCATCGGAGCCGGCAAGAGCGCCAGTGTGGGAAGCAGCGGCCTTCTGTCCCTGCTCGGAACGCCCCGCCTTGATCACGATAACGGGTTTGTTTCTGGCCGCTGCCCGCGCGGCTGAGATGAATTTGCGCGGGGATTCAATGGACTCGATATAAAGCAGGATGGCCTTCGTGTGAACGTCGGTGGCGAGATAGTCCAACATATCGCCAAAATCGACGTCCGCATGCTCGCCGAGCGATACAAAATGCGAAAACCCGATTCGTTGCGCGTCGGCCCAGTCCAGCATCGCTGTTACGAGTGCCCCCGATTGAGATACAAAGGCCAATTCACCCTTATGTGCGTTGATGTGGGCAAAACTGGCATTGAGTCCCGCGTGTGGTGACAACAAGCCAATACAGTTGGGGCCGAGCAACCGAACCAAATGCGGGCGCGCAGCATCCAGCATGGCCTGCTTTTGGGAGGCGTCCAGACCGGCAGTCAACACGATGGCCGCCCGGGTGCCGCGTAGTGCCAACTCTTTTACCAGCGCTGGAACGGATGCTGGGGGAGTGCATATCACCGCAAGCTCTGGCGTTGTTGGCAAATCGGACACGCTGGCATAGACGCGTTGCTGTCCAAACGCGCTGTATTTTGGGTTGACGGGATAGACCAGTCCTGGAAAGCTTCCTTGCGTGAGGTTATGCCAGACAGTGGCTCCTACGCTGCCTGGGCGCTCAGAGGCGCCAATAACTGCAACTGAAGTTGGGTCAAAAAGGGAGTCCAGATTGCGTACGCTCATGGTTTCCTTGCCGATACTTATCGATACCGCAAGCTTAAGGCGTATTGATGACGGCAATCCAAGTGGCGTTCGACGTGTTGCGGGTGTCACGCAGGATTCATAATCTGCTGTCCCGGAAATTCGAAGTCATTCAGGAGATACCTACATGCCCATCACCAAAGGATCCCGGCAACTCGTTGATGAAGCCAGCGCGCAAATAACGACCTATTCCGTTGCACAGGTCCTTCCACGGATCGGCCAGGCCCGCCTCCAACTGGTGGATATACGCGACGTGCGCGAACTTGAGCGCGAAGGAACCATTCCTGGCGCCTTTCATGCTCCACGGGGCATGCTGGAGTTTTGGGTCGATCCTGAATCGCCCTATTTCAAACCAATATTTGCCAACGAGAACACGGAGTTCGTATTGTTTTGCGGCGCTGGCTGGCGCAGCGCTTTGACTGCCAAAACCTTACAAGACATGGGAATGACAAACGTCGCGCACATTGAGGGCGGGTTTGCGGACTGGGTCAAGCAAGGTGCACCAACTGAAACTCTGGAGCAGCGCAAGGCCAGAAAGGTGTGAAGCAACTGCAAGGCCATGAACACTGCCCCTGTGGGCGGCTGGACGCAAGGGGGCATGTTCTGCCTTACGCGCAGTGCTGCGGTCGTTTCCTGGAGGCCGGACACCATGCCGCGGACGCGTTATCCCTGATGCGCTCACGCTATGCGGCATTTGTGCTGGAGCGTGAGCCGTACTTATTGGCTACCTGGCATGTGAATCATCGTCCGGCCGGTATTGAATTTGTACCGCAGGCAAAATGGCTCGGACTGGACGTGCGTACGAGCCAGCAACTGGATGAAACACACGCAGAGGTGGAGTTCGTTGCACGGCAACGGGTGGCGGGGCGGGCTGTGCGTCTGCATGAGCGAAGCCGCTTTCTGAAAGAAAATGAACATTGGTATTACCTGGACGGAGCAACATGAAATTCGATGCGGTGCTGTTTGACTGTGATGGTGTCTTGGTGGATAGCGAGCCAATCACTAACGGGGTATTGCGCGACATGTTGCAAGAGCGGGGCTGGAGCCTGACGGTAGCCGAATGTATGAGTCTGTTTGTTGGCAAAACAGTTCGAGATGAGGCTGCACTCATTGAGCAGCGTACAGGCACAGCAGTGACTGAGGACTGGTTGACGTCATTCAGGGAGCGACGCAACGAGGCGCTGGAAGAGCGCCTGACGGCTATTACGGACATACACGATGCTGTTCATCGGGTACACGCCCATCATGGTGGGCGCATTGCGTGCGCGTCAGGGGCAGACCGGTTCAAAGTTGAGCTGATGCTGCGCAAGCTTGAATTGATGAGTTATTTTGACGGAAGAATCTTCAGTGGCTACGAAACTCCGCGCTCCAAACCGTTTCCTGACGTGTATCTGGCTGCTGCTGCCGCACTGGGTGCTGATCCCCGACGTTGCGCGGTCGTGGAAGACACGGTGGTCGGCGTAACGGCTGGCGTGGCTGCCGGAGCAACGGTATTCGCCTACTCGCCCCCCACATCGGCTCATGTCAATGCAGCCAGCCTGCGTGAGGCAGGCGCACATCACATATTTACCCGGATGGCTGACTTGCCGGACTTGCTGTCTTTGCAAACCGTGACACAATTGACGTTTACGTAAACGTCAACTACGCTGGCGACCAGCCGGCCCTCCTTCCTGAAAGCGCCAAAATGCCCGTTCTGGAGACCCAACTCAACGTCCGCTCCGCAGATTTTCAGGCCAATGCGTTTGCCATGCGCGATTTGGTGGCGGATCTCAATGCCCAGGTTGCCAAAGCTCAGGAGGGCGGAGGCGAGGTGGCGCGGGCGCGTCATACGGCGAGAGGAAAGCTGCTTCCACGTGAACGGGTGCAAATGCTGCTGGACCCCGGCACTCCGTTTCTGGAGTTGAGCCCGCTGGCCGCTCTGGGCATGTATCCCGACAAAGATGGCAGTGATAGTGCGCCCTGTGCAGGGGTTATTGCCGGTATCGGTCGCGTCAGTGGCGTGGACTGCATGATTGTCTGCAACGATGCCACCGTCAAGGGGGGCACCTATTACCCGCTGACGGTCAAAAAGCACCTGCGGGCACAGGAAGTGGCTCAACAGAATCGATTGCCGTGTATCTATCTGGTGGATTCCGGCGGAGCCAATTTACCCAACCAGGACGAAGTTTTCCCCGATCGGGACCATTTTGGGCGCATATTTTTCAATCAGGCCAACATGAGTGCGCAAGGCATTGCACAGATTGCGGTGGTCATGGGCAGTTGCACCGCTGGCGGAGCCTATGTGCCGGCCATGAGCGACGAAAGCATCATTGTCAAAAATCAGGGAACGATTTTTCTGGGTGGCCCACCACTGGTGAAGGCTGCCACGGGTGAGGTCGTTACAGCCGAAGATCTGGGCGGTGGCGACGTACACACGCGCCTGTCCGGTGTGGCTGACCATCTCGCGCAGAATGACATGCATGCGTTGGCTCTGGCGCGAACATCCGTTAAGAACTTGAATATAAAAAAGCCTCAAGCCACCGCGCATGTTGCACCATTAGCTCCTAAATTTGCAGCGGACGAGTTGTATGGTGTGATTCCTGTAGACACCCGCAAGCCCTTCGACGTACGCGAGATCATTGCCCGCATTGTTGATGCGTCCGAATTTGATGAATTCAAGGCACGATACGGCACAACGCTAATTTGTGGATTCGCCCATATTGAAGGCATGCCTGTGGGCATCATTGCCAATAACGGCATTCTGTTCAGCGAGTCGGCGTTGAAAGGCGCGCACTTCATCGAGTTGTGCTGTCAGCGCAAGATTCCACTGGTTTTTCTGCAGAACATCACCGGCTTCATGGTGGGGCGTAAGTATGAGAACGAAGGTATTGCCCGTAACGGCGCCAAGATGGTCACCGCAGTGGCTACGGCCGCAGTGCCTAAATTCACCATCATCATTGGTGGCAGCTTCGGAGCGGGCAATTACGGTATGTGCGGCAGAGCTTACTCGCCGCGTTTCTTGTGGATGTGGCCGAATGCACGCATATCGGTCATGGGCGGTGACCAGGCCGCCGCTGTGCTGGCCACGGTTAAGCGCGACGGAATTGAAGGGCGTGGCGGGAACTGGAGCATGGAAGAGGAAGAGGCGTTCAAGGCGCCCATCCGTCGTCAGTATGAAGAACAGGGGCACCCCTACTTCGCCACTGCCAGGTTATGGGATGACGGCGTAATTGATCCTGCAGATACGCGTCGTGTATTGGCGTTGGGATTGAGTGCCTCGCTCAATGCGCCGATCCCTGATACACAGTTCGGTATTTTCCGGATGTGACGCTCTATTTTCAACGCGAATCGTTAGCACTCGATCCAATCCATTCACACCGACATCTCAGGAGTCGATCATGGAAACCCTGCTTCAAATTTGGCAGACCCTTTCGGCAGGGACATCAACTGCCGTCGGGCAAGGCGTCCAGTCTCTGGACATGCCGGCCCTGCTGGCTTTGGCAGCTGTATTGGGCTGGGCCAGCGGACTGCGTCTGTACGCAGTGGTCTTCATTACAGGGCTGGCTGGCGTGATGGGCTGGATACCTTTGCCCAAAGGGTTGCTCCTGTTGCAACACCCGGCTATGTTGGCAGGTAGCGGCTTCATGCTTTTCGTCGAGTTTTTTGCAGACAAAATTCCTGGCATCGACTCACTCTGGGATGTCGTGCATTCGGTCATCCGCGTTCCCGCCGGGGCTGCTCTGGCTGCCGGAGTATTTGGCGCTGACAGTGCCACGATGGGTACTGTCGCGGCCCTGTTGGGCGGATCGCTGGCCGCTACTTCGTTTGCTACCAAAGCGACCACCCGGGTAGCTGTAAATAGCTCGCCTGAGCCGTTTTCAAATATAGCGGTGAGTTTGCTGGAGGACGGGTTGGTGGTCGGGGCCATGTGGCTGGCAACGAACTACCCAGTGGCTTTCGGCATCACGCTGGCGATCACACTCGTGCTGATGGTCCTTTTGCTGACCACCTTGTTCAAGTTTCTGAAAGCATTGGTGCGGCGCATTGGTGGCTGGCTAGGGCCTGTAGCCACTCCTTGAGAAATCATTATGTTTACAAAAATTCTGATCGCAAATCGTGGAGAGATTGCCTGCCGGGTTGCAGCTACTGCAAGACGGATGGCTGTCAAAACCGTAGCGGTATATTCCGATGCAGATGCCAACGCCAAGCATGTGGGGGCTTGTGATGAGGCGGTATACATTGGTGGTAGTGCGCCCAAGGACAGCTACCTGCGCTGGGAGCGCATTCTGAATGCTGCCAAAGTCACTGGGGCACAGGCGATTCATCCTGGCTACGGATTCCTGAGTGAAAACGAAGAGTTTGCTCAGGCTTGCGCAGATGCCGGGCTGGTTTTCATCGGGCCACCACCATCCGCCATCAAAGCCATGGGACTCAAAGCCGAGTCAAAGCAATTGATGGAAAAAGCTGGCGTCCCGCTTGTGCCTGGTTACCATGGACACGACCAAGGTTCGGTGTTGCTCAAATCTGAGGCTGCTCGCATTGGCTACCCGGTGCTCATCAAGGCCAGCGCCGGCGGCGGTGGCAAAGGCATGCGCGCAGTGGACAAGGCGGAAGACTTTGATGCCGCACTGGCCTCCTGCAAGCGCGAAGCCATCAATAGCTTTGGCGACGATGCCGTTCTGATTGAAAAGTACGTTCAGCGGCCTCGTCACATCGAAATTCAGGTCTTTGGAGACACACAGGGAAATTACGTGCACTTGTTTGAGCGCGATTGCTCTGTGCAGCGCCGGCACCAAAAGGTACTGGAGGAAGCTCCGGCACCCGGCTTGGCAGAGCACATGCGACAACAAATGGGTGATGCGGCCATTGCGGCGGCACGAGCAGTGAAATATGTCGGCGCCGGTACGGTGGAGTTCATCGTGGAACAAAAGCCTGATGGCGCCATGAATTTCTTCTTCATGGAGATGAACACACGCCTTCAGGTTGAACACCCTGTTACGGAGGCGATCACTGGGTTGGACCTGGTGGAATGGCAGTTGCGGGTTGCTTGCGGGGAAACACTACCGCTCGCGCAAAGCCAGTTGCGAATCATCGGTCATGCCATTGAGGCACGTATTTGTGCTGAAGCGCCGGATAACAACTTTCTGCCAGCAACGGGGACACTTCACGTTTTCAATTCGCCTGAGGACGTGACATTCGAGCGAGGTGGCTTGGCGAACAGTTTAGGCGCTGGTGTGCGGCTGGACGCCGGGGTACGTGAAGGAGACACAATTTCGCCCTTTTACGACTCGATGGTGGCCAAGCTTATTGTTCATGGCCAGACGCGGGAAGAGGCGCTTGCCCGAATGGACGTGGCGTTGGCGCAAACGCACATCGTTGGGTTGCAGACCAATGTTCAGTTTCTGCGTCATGTCTTGCATAGCCGTTCCTTTGCGCAGGCTCAACTGGATACGGCGCTGATTCCGCGTGAACAAGCTGTTCTGTTTAAACAGGAACCGGTAGGTGTTGCCATGGCGGTTGCATCTTCAGTAGCGAAAACCCTTTTGAACGAGCGGGCCTGCGAGCGCGCTGACCCCTTCAGTCGGCGCGATGGGTGGCGGTCGCATGGGTTGAATCTCCGTCGATTCGAATTCGAGTTTGGCGGAGAACAAGTCAGTGCGAATCTGACTTATCTGCACGACGGTGCTTTGCATCTATCTTTCGGAGAAACTGCCGGAACACTGACATTCGCTGCGGTCGAAAGCGGAGTTGACGTTCAGTACGCGGGGCATCGCCAAACTGTCAGTGTGTATAAACACCGTGATGTCGACCACGTCTTTACCGCTCAAGGGGCTACACAGATCGTTGTAATCGATCTGCTGGCGCATGCGGGCGATAGTCAAGGTGAGGGTGGGCGTCTGACTGCACCCATGCCGGGAAAGATTGTTTCTTTTTCCATCAAGGTGGGCGACAAAGTGGCTAAGGGTCAGGCGCTGGCCGTGATGGAAGCCATGAAAATGGAACACACCATCGCGGCACCCCATGATGGCACTGTTACCGAGCTGCTCTACGCACCGGGTGACCAGGTAACCGAAGGCTCAGAGTTGATACGGGTGTCAAGCTGACGACTATGCGCATCACTTTCTGCTGTACAGATACGCAGGCAGAGCTCTGGCTGGCTGGCCTGCGGGAGGCCCTGCCACGGGCCTGTGTCGAACCATGGGTTTCGGGCGCTGCGCAGGCCGATTACGCGGTAGTCTGGGCGCCACCGCAATCATTCTTGGATGAACAGCACGATCTGAAGGTCATCTTCAATATCGGCGCAGGTGTGGACGCCTTGATGAAGCTCAAGCTGCCTTTAAATGCAAAAGTGGTGAGACTCGATGATGCGGGCATGTCCGTGCAAATGGCGGAGTTCGTTTGTCACGCAGTCACACGACACTTCCGTGAGTTGGGTGACTATGAAGCTGATATGGCGCAGCGAATTTGGACTTATCGTCAACCAAGGAGCCGCTCTAGCTTTCCAGTTGGGGTCATGGGCTTGGGGGTACTGGGCGAGCGGGTTGCCAAGGCGTTGGCCTCGTTTGAATTTCCTGTGAACGGTTGGAGTCGATCTGCCAAAGCCATTGAAGGCGTTCAGTGCTTTTCTGGCCCGGCGCAACTGGATATGTTTTTGGCGGCCACTCGTATATTGGTATGTCTGTTGCCGCTGACGCCAGACACCAAGGACATCATGCGGAGGGATACGCTTGCCAGGTTGCAGCCCGGCGGCTACGTAATTAATGTGGCACGTGGAGCCCATTTGGTGGACAACGATCTGCTTTCACTGATTGACGATGGTCACTTGAGCGGTGCAACGCTCGACGTGTTCCGCACAGAGCCGTTGCCACAAGATCATCCGTTTTGGCAACACCCCAAAATCACGGTAACGCCACACACGTCTGCACGGACAATTCGTGACGAAAGCATCGCGCAGATTGTGGGCAAGATTGACGCTCTGGAGCGTGGAGAGGCTATTGCCGGTATCGTGGAACCTGGTCGGGGATATTGAGGACATCAAATGAGCTTGCCGGCAAAAGTCAAACTGGTGGACGTGGGACCACGTGATGGTCTGCAGAACGAGAAGCAACCCGTAACAGCGGCCGCCAAGATTGAATTGGTACATCGCTTGCAGGAGGCGGGCGTCATGGACATCGAGGTCACCAGTTTTGTCAGCCCTAAATGGGTGCCACAGATGGCAGACAACGCCCAAGTTATGGCCGGTATCCAGCGCAAAGCCGGGGTAAGGTACTCTGTACTGACGCCCAATCTCCAAGGATTTGAAGCGGCAATGCAGTCCGACCCTGACGAGATTGTGGTGTTTGGGGCTGCCAGCGAGGCCTTCAGCCAGCGCAACATTAATTGTTCGATATCGCAGAGCATCGAGCGCTTTCGGCCAGTGGTGGAGGCGGCCCTCGCCCGCGGTATTCATGTTCGCGGAGCGATGTCTTGTACGGTGGGCTGTCCTTATGAGGGCGATATTGCTCCGGAGCGCGTATCGATGCTGGCCGGCCTGATGAAAAGCATTGGTGTTCAACATGTTGGCGTTGCGGACACCATTGGTGTCGGCACCCCTATCAAGGTTCAACTCGCGATGGAAGCCACGCTAAAGCACTACGACATCGATAATGTCTCTGGTCATTTCCACGATACCTACGGGCAAGCTCTAGCCAACACCCTGATGTGTCTGCAAATGGGCGTTTGGCAGTTTGATACATCTGTGGCTGGCTTGGGAGGCTGTCCCTATGCCAAGGGGGCCACTGGCAACGTTGCCTCAGAAGATGTGGTGTACATGCTGCAAGGCATGGGTATTGAGACAGGTATCGATCTGGATAAACTGATTGACGCTGGTAAATTCATCAGTGATTTGCTTCAACGCAAGCCCAACTCACGGGCTTCAACAGCTTTGCTGAACAATAGGATCAGGTGAAGGGTATGTCGGGATGTCTATGTGCGGTGCTGAAGTGAAAATCTTGCCTGAAGGCGTACAACGTGTAGCGCAAGCCTTGCTCGCAAAGAACCATGCACATGGGCCAGTAATGCTGGGTGAGGCCTGTCGTACCGCACAAGAGGCGGCAGATGTTCTGGGCGTCGTGGTTGGTCAAATCGCCAAAAGCATTATTTTTCGCCGCAAGATTGACGACTCTGCTGTTCTGGTAATTACCTCTGGTGATCGTCGCGTGGATGAGAAAAAGGTTGCTGCGCTGGTTGGCGCAGTAGGTCGTGCAGATGCCAGCTTTGTGAAGAACCAAACAGGCTTCAGTATTGGGGGCGTTTCACCAATCGCGCACTCAACGGAGCCTGTGACCCTGGTGGACAAGGATTTGTTTCGTTTTGACGAAATTTGGGCTGCTGCTGGTCATCCGCATGCGGTATTCAAGCTCAATCCCCGGGATCTGGAGACTCTGGCTCGCGCCCCCGTAGTCGATGTCACGGAATCGTTAAAAACTCTGGCGCCATGATTGCTGCTAAATTGATAGCTGATCGCGCGATATTGGTGAGGGCAATGGCCGAAAGCGTGCCCTCACCCTGCGTTTCTGTATGCCGGATGGATGCCGATCGTATCCTCTGCGAAGGTTGCTGGCGGACCATTGATGAGATTCGCCTCTGGAGTTCTTGCAGTGATGCAGAGAAAAAAGCCGTTTGGTCCCTGATCGAGCAGCGTGTTGCTGCAACCACCCCGTGAAGCACATCACTTTTTATTTCGACTTTATTTCGCCGTTTGCCGCATTGGCGTTTGAGCAGTTGCCCTTAACACTGATGGGCCAGAGTTACGGTGTGACTTACAAGCCGATCCTGTTTGCAGCCTTACTCAAACACCATGGACAACTTGGGCCAGCCGAAATCATGCCCAAGCGGGACTGGACATACCGACACGTGCAGTGGCTGGCTCATAGCCTTGGGCAGGAATTTCAACTACCCGCAGCACACCCGTTCAATCCCATTTCGCTGTTGCGATTGGCTGTTGCGACCAATGCGCAAGGCACGCCCAACCGCTATGTGACTGAAACCATTTTTCACCACATTTGGCGAGGTGGTGCAGATGCGACTGATGCCGGACGTTTGGCTACCCTTGTTGCCAAGTTGGCTCCGCCGCGAGAAATCAACGCAGACGATGTGAAGGCGCAGCTTAAGTCCAATACGGACGAGGCCCTCGCATTGGGCTTGTTTGGTGTGCCAACCTTCCTGGTGGACGAGAAGGCATTCTGGGGGTTGGATGCGTTGCCAATGCTGCGGGATTATTTGATGGGCGACGACTGGTTTAGCGGCCCCGCCTGGCATCTGGCCGGTCAGGTTCCGCAAGGCTCTATTCGCCCAAAATAGCAATTCCCCACATGGCGGAATGGATCCCAAGGGTTTCACCCTAGTTTGTCAGTATGGGTTCAGTTTGAAGTAAGTTGCGGTTGGTTTGGTGTCAGAGCAGGGTCAGAGCCTGCTTCAAGAATACGTCCCTACCTCCAATTCGGAGGGGCAAACCTTTTGGAGACATCAACATGGCAACAGCAGCGGCCCCACGGCCAATGAGCGCCGAAGAAAAGAAGGTTATCTTTGCTTCGTCACTGGGTACCGTATTTGAATGGTACGACTTTTATTTGTATGGATCTTTGGCTGCCATTATTGCCAAACAGTTCTTTAGCGGACTGGATGAGGGTTCTGCCTTCATCTTCGCACTGCTGGCTTTTGCTGCCGGTTTCATTGTTCGTCCTTTCGGCGCCATTTTCTTTGGTCGTCTGGGTGACATGATTGGCCGCAAATACACGTTCCTGGTCACCATTCTGATCATGGGCTTGTCCACATTTATCGTGGGTATCCTGCCAAATTACGCTTCGATCGGTGTGGCTGCTCCCGTGATCCTGATTGCCCTGCGCATGCTGCAGGGTCTTGCACTGGGTGGTGAGTACGGCGGTGCTGCCACCTATGTGGCCGAGCATTCCCCTCAAGGCAAGCGCGGTGCCTACACGTCATGGATTCAGACCACAGCGACTTTGGGCCTGTTCCTGAGTCTGATGGTGATTCTGGGTACGCGTACGATCATTGGCGAAGCCGCTTTTGCTGATTGGGGCTGGCGAGTTCCGTTCATCGTCTCCATTCTGCTGTTGGCCGTATCGGTCTATATCCGTTTGAGCATGAACGAGTCGCCAGCTTTCGCCAAGATGAAGGCTGAAGGCAAGACCTCAAAGGCACCTTTGTCCGAATCATTTGGCCAGTGGAAAAACCTGAAGATCGTGATCTTGGCTCTGATCGGCTTGACCGCTGGACAAGCCGTTGTCTGGTACTCGGGTCAGTTCTACGCCTTGTTTTTCCTGACACAGGCGCTCAAGGTTGACGGTGCGACGGCCAACATCATGGT
>ERZ795056.828-NODE-828-length-37911-cov-7.861158_pt1 | contig 37911 bp, 27 predicted proteins | sample MGYA00375140_ERZ795056 | MGnify/ENA primary metagenome ERZ795056 (study PRJEB30185, sample SAMN05720227) | activated sludge metagenome | isolation source: Anaerobic digester | place: USA | collected 2015-03-09 ...
CTGGATGCTGGATGCTGGATGCTGGATGCTGGATGCTGGATGCTGGATGCTGGATGCTGGATAGAATTTTGAGGATGCAAGATACGAGATACAGATACGAGATGCAGGATACGGGATATTCAAATTCCTCAACGCAAAACAGTTTGCGTTCTTTGCTTACTTTGTTGCTTTGCGTGAAATACATATTGTATATATAAAAATGCATTTGTATTTTGCTTTAATTCTTAAACCAAAATCAACTGTATGGATACTTCTTTCTTAAACGAACTTAATTGGATTGCAGTTGCAGGAGGAGCGCTGGGTTATTTCCTGCTTGGGGCGATCTGGTATTCTTTATTGTTTTCTAAACAATGGATCGCTTATACCAAAGTGGATATAAATGATCCCAATGCAAAGAAAGGTGCCGGGGCGATCATGTTCGCTTCTTTTATCCTGATGTTTGTAAGTGCACTGGGCATTGCTATTTTGCGTGACCGCATCAACCTGGAAGGATGGATGAGCGGAGTAAAATTAGGTGCTTTAACCGGGCTTTTTTTCGGGGCAACATCTATCAGTATTTCTTACCTGTATGAAAAGAGGCCATTCGGACTTTACTTGATCAACGGAGGATATACCTTATTGGGTAATATCATTGCTGCTGTTATCATTTGCAGTTGGGTGTGATTAACGTGATTTGAAATAAAAAAAGGTTCCTGTTTTTTAAACACAGGAACCTTTTCTTTTTAGGGATATATTCTTTAATCTACTTTCGTGATCTTGATAATATTTGTTGGTAAATGAAGTTCAACAGGTGTACTGCCGGTATTGATCACCACATCGTCTTTTTTTACAAATCCCCTTTCTTTCAGGATGTTGATCTGGTCGAATATAATATCATCCAGGCTTACTTCTTCTGCATAATAAAAGGCTCTCACGCCCCAACTCAGGCTTAATTGGCTGATCAATGTTCTTTCCTTGCTGAAAATATACAAAGGACATTTCGGACGATAACTGCTAAGCATAAACGCTGTATAACCACTTTGCGTCATCCCGATCAACGCTTCGGCCTGTGAATCGTTTGCCAGTTTACAGGCACTGTAACAGATGGCATCGCTTAAGAAGGATGGAGAGTGTGGTTGTGGTGCCAGGATATCATCCCTGTTATAATCGTATACAGATTTCTCTGCCTGCAGGATGATCTTGCTCATGGTTTCTACCACCAGGGTAGGGTAGCTGCCCATGGCTGTTTCGCCACTAAGCATTACTGCATCAGCACCTTCCAGCACAGCATTGGCCACATCGCTTACTTCACTTCTGTTTGGTTTGGTTCGGTCGATCATGCTTTCCATCATCTGCGTAGCCACGATCACCGGTTTAGCCCGGTGCATGCATTTGCGTATGATGTCTTTCTGAATGATGGGTACTTGTTCAATAGGAATTTCAACACCGAGGTCGCCACGGGCTACCATTACGGCATCGCTTTCTATGATGATGTCACGAAGATTTTTTAATGCTTCGGGCATTTCTATTTTGGCGATCACTTTTATCTTGCTGTTCTTTTCCTTGATCCTCTTTTTAAGATCGATGATATCAATGGCCTTGCGTACAAAGGAAAGGGCTACCCAGTCTATCTTCTGCTCAATGATGAACTCAAGATCGGCAAGGTCTTTTTCCGTTAAGGAAGGCATCGTAAGTTCACTGTCGGGGAGGTTCACCCCTTTTTTAGGCAGTAAAATGCCACCCAGGGTAACGCTTACGCGTACCTCTTTTTCACTGAGTATCTTTTCAACTTTGAGTTCCATCTTTCCGTCATCCAGGAAAATGCGCTCACCTACCTGCACATCGGTACTGAGGTTTGGATAGGAAACATAGATCTTCGATTTAGTGCCCACCATTTTTTCAGTAGTGAATACGAATTCGTCGCCGGGCCTCAGTTCTATGCTGCCATTCTCCAGGTCACCAACCCTGAGTTTCGGACCCTGGAGATCGCCAAGGATCGCAATGTTGTACGGTTCTTTTTTTATGATCTTCCGGATATTTTCAATGACGCTTTTTTTGTCTTCGTGAGACCCATGTGAAAAATTAAGCCTGAAAACATTCACACCGGCTTTTACCAACGACAATAATCCATCGTAGGTGTCGCATGCCGGCCCAACTGTTGCCACGATCTTGGTACGTTTCTGCGAGTGGGCAATACCTGCTTCCTTGTCCATATCCTGGTGCAGGTACTTTTCTATATATTTACTCATTACGATAGTTGTTTTTTTAGGAAGAAGCGATACTGGATACTAGATACTGGATGCTGGATTAGGTTGCCAGTATCTTCACGATCTTCATCCATTCTTCGCTGATCCTTTGTTTCTTTTTCACCGCTTCATTCAACGGGGTATAGTTCATTTTATTATTTACGATCCCTACAAATACATTGTGTTTTCCTTCCATCAAACATTCTACAGCATGATATCCCATACGGCTGGCGATGAGCCTGTCCATACAGGTTGGTGAACCTCCGCGTTGAATATGCCCGAGGATACAAACGCGTACTTCCAGTGTAGGGAGTTTATTCTTGATGAATTTCGACAGTTCATTTGCGCCGCCAAACTCTTCTCCTTCGGCAACAATGATGAGATTCACAAGTTTTTTGCGTCGTTCTTTTTCCTGCAGCGATTCAATGATGTCGTTGATGATGGTTTTCCTTTCTGGTATCAATATATTCTCAGCACCGGTTGCAATACCGCTGTGAAGGGCTATATAACCTGCATCACGACCCATTACTTCAATGATGAACATCCGGTCATGTGCATCCGCCGTGTCCCTGATCTTATCAATGGCTTCAACTGCTGTATTTACGGCCGTATCAAACCCGATCGTGAAATCAGTTCCGGCAATGTCTTTATCAATGGTACCCGGTAAGCCAATACAAGGAATGTCGAATTCGTTGCTGAATGTTTGAGCGCCCCTGAAACTTCCATCGCCACCAATGATAACCAATCCTTCTATGCCTCTTTTCTTGAGGTTGTCATAAGCTTTTTTTCTTCCTTCATGGGTAAAAAATTCACTGCAACGGGCTGTCTTCAGTATTGTTCCACCACGTTGAATGATGTTTGCCACGCTGCGGCTTTCCATTTCAAAAATATCATCTTCAACCATGCCACTATATCCACGCATGATGCCATAAACTTTCATGCCATGATAAATGCCTGTTCGCACAACAGCCCTGATACAGGCATTCATTCCAGGGCTGTCACCACCACTGCAAAGAACCCCGATTTTTGTTATTTTTTTTTGCATATCCTTTCTATCTGGTTTATTCAAAAGCTGGTTTTATAGATTTAATGTGTTAAAAATACACATTAATTTTCAAAATTATTCATATTACAATATTATATAAATATAAACGACTTACTGTACTGCCACTTACATTCTCTCAGGTACTTCTATTCCAATCAATTGCATACCACTCCTGAGCACATTAGCGGTCATGTGCGACAGTTGCAGCCTGAGTTGTTTTTTTTCTGCTGATTCGGCATTGGAAATAGAATGTTCAGTAAAAAACGAACTATATGTTTTGGCTATATGATAAATGTATATTGCCAGGGCAGATGGATTTAGTTCTTCTGCTGCCTGGTTGATGATCGCCGGGAATCTTTCAAGTGCGGCAACAAGATCTTTTTCCAATGGTTCAAAACCATTTCCGATAGATTGTCCGGGGATCAATTCATTTTTCCGGAGTACAGATTGTATCCTGGCATAATTATATTGAATGAACGGACTGGTAAATCCGTGAAAGTCGATGCTTTCTTCGGGATTGAAGATCATCCGTTTTTTTGGGTCAACTCTCAACAGAAAGAATTTCAAAGCGCCGAGGCCGATCTGGTGATAGAGTTTAATTAATTCTTCCTCTGTAAAATCCCGCACTTTACCAAGTTCCTCTGTTTTTTCACGGGCAACTTTTTCCATTTCACTTACAATATCATCTGCATCTACAACAGTACCTTCCCGGCTTTTCATTTTTCCTGATGGCAATTCAACCATACCATAACTCAAATGAAAAATGTCATTTGCATATGGCATACCTAATTTCTGGCAGATCAGTTTCAGCACTTTCATGTGATAGTTCTGTTCATCAGCGATCACATAAATACTGCGGTCGATATGGTATTCCTCGTATTTCTGCAAGGCCAGGCCGATATCCTGTGTGATGTAAACCGAAGTGCCATCTTTCCGCTGAACAAGTTTTTCATCCAGCCCATCTGCAGTCAGATCGATCCACACACTTCCATCTTCCTTCTGAAAAAATACTTTTTGTTTCAGCCCTTTTTGCACGATGTCTTTTCCCAACAAATAAGTATTGCTTTCATAATAGGTCTTGTCAAAATCGGCGCCGATGTTACGATACGTTGTATCAAAACCTTCATAAACCCAGCTGTTCATGGTTTTCCATAATTCCATCACCTCCGGTTTTCCGGCCTCCCAATCGAACAACATCTGTTGGGTGGCTTTCATGATTGGTGCTTCTTTTTCAGCTTCATCTTTTAGCATACCCTTCTCCGTTAGTTCCTTAACCTGTTCTTTATAAACGTCGTTGAATTTCACATAATAATCACCCACAAAATGATCACCCTTGGTATGGGTAGATTGTGGCGTGGCGCCATTGGCAAAATCCTGCCAGGCGATCATGCTCTTGCAGATATGAATGCCACGATCGTTTACGATGCTGCTCTTGTACACTTCATATCCATTGGCTTTCAAAATTTCGGCTACGCTCCATCCAAGGAAAATATTACGCAGATGACCCAGGTGAAGTGGCTTGTTGGTATTGGGTGAAGCATATTCAACCATAACTTTTTTACCATTCATCGGGTGCTTTCCAAAACAGATATCCTGATGATTTTTCGACAACAGGCCAAGCCAGTATGCATCCGAAACCGCCAGGTTTAGAAACCCCTTGATAATATTGTAAGCTGAAAATAAATGCGGGTATTGTTTCACCAGGTGAGCGCCCAATGCATGGCCGATCTCGTCGGGTGAACGCTTCAGTGATTTCACCAGTGAAAACATTACAATGGTATAATCTCCTTCAAATTCCGGTTTGGTCTGGTTTACCTGGAAATCGTTTTCTGTGAAACTTCCTTCAAAGAGATTCTGTAAACTTTCTACGGCACTTTTTTGTAACTGGCTAACGATTGTCATGTTGATTGTTGATTCAATGGCTGCAAAAATACCAATTCTTATCCATGTGATGAACGGTAATGCTGAAAGGCTCGAATACCTGTTAATTCAATTAACTTTATTTCAAGCAAAAAAATGAAAGACATGCACAGCCCTAAAACTTTTTTATTCATATACTTCCTGTTCATTGGTTCAATGTTAACTGCGCAAAATTCCCAAAAGCCCTGTTCAGCGCCCGAAACCACTCAATTTGATTTCTGGATCGGCGACTGGAACTTGTATACCGCCGATACATTAACAGGTACCAACAGCATTTATAAAGTCATGGGTGGCTGCACCATCCAGGAAAATTTTGAGGATCCCAAAAAAGGTTATTCCGGCAAAAGCTGGAGTGTATATAATCCGCAGATCAAACAATGGCAGCAAACCTGGGTAGATAATACAGGAAGTTATATCAGCCTGAATGGTGTATTTGAAAATGGAGTGATGACCCTTACCACCGGGGCCAGGAAAATGGCCAATGGGAAAGACCAGGTTTACCGGATGCGTTTTCATCACATCACAAAAGATGGTTTCGAATGGGATTGGGAATCTACCAAAGACAATGGAGCCACCTGGCTAACTGGATGGCATATACGCTATGAAAGGAAAAAGTAAAGGATCATTTCTGAAGGATCCTGATTTCAACCCTCCGGTTGATTATCCGTTCATATTCATTTTTTTCGGGCAGCGGGTAAATGGGGCGTGTACTCCCAAATCCCTTATACGTCAGCCTGTTTTCTGCAATACCGTTTTGAGTGAGATAGAGCCAAACAGTCCGTGCCCGCAACTCCGATAATTTATAAAATGCCGGCATGTATTTGGTTTCTTTATATACTTGTTCCAGGTATTCACCTTCCTGTAGCTGAAGATTACAACAGATATGTCCTTCAATGGCGATTCTGAATGTTGGATTATTCAGTAGGAATTTCCTCAATTCTTTTAAAGTAGGAATGGAACTTGGAAGGAAATTGGCCGTGCCACCCACAAATTGCAGGTTGGGCAATGAAACAACACTGCCTTGCTTTGATAGCGTGTCTTCCAGTATTTCTGTCAATGTTCTTTTATCCTGATGAAAGATCATAGGACTGTCGGCAACAGGGGAGGCTGGAGTCACCGCAATGGCTTTTGGATCGGGCTTTGCAGGAGACTTATCGGTTTGCAGGATCAATTCTACCCGCCGGTTTAAAGCGCTTTCTGCTGCGGTTCTGTCTTTATTTAATAATTTCGTTTCACCATAGGATGCAGGATAATAGGCGACCTCTTTATTACCAAGCGCCATTTCTATATATGCCTGAACTGCCTTGGCTCTTTTCAATGATAATGCTTCATTGTATGCATGGCTTCCCCGGCTATCGCAATGTCCATTGAGGTAAACCTGTTTGATATGCTCTTTGCCAGCAATGGCAAGCAGGCTATCGATCAGTGCATGGTTTGATTCAGATAGTATATAGCTGTTATCTTCAAAATATACTGTACTGGAATGGGTAACCTGCGCTTTCAGAGAAAGAAAAATAAAACCAGCCAGGAGAAAAGCAAATGTTTTTTTAATCATGATCAACCTATTTAATGGGGAAAGAAACGGAAGGCTGATCCAATATAAATCTTTCTTTCACAAAGCCGTGCTAAAATTAAGCGGATGCCGTACCTTTGCACACTTTTTAATTATTATGATAAGTGCAAACAATATTACGCTCGCCTATGGCAAGCGGGTTTTATTCGATGAAGTAAATATCAACTTCACCAAGGGAAATTGTTATGGAGTGATTGGTGCCAATGGTGCCGGTAAATCAACATTCCTGAAGATCATCAGCGGGGAAATTGAACCCAATAAAGGAACGATCGACATCACACCCGGCGAACGCATGGCGGTGTTAAACCAGAACCAGTTTGCGTTTGATGAAGAAACGGTTCTCAACACCGTGATGATGGGCCACCAGAAAATGTGGAAAGTGATGCACGAACGGGATGCCATATACGCTAAAGAAGATTTTACCGAAGCCGATGGTATCAAAGCAGGTGAACTGGAACACGAATTCGGCGAAATGGGTGGATATACGGCCGAAAGCGATGCAGCAACCTTTTTAAGTGAGCTGGGTGTAAAGGATGAACTGCACCAGCAGTTGATGAAAGACATCAGCGCCAACCTGAAGGTACGGGTGTTGCTGGCACAGGCTTTATTTGGCAATCCCGATATCCTGTTACTGGATGAGCCTACAAATAACCTGGATGTGGAAACCATCAGCTGGCTCGAAAACTTCCTCGCCGATTACCAGAACATCGTTTTGGTGGTGAGCCATGATCGTCACTTCCTGGATGCCGTTTGCACCCATGTGGCCGACGTAGATAAACAAAAGATCAAGATATACACCGGTAACTACACTTTCTGGTACGAAAGTTCGCAATTGGCAGCAAGGCAGGCTTCTGATAAGAACAAGAAGATGGAAGATAAGAAGAAGGACCTCCTCGAATTTATCGCTCGATTCAGTGCCAATGCATCTAAATCCAAACAAGCTACTTCCCGTAAGAAAGCACTTGATAAACTGGTATTTGAAGACATTACCGCCAGCAACCGTAAATATCCCGGCATCATTTTCAAACAGGAGCGGGAAGTGGGCAATGAAATTCTCAAAGTGGATAACCTGGCCAAACGCATTGAAGGCAAGCCCATTTTCGATCGCATAAAATTTGATGTGCAGAAAGGAGATAAGATCGCTTTTATTAGTCGTGACCCTATTGCCCTCACCACATTCTTCGAGATCATCAATGGAAAGATAAAGGCCGATAGCGGTACCTACGAATGGGGAACCACTGTTACAACAGCTTACCTTCCCAACGACAACAGTGAATATTTTACCGGTAGTACTTATAACCTGATGGATTGGCTGCGCCAGTATGTACCGCCGACCACCAAGGATGTGGATGAAGATTTCCTTCGCGGTTTCCTGGGTAAAATGTTGTTCAGCGGCGATGAAATTCTTAAAAAAACCAATGTACTCAGTGGAGGAGAAAAAGTTCGTTGCATGATCAGTAAAATGATGTTGCAGAATCCGAATGTGCTGATACTGGATGAGCCTACGAATCACCTCGACCTGGAAAGCATCATTTCTTTCAATGATAATATGGTGGCATATACAGGCATCGTGCTGCTGACTACCCATGATCACCAGTTTATGCAAACTGTGGCCAATCGTATTATAGAGCTTACCCCTAAAGGAATGATCGATAAACTCATGACATACGATGAATACCTGGCCGATGATCGTGTGAAGGCGCAACGGGAAGAATTATACAGTTAACATTTTTTTGGCATGATTTTTTGATATTAGTTCGTTAACCTAAAAAACAATAGATGAAAAGAAAATTATTGGTATCCGCGATCGTGTTGATGATGAGCATCGGAGCCGCAACCGCCCAGAGTTACAAAACAGCCCTAGGGGTTAAGTTTTATCCTGGTGCCGTTACCTTGAAACATTTTATAAGTAATAAAACTGCGCTTGAAGGCATTGGTTATTTCTGGAACAAAGGATCACGTATCACAGGATTGTATGAAATTCACAGCAACATTTCCAGTGTGGCTAATCTGTCGTGGTATATTGGTCCGGGTGCCCATATTGGTTTTTACAGCAGCAAATATGGTGGTGGATCATCTGTTGGTATTGATGGTGTATTGGGATTGGATTTTAAAATTCCATCAGCCCCTATCAACCTTTCTTTAGACTGGCAGCCTTCTTTTGAGTTTGGGAATAATTATGGCAATGGCTTCTCGGGTAACTGGGGTGGTCTTGCGATCCGTTACGTATTTTAGGGTTAATTGTGATTATACCGTAAAAACCTGTTGATTCAACGGGTTTTTTTTATGCTGAAAAATTACATTCCTGTACTTTTGCGGCTTCCATTTCATGAAACATACGCTCACCAGATTTCTCGACTTCTTTTATCCGCCATTTAGCAGGCTAATGCCGCTTCGTACGTTCCGGTATGCTGCGTGTGGGGGAGGGAATGCGTTGTTTGGTCTATTTACCTATTATATCGGCTATCACTATATTTTCAATAAACAGGTTTTTGATATAGGATTTTTTGCCTTTAAGCCGCATATGGCTGCCCTGTTTAGTTCGTCGGCCATCACATTCGTAATAGGTTTTCTACTTAATAAATACGTGGTGTTCACAGAATCGTACTTACGGGGCAGGATACAGCTTTTTCGCTATTTCCTGTCGTTTGCATCTAACCTGGTCATCAATTATTTTCTCCTGAAACTACTGGTGGAAATGTTGAAGTGGAATGCCATGCTCAGCCAGGTGATTACCATCTGCATTGTCATTGGCATCAGTTACCTTACCCAACGCCATTATACTTTTAAAATAAAGAAGGGCTGATCCTCACCTTTGAGTACTGGCATATCTTCATGTTTTATTGCAGAGATTGACCGTATGTCGTTGATTTTGCCTTATTTGAGGCTATCGTCTGCGCCTGTATGACAATTTTACATCATTTCCCGCTTGGCACAATGATTGACAAAGTATTGTAAATAATAAAACACAGTATTATGGCAAAAATCATAGGAATTGACTTAGGAACAACCAACAGTTGCGTTTCTGTTATGGAAGGGAACGAACCAGTTGTGATTGCAAACGATGAAGGACGTCGCACAACGCCTTCTGTGGTTGCTTTTTTAAAAAATGGAGAACGTAAAGTGGGAGATCCTGCCAAACGCCAGGCCATTACCAACCCCCAGAATACCATTTCCAGTGTAAAGCGTTTCATGGGCCGCAGGTTTGATGAAGTAACGGAAGAAAGCAGCCATTGGAGTTATAAAGTGGTGAAAGGTGACAATAATACGGTTAGAATTGACATAGATGGCAGGATGTATACCCCACAGGAGATCAGCGCCATGGTTTTGCAGAAAATGAAAAAAACTGCTGAAGATTACCTGGGGCATGAAGTGAACGAAGCCGTGATCACCGTACCTGCTTATTTTAACGATGCACAGCGCCAGGCAACCAAAGAAGCCGGTGAAATTGCCGGATTGAATGTACGCAGGATCGTAAATGAACCAACCGCAGCCGCATTGGCTTATGGATTGGATAAAAAAGGAAAAGACCAGAAGATCGCCGTGTTTGATCTTGGTGGTGGTACATTCGATATTTCCGTACTCGAATTGGGCGACGGTGTATTTGAAGTAAAATCTACCAATGGTGATACACACCTCGGTGGTGATGATTTTGATAAAGTGATCATGGATTGGCTGGCAGATGAATTTAAAAATGATGAAGCCATCGATCTGCGTAAAGATCCTATGGCTTTACAACGTTTGAAAGAAGCATCTGAAAAAGCCAAAGTGGAATTGTCTTCAGGCAGTGAAACAGAGATCAATCTTCCTTATGTTACCGCTGTTGATGGCGTTCCAAAGCATTTGGTGAAAAAACTTACCCGTGCAAAATTTGAAGCACTGGCCGATAAATTATTCGAACGTTGTATTAAGCCCTGCGAACAGGCTTTAAAAGATGCCGGTTTGTCGGTATCCCAGATTGATGAAGTGATCCTGGTAGGAGGTAGCAGTCGTATCCCTAAAGTACAGGAGATCGTAGAAAAATTCTTTGGTAAAAAACCAAACCGTGGTGTAAACCCGGATGAAGTAGTTGCCATCGGCGCTGCCATCCAGGGAGCGGTATTAACCGGTGAAATCAAAGATGTATTGTTGCTTGATGTAACGCCATTGGGTCTTGGTATCGAAACAATGGGTGGTGTAATGACCAAACTGATCGAAAGCAATACCACCATTCCTACTAAAAAATCTGAAACGTTTAGTACGGCAAGTGATAACCAACCCGGCGTACAGATTCACGTACTGCAGGGAGAAAGGCCGATGGCTTCTCAAAATAAAAGCCTCGGCATGTTCAATCTCGATGGCATTCCGCCGGCACCAAGGGGAGTACCACAGGTAGAAGTAACTTTCGATATTGACGCAAATGGTATCCTGCATGTAAGTGCAAAAGATAAGGGAACCGGTAAAGAACAAAAGATACGCATCGAAGCAGGAAGTGGTCTTAGCAAAGAAGACATTGAAAAGATGAAGAATGAAGCAAAAGCCAATGAAGCTTCTGATAAACTGGAAAGGGAAAAAGTTGACAAGATCAACCAGGCAGATAGCCTTATATTCCAGACAGAAAAGCAACTGAAAGAATATGGTGAAAAAATATCTTCCGATAAAAGAGCACCTATTGAATCAGCCCTGGTGAAATTGAAAGAAGCTCACAAAAGCCAGGATGTAGCCCTCATCGATCCAGCCATGACGGAGATGAATGCCGCCTGGACTGCTGCGAGCGAAGAAATGTACAAAGCCACCCAGGAAGGTGCAGGCAATGCCCAACCAGGTGCGGGTGCAGGTGAACAGCCCGGCCAGGGAACAGAAACAGCGGGAACAGAAAATGTAACCGATGCTGAATTCGAAGAAGTTAAATAATCCCTGATAAACGATTCATTCGTTTACAGTAACAGAATATGCAAACGCCCCGTTTATCGGGGCGTTTGTCGTTTAGTAAACCAGCATCAAAATATCTATAAATATTCCGGAAAGAGTTGTTTTATCATACAACCTGGCCTTATTTATTAAATACAACCACTGTATAAATAAATAAACCTACCTGCATACTTTACCGGTATTTTATTCGTTGAATAAGTTCCCGCTAACCTTTAAACCCATATTATGAAAAAAATCCTCGCATTATTAACCATTGTAAGCCTGTTGGTTTCCTGTTCAAGATCAGTAACCGTACAACAGGCAGCCGATAATCATTACCGGCGATGTCGCCCTGTAAAGTAATTACCCGGTAGAATTCCAATGGTAAGTATTCAAAAAATAACTGTTTATGATATATGAAAAATGCCCTGTTTTTACAGGGCATTTTTGTATCTGGACAATAACGTATTTACATTAGATCGAGGGCCATTGCAAAAAGCGTTACGTTAAATGGCAATACCATTGAACAATATCCGCCGCCCACAGCGTACACGCCAAAAAAGGCTGCTACTGATACTAAGAACAAAATCCAATAAAGGCCGGTAGGTTTTTTCTTTGTTTCCATGCAGAATTATTTTTTGCAAATATAAGACAGTAGATGAAATTAAATGCTTTTTTTTGATATAGTATAAATCAAATGGAAATCCATTAATTATTTTCTTCTATTATGTTTAAATTGCCAGCCTAAATGTCTTTTTCATGGTTATTCACTTTTATATAAAGTATAAAACAAATTTTGGTCAATCGCTGATCATTCGGTTAACAGATCCGGTTTTATCAACAGGTGCTGATCACGATATTAAGTTGAACTATTTAAATGACGAATACTGGTATGGTAATTTCGATACTGATGAACAGGGAATAAAAGACAGCCTCAAATATTATTATATACTTCGGGAATATGGAAAGCCCGACCGCAATGACCTTTGTAAAAACAGGAGTCTTTCCATTAAAAAAATTGAAGCAGATGAGATTAATGTTTTTGATGACTGGCAGGAATATGCATTAGAAGAAACCGTATTCAATTCGAAACCATTTACCCAGGTTTTTGGACAGGCAAAAGTAAAAGAACCAACCTGTAAAAAACCTACACATTTATTTGAAGTACATGCCAATCACCTGCCCGATGATAAATTATTATGCATTTGTGGCGCAGGCAAAAAAATGAATGACTGGGATTTGTCTGATCCTGTTATCATGAAAAGGAAGAAGAATAGCTGGACGGTAAAACTAAACCTTGCCAAAGAAAACTTCCCGCTCGAATATAAATTCGGCGTGTATGATATTAAACAAAAGAAGGCCATATTCCTGGAAGACGGCAGTAACCGCGTGATCTATCACCAGGGAGATAAAGACAAACTGAATGTGTTCAGGCAATTTACTGTATTCCGCCATCACACCTGGAAAGGAGCGGGGGTGAACATCCAGCTATCAGCATTAAAAAGCGAGCATAGCTGGGGCATCGGCGATTTTACCGACCTGAATCTGCTCACCGATTGGTCGGTTCAAACTGGTATCAAGCTCGTCCAGTTATTGCCGATCAATGATACAACGGCAACGCATGACCGAAAAGATTCTTATCCTTATTCGGCCATTTCTGCATTTGCCCTGCACCCGGTTTTCCTGAATATCCAGAAACTGGCCATTGCCGCTTCCCTTGAATTTTCCGACAGCCTGCTCCAGGAAGTAAAAGACCTGAATGAACTGCCTCAATTGGATTATGATTCCGTGATCAGCATTAAGGAAAAGGCCATCCGCTTATTGTATGAAAAGGATAAACATTCTTTTAAAGATGATTTTGCTTATTTTGATTTCTTCGATCTGAACCGTCATTGGCTGGTTCCTTATGCTGCATTTTGTTTCCTGCGGGATAAATACAATACCGCCGATTTCACCCAATGGAAGGAGCACCAGCAATTTGATGAAGATGCCATCCAGGAATTTGTGAGTCCCGATAAGCCACATTACGACGATATTGCCATTCATTATTTTACGCAATATCACCTGCACCTTCAATTGATCGATGCTGTTGAATACGCCCATAAGAACGGTGTCATCATCAAAGGTGATCTGCCGATTGGGGTAGGTCGCTTCAGTGTAGATACCTGGATGCACCCGCACCTGTTTCATATGGACATGCAGGCTGGCGCACCTCCGGATGCTTTTACCGTTAAAGGACAGAACTGGAGCTTCCCAACCTATAATTGGGAACTGATGCAACACGATGATTATGCGTGGTGGCGTCAGCGTATGGAGCATATGACCAATTATTTTGATGCCATCCGCATCGATCATGTGCTGGGATTCTTCAGGATCTGGAGCATTCCTATGTATGCCATCGATGGAATTTTCGGCAGGTTCATGCCAGCCTACCCGTTAAGCATAAACGATTTTGAAAGGGCAGGCATTTCATTCAATGAAGACCGTCTTTGCAATCCATATTTCACCGACGATATCATTAACAGCACTTTTGGCGAACACGCCACCTGGGTTAAGGAGAACGTACTTGAAGGAGGCCGTATCCGTGATACATTTAACACCCAGCAAAAAGTTGCAGCCTATTTTGTAAAGCATCCCGAAAAGAGCAATGTGCAACAAGGGTTGTTTGACCTGTTGTGCAATGTAGTGTTGCTGAAAGATGAAAACAAGGCCCATGCTTATCACTTCAGGATCAGTATGCAGTCTACCAGTTCTTACCAGCACATGGCTACACATGATCAGCATTTATTGAATGAGCTATATCGTCAATACTTTTTTGAAAATCAAAATGATCTCTGGTATCATGAAGCCCAGGGCAAACTCGATGCTATACAGAAAGGAACCAACATGTTGATCTGTGCCGAGGATCTTGGCATGGTTCCCGAAATGGTTGAAGATGTATTGAAGAACCGGGAAATCCTTTCGTTACAGGTACAACGGATGCCCAAAACATCAGAGGATCAATATACACATCCCAAAAATGCGTCTTATCTCACCGTGGTCACTCCATCAACCCACGACATGAGTACGCTGCGGGAATGGTGGGAAGAAGACAAGAACGGTATTCAATCTTTTTACAATCATTTCCTGGGCCAGCAAGGTACAGCACCTTATTATTGCGAACCCTGGATCAGCAGGGAGATCATCGCACAACATATGCATTCACCTGCTATGTGGGCTGTATTCCTTTTGCAGGACCTGATGGCGATGGACGATCACATCCGTCGTGAGAATCCGGCAGACGAGCGGATCAACATTCCTGCAAACCCTAATCACTACTGGAATTACCGGATGCACATAACGCTTGAACATTTACTGGAACAGGAGACATTTTCAGAAAGCCTGATGAAGATGGTAAAAGATACAGGCCGCTAAATGAACACATGAAAGTTTCCTACAAAACATTTGAGTTGCCTTTCCGGGATCCATTTACCATTTCCAAAGGAACTAAAACCCATCAGCCAACGTTGATCGTTGAACTGGAATATTTCGGCTTTACCGGTTATGGTGAAGCACCGGCCATCAGTTATTATCATATACCGGTTGAGAAAATGATCGCAGACCTGGAAGCGAAAAAAATGTTCGTTGAAAAATTTTCCTTCTCCGATCCTGAACGATACTGGCATTACCTTCATCATTTATTTCCGCAAAATTCCTTTTTGGTTTGTGCGCTGGATATGGCGGGTTGGGACCTGCACGGTAAAATGAAACGAAAACCGCTGCACCAGTTGTGGAACCTCGATATCAACAATGCGCCGGTAACTGATTATACGATCGGATTGGCCGATACTGAGACTATGATAAAAAAGATGAAGGAAAAACCCTGGCCCATTTATAAGATTAAAGTAGGTGTGGATGGCGACGTGGAAACGGTGGCAGCCTTACGGCAACATACAAACGCAGTTTTCAGGGTAGATGCCAATGCGGGCTGGACACTCGAAGAGGCGTTGCAAAAAATTCCCTTGCTGAAGGAACTTGGTGTAGAAATGGTTGAACAGCCCCTTGCCAAAGACAATTGGGAAGGCATGAAAGTATTATATGAACAATCGGTATTACCATTGTTCGCCGATGAATCCTGTGTGAAGGAATCTGATGTACTGGCATGCCCAGGTCATTTTCATGGCATCAACATCAAACTTACCAAATGCAGTGGCATCACACCCGCCAGGCGAATGATTGCCAAAGCAAAGGAACTGGGTTTGCAGGTGATGATCGGTTGTATGAATGAAAGTTCGGTAGGTTCAGCTGCCATTGCTCAATTGGCTCCACTGGTCGATTACATAGACATGGATGGTCCATTGTTATTAGCGGAAGATACCGCAACCGGGCTAACGTTTGAGGATGGACGCATTATTTATAACAACGAGCCGGGATTGGGCATACAGGTTAATGCCTTTGGCTGATCATTCTCCCAGTAATTTTCTTTTCTGTGAAATATATTCTTCCTGTGAAATGGCTCCTTTCTGAAGCAGCTCAAATAATTTGTGTAATTCATCCGCCACAAGTGTTGTGGACACGCCTGTAGTCCTGCTTTGATCTGCAATCGCTTTGGCCAGTTGTTGTGTCTGGTGACTCACCTGCATTTTCTTATAGGATTCCTGTGCATGGGTGATGGTATCTTTTAATTTTTTCGGATGATGGATCATCTGGTAACTGGTTTCTCCCATCTCTGCAGCAGTTTGAATATCTACATTGCCGAAACCAAAGACTCGTCCCCAGAATGATTGTTCATATTCTATGTTGTTGATCTTATCGAGCGGACTTTCCTTCGCATACCTGGTAAAAAATCCACCTTCATCAATCACCCGCAGGTTGGTAACGGCCCAGATATTATGTACCCAGATGAAATAAGCTATCAGCGGATAGACTGCTACGATCAAAATGATCACGAGCGCAGTGGAGGCCGTAAAGAAAATGGCCGACAACACCGATACAATGATCCAAATTAAAAAAGGCATCACCAGTTTTAACCAGTGATGCCGTATGATCAATAAAATATTTTCGTCTTGTTTCAATGATGTTCTCATACTACGCAAGATAAAAATAAGCTGCGGAATCTGAACGAACTTTTACCAGATGCGTACCCTCAGGCTATCTGGCCTGTACATCGCATCGCCTGGCTTCACCGAAAATGTGCTGTAAAATTCATCAACATCTACAAATGGTCCGTTTACACGGTATTTTGCAGGAGAGTGCACATCGGTGAGTAACCTGCTTCGAAGTTGTTCTTCCCTGGTATGACCCAGCCAGCCAAGTGAATAGCCGAGGAAATAACGTTGCATTGGCGTAAGGTTGCTGATGGGTTTGTTTTCTTTATACTGGGCTGTTTTTTTGAAAGCTTCAATACCCAGCAGGATACCACCCAGGTCGGCAATATTTTCTCCAAGTGTTGCTTTACCATTGATATGATAACCTTTGATGGGTTCGAAATCATCGAATTGTTTTACCATCACAGCGGCTTTTTTGGTAAAGGCTTCTTCATCTGTTTTGGTCCACCAGCTTACCAGGTTTCCTTTTTCATCAAACTGGCGGCCTTCATCATCAAAGCCATGTGTGATCTCATGACCAATGGTACTGGCGCCACCGTATCCGTAAACCACGGCATCATCCAGTTCTTCATCCCTGTAACCAGGTACGGTGAAGATGCCGGCAGGTAATACGATCTCGTTGTTACTTGGGTTATAATAGGCATTGTATGTTTGCGGTGTCATGTCCCATTCATCACGGTCAACAGGTTTGCCCAGTTTATTGTATTGATAGTTGTGCCAGAAAACATTGGCATTCATGTAATTTTTTGCCAGGCTCTCCCTGCTGATCGACAGTGAAGAAAAATCTTTCCATTTTTCAGGATAGCCAACCTTGCTTTTAATGGTTGCTAATTTAGTGTACGCTTTCTGTTTAGTGCTATCACTCATCCACGTTAGTTTGGCGATCCTGTCTTTCAAAGCTTCACGGATGGCTTCCACCATATCGGTATATCTTTTTTTAGCCTTTTCATTGAAGAATTCTTTTACATATAACTGGCCCAACATCTCTCCCATGGCGCCCTCTTCCATCTGGATGGCTCTTTTCCAGCGTGGTTTTCTTTCTTTGGCGCCGCTGAATAATTTATTGAAATTAAAAGCCTGGTTTCCGTAAGCATCGGGTAATACACCGGCCATATCGTTCAACAGGTTGAAGCGGATATATTGTTTCCAAACATCGATCGGCGTGGCGCTGAGGGCAGTATTCAATGCATTGAAAAATTCTGGTTGTCCAACAATCACAGAATCTACCGAGTTAACACCGGTATTCTTCAGGTAATTCACCCAATCAACCGATCCGGCCATTTTGCCCAGGTCGGTGATGGCCATTTTATTATAATTCTTGTAAGGATCACGCAGGTCTTCAATTTTACGGGAAGCTGTGGCGAGTTTGGTTTCCAGCGCCAGGATGTTCTTTGCAGCGGCTGTAGCTTTAGCAGTGTCTTCACCGGCCATCGAAAGCATTTTGCTGATGTGCTTCGTGTATTCGTTCCTGATATGAATGGTTGCAGAATCATTTTTGAAATAATATTCTCTTTCCGGTAAAGTGATGCCGCCTTGCCATAACTGGTAGGCCATCAAATCACTTTTCTTTGCATCCTGTGATACGAAATCACTGAAGAGGGTAGAAGATCCCAGTTTTTTTAGTTCGGCTACGGTGCTCAGCATCGTTGGGATGTCCGTAATGGCATTCACTTTATCCAGTAAAGGTTGAATGGGTTTCAATCCATCCGCTTCTATCTTGGCACTGTCCATGGCCATTGTCCAGAAGTCACCTATCTTCTGATCATTGGATCCTGCAGCAGCTTTTGAAGCGGCAGCTTTTTCACTGATCTCGCGAAGCCTTTTCAGGTTTTCTTCAATCACTAAATTACCAATACCCCAGCTCGATTGCTCGCCCGGGATAGGGTTTTTCTTTATCCATCCGCCATTGGCATACTGGAAGAAATCTTCTCCTGGTTTTACAGTTGAATCTATGTTTACCGCCAATACATCGGGTTTGGCTGCTTCAGCTTTCTTTGCTTCCTGGTTGCAGGCCATTAGTCCGCAACAGGCAACGAAAAGCCAGTTCAATTTATTCATATAAAGATTATTTCAGCTAAAAGTATGGAATGATTTGAAGTCATAAAAAATAATTTGATGGAAGGCTGATTTTAGACTCAATTATCCGATTTTCGTGGCTATGACTCCAGAAAGAAATAACCGGCTCAATGAGGTACTCAGTAAAAGACAACCATCCATTACGGTTGTGTTGGAAAATGTTTCCGATCCGCATAATATTTCTGCGGTTATGCGTACTTGTGATGCCATTGGTATACAGGACATTTATGTATTGAATACATCCATTGCAAAGCATAAAAAATGGGGTGCCAAGAGCAGTTCCAGCGCTGCCAAATGGCTTACGGTGCACCAGTTCACAGATACACAAGCATGTTTCGAAAGCCTGCGGAAGCGGTATGCGAAAATATATACTACTCATCTCAGCAGCGATGCAGTAGACCTTTATGAACTTGACCTCACCGAATCAGTTGCACTCGTTTTTGGCAATGAACACAGTGGCGTTAGTGAAGAACTCATCTCGCTGGCAGATGGAAATTTCATCATCCCGCAAGTTGGCATCATAAAATCGTTGAATATTTCGGTTGCCTGTGCGGTGAGTTTATATGAAGCTTTCAGGCAAAAGCGGAATGCAGGGCATTACGATCAACCCCAGATCACCGGGGAGCCCCTGAACCAATTGAAAACAGAATGGGGGTTTTTAGCCGACGATTAACCTGCAAGGAATTCTCCAATGCCTTACCTATAGCGACGTTTTCCCGGTAAACAGTTTCCAGGCCAGTACCTTTAAAATTCATGCGGCTTCATTGGTATATACTACATCATCATGTATCTTTAAGTAACAGAAATACATAAAATGAGATACCCAGAAAAATGGCTGGCATGCCTGATAGGTGCAAGCCTGGTGATGGCATTGTCTTTTTGCAGTGGAGTTGGCGGAAAAAGCCGCTTCCCCGACACGCCGATGTATAACCTTTCATCTCCCACGATCATCAATCTTCCTGAAGAGTTGGATGAAATTTCGGGGATCGCCTATTATCCAAAAGATACCAGTGTTTTTGCCATAGTGGATGAAGAAGGATTTTTATTTAAAATTCCCATTAAGAACCCACCGGCATTCAGAAAATGGCGATTTGATAAGAAAGGTGATTTCGAAGACCTGGTTTTAAAAGACAGTGTTTTTTATGCATTGGTAAGTAATGGTGATATAGAATCCATCCATTTTTCAGGGGATTCGATCTTTACAGAAACCACTGATTTTGCAAGTGGTGGAAAAAGTACCAACGAATTTGAAAGTCTTTACCTCGATGAAAAAACCAATAGCCTGGTATTGGTATGTAAGGAGTGTGAGGCCGATTCGAAAAAAACCATCAGCATGTATGCTTACGGGTTAGCAGATTCTATTAAAAGTTATCGTCCGTTTGATGTGATTGACGCGGTTCCTATTGCAGTGGAAATGCTGAAAGAAAAGATACATATCAAACCATCGTCTATTGCCATGAATCCGATAACAAACGAATTGTATATGCTATCGTCGTTGCATCATGCATTGATCATCCTGGGTGAAAAAGGGAAGTTTAAAAAGTTATACATGTTAGATCCTTCCATTTACAAACAGGCAGAAGGAATTGCGTTTACACCTGCGGGTGATTTGCTCATTAGCAATGAACGGGCTGAAATCGGATTTCCAACCTTACTGGTCATAAAAAACAAATTGAAATGAATATGAACAGGAAAGTTTGGATATGTGTAATGACCATGTTAATCTGTTCGTTGTCGTATGCACAAGACAGCCTGCAGGCCACCATCGTGTTAATTGGCGATGCCGGGCAGTTGACCGGGGGGCGACACCCCGTTGTGAATGCAGTTAGGCAACATGTGCCCATGAATAAGAAAACAACGATCGTATACCTCGGAGATAACCTGTATAAAGTTGGATTGCCGGATAATTCGGTACCCAATTTTGCCATCGCCAAGGCAGCATTAGATTCACAGATACATATCGCTGGTAAAAATCCGGTTAACATATTTTTTATTCCGGGTAATCACGATTGGGCCAATGGTAAAAGCAAAGGATATCAATCGATCCTGCGGGTTCAGTCTTATATCGATCAGCTGGGAAATAAAAATGTACGCATGTTTCCGAGAGATGGCTGCCCGGGACCTGAGGCTGTATCTATTACCGATGATATTACCCTTGTGATGATGGATTCGCAATGGTGGATTCATGACAATGATAAACCGGGAATTGAATCGGATTGTCCAACAAAAACCCAGGCTGAAGTTTTGGTTCAGCTAGAAGATATTCTTTCAAAGAATGATTCAAAACTGGTAATACTGGCCATGCACCATCCTTTTCGTACTTATGGCCAGCATGGAGGATATTTCACTTTGAAACAGCACATTTTTCCATTTACTGATGCAAAGCCAAATCTTTATATCCCTTTGCCGGTGCTCGGTTCAATTTATCCCCTGACCAGGGCCGTTTTTGGCACTTCACAGGATCTGAAACATCCTTTATACCAACGAATGATCACGTCCATTGAATCGGTGGTGAAAGGTCATCCGAATGTGATCTTTGTGTCTGGTCATGAACATACCCTGCAATTGATCAAAGACAGCGGATATCATTATATCGTAAGTGGTAGTGGCAGTAAAACTTCCAGGGTTTCAAAGAGCAGTCATACCATGTTTGCCTCCCCTGAAAATGGTTATGTAACATTGGAGGTTTCGAAGAAGAAAAATGTGGTAGCAAATTATTTTACCGTAAAGGGTGACACTATCAGTAAAGCATACACGCAGGGGATCATGCATTTTTCTAAACCGCCTGCAGAGAAGCAAGACAGCCTGCGTGAGGTTGATTATACCCTTGGCGACAAAGTGGTGATATCTGCCAGTGACCAGTACAAATATCCAAATGGGTTCCGGAAATTTGTCCTGGGAAGCAATTACCGCAAGGAGTGGGGCACTCCCATTGAAATGAAAACATTTCACATAAAAGAAGAGCGGGGTGGATTTACCATCAAAAGTCTTGGAGGGGGGAAACAAACCAAATCGTTAAAACTGGTCGACAAAAATGGTCATGAATGGGTATTGCGTACGGTAGATAAAGATCCGGAAAAGGCACTTCCTTCTAATCTCAGGGGAACCGTTGCACAAAAAATTGTGCAGGATATGATATCGGCCAGTCATCCGTATTCTTTGCTGGTAGTACCCGACCTGGCCAGGGCTGTGGACATTTATACACCTGAACCTGAATTCTTTTTTGTTCCGGATGACCCGGCTTTTGGATACTACAGGCCCTTGTTTGCAAATACAGTTTGCATCCTTGAAGACAGGGAGCCGGCATCAAACATAAGCGAATCTAAAAGTACCGGCAAGATTCTGGATAAAATGCTCGACGACAATGAGCATCATGTAGATCAGCAACAGGTATTAAGAGCCCGCCTGCTCGACATGCTGATCGGTGATTTTGATCGGCATGCAGATCAGTGGAGATGGGGCACAACAGATACAGGTAAAGGAAAATTATATTTTGCCATACCCAAAGACCGCGACCAGGCCTTTTTTAATTCAGATGGGTTATTGCTTAAATACATTTCCCGTTTCCAGATGCCTTCCCTGGAGGGTTTTAAGAAAAGGCTGCACAATGTAAATGGCTTTAATGAAGTGGCCCGTGATTTCGACCGTGCATTCCTGAATGGACTTGATGAAGATGACTGGCGCTCAGTTGTTGATAGTTTTCAACAACACATCTCAAATGAAGTAATCCAGAAAGCGGTAAGTAAGTATCCCCGTGAGATCAAAGGCATGGATTCGGCTATAACGGTAGAAAAACTAGTGAGCAGGCGAGATGATATGATGAAACAGGCTATTCGGTATTACAAATTTATTTCTAAACAGGTAACCGTTACCGGTAGTAATAAAAGAGAATATTTTCATATCAGTGAACAGGATGGAAAACTTAACCTGACTGTATATAAGAAAGATTCAAAAACAGATTCTGCCACCGTAATGTATAAACGTGATTTTGATAACAGGTATACAAAGGAACTGCGTTTATTCGGACTCAACGGCGACGACAAGTTTGAGATAGATGCCAATGTTGATTCACGAATTAAAGTAAGAATAATAGGAGGCAAAGGCAGTGATAGTTTCTACCTGAAAGGGAATATGCGGAGCTTTGTTTATGATCTCAGAACTGAGAAGAACGGACTCATTAATATGCGCCGTGCCAATAAGGAATTTTCAGATAACCCTTCTGTATTGGAATACAAATACGCCGCTTATAAAAGCAATAAGTTTAACTACCCCTTGCTCAATATCGGTTTCAATGCAGAAGATAAACTCTTACTGGGTGTTGGTTTCAATATTACCACGCAGGGATTCAGGAAGGAACCTTTTGCCAGCAATCACCGTTTCAGTTCACTTTTTGCCATCAACAGGGGAGCATTCCAGGGAAAATATGAAGGTGTTTTTAACAGGGTCATCGGAAAGAATGACGTTATCGTTACCGGTACAGTGGTAAGTCCTACTTTAAATAATTTTTTCGGGTTTGGAAATGAAACCACCCTCAACAAAAGCCTGCCGATAACATATTACCGGGTTAGATTTAAATATGCCCAGGGCGAATTGTTGCTGCGAAAAAGGATCAATGACATCCTCCATCTTTCGCTTGGAGCATCCTATTATCATTACTGGAATGATATCAACGATAACAAGAACCGGATCATCAATAACCCGGCTTTTACCGGCATTGATACCACCGGGTTATATGCACGTAAAAATTACCTCGGCGCTAAAATGAGGGTATACGTTAAGTATGTAAATAATGAGCTCTTTCCAACAAGAGGGATAACCTGGCTGAATGAATTCAGTGCATTGCAGGGTTTGAACCAGAACAGCAGGAACCATAACAGGATTCAGTCTGACATGACTATTTATGCAAGCATAAAAGATCCGGGAAAACTAATGGCTGTGTTCAGGCTGGGAGGCGGGCATATATTTTCAAAGGATTACGAGTATTTCCAGGCGATGTCTATCGGGACAAATAATTTTGTAAGGGGTTTTAGAAAGAACCGCTTTGCCGGAAAGTCGATGGCCTATGGCTCAACTGAATTAAGGTATAAACTTTTCACTTCTAAATCTTATATTTTACCGGGTGATGTTGGTGCTTTTGGATTTTATGATCTTGGTCGTGTATGGCAACCTGGTGAGTCTTCTTCTAAGTGGCATGCAGGGTATGGCGGAGGATTATATTTCGTTCCCTATCATCTCCTGATGATTTCAGCCGGGCTGGGGCTAACAGATGAGGGTAGTTTATTTAACTTTACAATAGGCACAAAATTCAATCTTACGTTTTAGCGAATGACAGATTATACAAATATTACCAGGGAGGCATCACAGTATGTTGAAAGCCTGTTTGAAGAAAGCAAACCGCTGAACCTTTTTTTTCATAATCTGCGCCACACCCAAACAGTAGTAGAACGATCAGAGGAAATCGGCCTGTTTTATAAGTTACCTGAAAAAGACATGATGTTGTTGTTGGTGGCGGCCTGGTTCCATGATACGGGATATCTTTTTGTAGAGCATGCCATTCATGAAGAAAAAAGTGTGGACCTCATGCTTGATTTTATCAAGCCGTTTCAATTGCCGGGTGACCTGGTAAACGAGATAGAAGGATGCATTCTAAGTACACGGATACCAAGAAATCCTAACGGAATGTTGCAGGAAATAATATGTGATGCAGACACCTATCATTTTGGAACTACTGAATTTCAACAAACAAACGTCCAGATATTTAAAGAATTGCAACATCAGAAACGATGCGAATTAACCCAATTGGCTTTTGATGAAACTGCAATGGATATGTTGAAGCATCATCATTTTTATACACGGTATTGTCGTGATTTGTTAAATCCTGGAAAAAAAACGAACATGAAAAAACTAAAGAAAAAAATAAAAAATGATGACTATAATGAAGAAACTGATCATGACGAGGAATTTTTAATTACCGAGAAAGACGGTACTACCAAGGGTATGCAAACAATGTTGCGCCTTACTTCTTCTAATCATATACAGTTGAGTGAAATGGCCGATAGTAAAGCCAATATACTTATTTCAGTGAATGCCATCATTATTTCGGTGATCCTTTCGGTATTGCTTCGGAAATTGCAAACCGATCCGTACCTGACCATTCCCACGATAGTATTCCTAACCTTTTCTGTGGTAACAATCGTAATATCAATACTGGCTACAAGACCTAAATTAAATACGGGAACTTTTGTTGAAGAGGATATTGTAAACAAAAAGACCAACCTGCTGTTTTTTGGTAATTTTCATAAGATGTCGCTCGAGAATTATGAAAAGGCCATGAAAATGATGATGAAGGATTCGGATTACCTGTATAGTTCAATTGTACAGGACATTTATCACCTTGGCGTTGTGTTGGGCAAAAAATACCGCCTGATCCGGCTCGCATATAATGTATTTATGATTGGCATTATCGTTTCTGTTATAGCTTTTGCACTTGCTGCACTGTTCAACACCGAACCTCCACCTGTTACGATCATCAATGGGAATTCCGGGGGGTCGCCATTTTAAGTAAAAGGATGATCATACAATTTCTGAAGATGATAAAATGCAATTAAAGGAGAGAAAATATATTGAATCATTCATATGGGCTGTAGCTTTGTGTTGTGTGTATATTATGCCAATACACTCAGGGCCTTCCTTATGTTTTTTTAAATGGATTGGATTTTCCTCGTGCCCGGGATGTGGTATAGGTCACGCTATACATCATGCGCTGCATTTTGAATTTGATCTTTCATGGCAGGAGCATGTGCTGGGTATACCCGCAACCGTTATTTTATTGATGCAAATAGCCAAACCCTTTTTTAAATATAAAATTCAAATGTATGGATCAGCAAATGCTCATGATGTTGAAAGGACTGCAGGCCGATGAACTGCAGGTAATTCAAAGTGTAACTTTTGAAATGACTGAATCGCAGCAGAAGCAGTTCCTGATGCTGTACCAGGGGAAAAGAAAGGAAGAGCAAACAATGATCTTACTCACCGTGCTTGGTTTCTTTGGGTTTGCAGGAATACAAAGGTTTGTCATTGGCGAAATGCTGATGGGGATCCTGTTTTTCTTTACTGCAGGCTTCTGTCTCATTGGTACCATTGTAGACCTTGTGAATATTAAAAGCATGACCTACGACTATAATAAAAAGCAGGCTTATGAATCGGCTGCTATGGTCAATGTGATGACAAGAAAATAATAGGCCGGGCATTGATGCTGTTTTTTTCAAGTAGCGCCATGCCGCTGATGTTACTTGCATACATTTCTCGTTTATGATTATACTTAACCGATCCTTGCAGTTCCCATCTGTAGACCTGGCAGATGAACAAGGATTACTTGCTATTGGAGGTGATCTCCGGCCTGATCGGTTACTATTGGCCTATCGTAGTGGCATATTCCCCTGGTACAACGAAGAAGATCCCATTTGCTGGTGGAGTCCCGATCCCAGGTGCATCCTGCAACCTGGTGCGTTGCATATCAGTAAGAGTATGCGGCGGGTAATACAAGATGGAAGATTTACTTTTCGTACCAATCATGCATTTGAACAAGTAATTCGATTATGCCAAACCGTTAGTAGAAAAGAAGGGAACGGAACCTGGATCCATGATGAAATGCTTGAAGCTTATTGCAGGCTTCATGATCTGGGGTATGCCCATTCTGCTGAATGCTGGCTGGATGATGCATTGGTGGGGGGATTGTATGGCGTCAGGATCGGCCGCGTTTTTTTCGGGGAAAGCATGTTCTCTACCGTTAGCAATGCCAGTAAATTTGCCTTTATACAATATGTAAAGCTACTGGAAGCCGAAGGTGTTGGGTTGATAGATTGCCAGATGCGTACCGGTCACCTGGTGAGCCTGGGAGCTGAAATGATGGATAGATCTATGTTTATTCAGCTGTTAAATAAAGAATGTATGTGATTAATATATACTTGTATAATGAATTATTAAGGTTGATACAAAATCACAGCACTGTACGCGGCTATTGTAATGTTATCATGCACGATTGCTTTAGCATTGTTATCTGGGAGGAAGGAGTGCCAGCTGCCTTGAGGAATGGTTAGTTTTTTCTCCAGTTTACTGCCATTGAAAGCGATCCAGATATTTTTCCATGAATCGCCCATTGCTTTTCCATCAATTGTAAAGATGACCGTGCCGGGTTCCGCATGTTCTTCAAAACGGATATACTTTTCAACCTGTTCGGCCTGGAACATTCTGAATGCCGGGTGTTCCTTTCGCATACGGATAAGCGAACGAATATATTCCACTAATTCCTTGTGGCTGGTCTTCAGGCTCCAGTCTATTGCATTGATATCATCGCTGCTTTTATAAGAATTTTCAACGCCCTGTTTGCTTCGCAGGAATTCAGTTCCTGCATGTAAAAAGGGGATTCCCTGTGAACATAAGAGGATGGTATTGGCCAGTTTTTGCATCCTGGTCCTGTCCGCTTCTGAATCGTCGGCGCAAGCGAGCATTAATTTATCCCAGAGTGTATTGTTATCATGGCATTCGCAATAGGATATTACGTGAGCAGGTGTAGTAGCATAAGCTTTAACGGGGTAATGCACCTGTTCATGCCTGCAAGAAGCTACCACGCCAAACTTTACCTGTTCCTCCAAACCGGGCTGGTTACTCACAAATCCTTTTGCCTTTATATTGAAAACGCTGCCCTTGATCCCATCTCGTATATCATCACTGAAAACGGCAATACGGTCAAGCTTATACGCATTTGTTTTTAGTGCCCGTTGGGAATCAGGAATGGGAGAGGCGCCGGCCGTCCATCCTTCTCCATATAAAATTATATCGGGTTTTATGGCATGCAATGCTTTTGACAATTGGTTCATTGTTTCGATATCATGTATGCCCATGAGGTCGAAACGAAACCCGTCGATATGGTATTCTTTTGCCCAGTAAACAACGCTTTCAATGATGAACTTGCGCATCATCGGCATTTCACTGGCTGTTTCATTGCCGCATCCGCTGGCATCTGAAAAGGTATCCCTGCCATGTAATTCTGGTGGTTGCGTAGTTTTCTTATGCCGGTAGTAATACCCAGGCACTAATTGATTAAAATTGGAGTGTATGGTTTTGGCCGTATGATTGTACACAACGTCCATGATTACCCGCAATCCATGTTGATGCATTGCCTGGATCATTTCCTTCATTTCCCTTACACGTGTTAAACCGTCATAGGGGTTGCTGCTGTACGAACCTTCAGGGCAATTATAATTCAGCGGGTCGTAGCCCCAATTGTAATGGGCATTCCCGGGTTTTGATTCATCAATTGAAGAAAAATCAAAAACGGGAAGCAGGTGAACATGGGTTGCTCCCAGTTCTTTAATATGGCTTAAGCCGGTTGTGAACCCTTCGTTATTTGTTGTTCCCCATTCGGCAAGCCCGGCAAATTTCCCTTTTTGTTTAATGCCCGATTGTGGGTGCATGCTGGCATCCCTGATATGAAGCTCGTAAATGATCGCATCTGTGGGCCGGTTCTCGGTGGAGAAATCCGGGCTTTTGTCCTGCTCCCAACCGTTAGGGTTAGTTTGTTTAAGATCGGCTACCATGGCCCTTTTTCCATTAACACCTACCAGTTTTGCATAAGGGTCGGTTACCTCGTCGCTCCATTCCTTTTCGATCTGCACCCTGAATACATAGAACTGTCCGGCCAGGTCAGCTTCAATGGTCACCGACCAGCAACCATCTTTATCTTTCAGCAAGGAAGTTTTGCGAATTACAGAACTGTCATCACCTCGTTTATAGAATATGATTTCAGCTGCATCTGCTGTTGGGCTCCAGATGCGGAAGGTAGATGCATTTTTTGTATACGTTAGTCCCAGGTCATTTGGGGCATACACCGGGTAATGATCAAATTCGGTTTGTGCAAACATATTCTGACAAATAAAAAGAACCAGGATGAACAAGATTTTTTTATGCATAGCTTTCCGTACCTGTTTTTGTTTTCATTACATCAGCCACAAGCGTTGCCCTTTCTTCAGATCATTTGTAATCATATACAATGAAACCCCAGGGCTCAATATTGAACACATGATTTTTGTTGAGTGTTTCATTTTGATATAAGAACACATTCATTGGTTTACCATACAGTGCCTTGTCCTGTATGCTGAATGATTGCGGCTTGCCCGATAAATTCAGGATCACCGCCACTTTATGCCCATTATTTTCCCTTACATAACTGAATATGGCATCATCGTTGGATGAAGTAAGTTTGCGATAAGAAGCATTGGCAGCCAACGCTGGATTTTTTTTACGTAATGATAGCATGGTTTTGTAAAAAGGCGCCATGTCAAATTTATCCCAGCTGATCGGGTCCTTTACAAAAAACTTAAGCCTTTTTTTATTGGGTACTTCCTGTCCATTATAGATCAGCGGAACTGATTGGTAAATGGTTTGGGTAAATACAGCAAATGTCTTGTATGCGTCACCGTATTTTTCGAATTCGGTACCATTCCAGCTGTTTTCATCGTGGTTACTGGTAAAATACATGCGGTATGCATTTGAGGGGAGGGATGCAATACTCTTGTTTAGAGACGAATCAAATTTGCGAACGCTGATTTTACCTGCGTAGAGATCCGTCATGGCGCCCATCATATCCCATCCATAAGTTTCATCAAAGCCGGCTTCATGCAATTCAGCCTTACCACCTTCCGCCAGCATAAATACTGGTTTTATTTTACGAAGATTGGCAATGCATTTTTTCCAGAAATCCATTGGCACTTCTTCCGCAACATCACAACGGAATCCATCGATACCGGTTTCAGTAACCCAGAATTTCATAGCAGCCAACATGCTGTCACGCAGTTCGGAATTGTTATAGTTTAATTTATAAACATCTGTCCAATCAAACGGTGAAATAAATTTCCCTGTAGAATCTTTCGAATAAAAATCGGGGTGTGCTTTCACCCAGTGATTATCGGGAGCAGAGTGATTTGCTACCCAATCGGTGATTACTTTAAAACCTAATTGATGGGCCTGTTTCACCAGCTTTTTAAAATCGGCCAGTGTGCCATGCTCTTCATTTACGGCAGTATAATTTCTTACAGCGTAGTAACTGCCAAGATCAGCTGAAGTCATTTTTCTTCCTTCAATACCGATCGGGGTGATGGGCATGAACCACAAAATGTCTACTCCCATTTTCCTGAGCCTCGGCATATGTTTCATGAATTCTGTGAAAGTACCAGCACTTGAATACTGGCGAAGATTTACTTCATATATATTACTCTGTGCGCTCCAGGCCGGGTGTGCAATTGCTTTTGCTGCTTCAGTTTGCGCCATTCCCTGGTAAATTCCAGCGAAGGTCATCGCGAGTAAAAAAAGTTTCTTGTTGAATTGCATTCTAATAATATTTATTGCTGATAATTATTTTACAAGTTCCAAAACAACCGCTTTGAAAGAGCCAAGTTTAAAATCGGCGAGCGGGGTAGTCGTTTTGTTGATCACATCACGGCTTTTTGTAAAACCTTCGACCCTTTCTGTATACTTTCCTGGTGATACTGTTTTTTCTTCTTTTGAAGTATTCATTACAACCATCACCGTTTGGTTATTGCTGTACCTGAAATATACATACACACCATCTTCAGGCAAATATTGCATCAACTTACCAATGGTAAGTGCAGAAGAAGTTTTTCTAAAATTGGCGAGTGTTGCAAAATGCTGGAAGATCGCCTGGTCTGTTTGTGATCGTCCCTGGATAGTAAATTTATTAAGAGGGTCGTTTTTCCAGCCACCGGGGAAATCGAGGCGTACATGCCCGTCGTTTGGACTGGTTGTGCCAGGTGTAGCGATCTCATCTCCATAATAGACCTGTGGGATACCCCTCGACGTTAGTAACCAGGTTAATGACGAAAGATATTTATCCATGTTCTCATTTACAACAGAATAAAAACGTGCTATATCGTGGTTGTCGAGGAAGATCACATTCCGGGTTGCATCCTTGTAAACAAAGTCCTGTGCCAGGGTAGTGTACAACCTGTTTACACCGTCGTTCCATCCAAAATCTTTGGTCATCGCGTCTGTGATAGCCCATAAAGTTTGAAAATCGGTAGGCGCCTGGAGGTTACTTTTGAAAGGGATATTAAAATTGTTCTCGCTGAAATAGCTTTGATTGATCACGCCATGCACCCAGGTTTCGCCAAACATGGTTAGTCTTGGGAATTCGTCGGTGAGGGCCTTGTTGCAACGGTTCATGAATGCAAGGTCGTTGTATGCGTAGGTATCTATCCTCCAGCCATCAATGCCGAAATTTTCCACCGTCCATAACGCATGTTGAATGAGGAAATTGGCCATGTAAGGATTGCCCTGGTTGAGATCGGGCATTTCCTTTGTGAACCATCCGTCGGCCATGATATTAAATTCTTTTTTACTGGCGTAAGGATCAAAAAGCGTCTGATCTTTGTAGTTAGTATTCGTGTATTTATCCCATTGGTGCAACCAGTCTTTCATTGGTGGATCCTGAACGGTAAAATGAAACCTGCCAACATGATTGTATACAGCATCCTGTATGATCTTCATTTCTTTTTTATGAACTGCGTCTATTAGTTCCTGGTAGGCTTTGTCTCCGCCGAGCCTTGGGTCAACTTTATAATGATCTGTAAATGCATAACCATGTTCAGTTCGGTTTGGCATATCATTTACAATCACGGGATTTAACCACAGTGTTGTTACGCCAAGATCGTCGAGGTAGTCGAGGTGATTTTGAATTCCTTTCAGATCGCCACCATGACGGTTGAATACCGTATCCCTGTTTAAAGTCTGATCACGCATGCCGGGGATCCGGTCATTGGATTCATCGCCGTTGCTGAACCTGTCGGGCATAATAAGATAGATCAGGTCTTTTGAAGTAATTCCCTGCGCATAGTCTTTACCGTTACCTTGCCTCCTGGGCTTCAGTTCGTATTCAATATTGAGGTCTTTAACAAATGGGAAGCTGAATTTTCCCGGTTTGGCATTTGCACTTATTGACAGGTCGAGAAAAATATAATTCGGATTTTCAACCCGGTTTATTTTCATGAGGTTTACACCTGTAGCCAATTTGATGCCTGCGGGGCTCATTTTGATCATAGGAAAATGATCGGCAATCTTTTCGCCGTGAATCATGATCTGCAGTTTATTCCATTTCATACCGGCCCACCAGTTTGTGGGATAACAGGTGTAAGCCTGTTGCGCATGTGAGAATAGGAAAACGGTAATCAACAGGTTGAACAGGAATATTTTTTTCATAATTTTAATCTTTTTCTTTGATCAAAAAATAGCAAAGCCCGGCGGCGATTATCATCAGTACGCCTCCTATCTGAACAGCGGCCAGGCGGTCATTGTTCAAAACATTTTTCATTACCCATCCAAATCCAAGTGATGCGATGATTTCTGGTAACACAATAAAGAAGTTGAATATCCCCATGTACACACCGATCTTATTTTCGGGAAGCACACCACTTAACATGGCATAGGGCATCGATAGAATACTTGCCCACGCAATTCCAACACCGGTCATGCATCCAAACAACATATACTTGTTTTCAACAAAGGCTACACTGATCAACCCGATGGCACCACATAACAGGCAAACACTGTGTGTTGCTTTCCTGCCCAATTTTCTTGCTATGGAAGGAAGGATGAATGCAAATAAGAACGTAACTACATTATAAAACGCCAGGGTTAGGCCACCAAAATTGGTACCTTCTCCATACAATGGATCCGTTTCGCTGGTGGCATGAAAGATATTCCTGGCCACCGCGGTATTATAAAAGAACCACATTAAAAATAAACCGGGCCATGTAAAGAACTGCACAAGGGATAAGATCTTCATTCGCTTAGGCATGTATTGTATGGCGTGTAGAATTTCTTTAACACCGCCGCCAAACCCCCTGTTCGATTCTTTTACTTTATCCTTGAAACTGATATCCGGCGGGGGATATTCTTTAGAAGTTAACACTGTATAAAGTACGGCAGCAAAGAAGAAGAATGCACCAATGTAAAAACTCCATTTTACATTGTCGGGTATTACTCCACTTGCAGCAGTGGTACTCATTTGAAACCAGTTCGACATCATCCAGGGCAGTGCCGATGCTATGCTGCCACCAAGGCCGATCATTAAACTCTGCATCACGAAACCCTGTGTTCGTTGTTCTTCATTTAACTTATCTGCTACGAATGCACGGAATGGTTCCATGGCCACGTTACCAAATACATCCATGATCCATAAGAGGCCGGCAGCCATCCATAATACACTGCTATGCGGCATAAACACCAATGCGATTGTGCTAAAAATGGCCCCTATCAGGAAATATGGCCGACGTCTGCCAAATTTTGGATGCCAGGTGCGATCGCTCATATAACCTATGATCGGTTGTACGATCAAACCAGTTAATGGTGCAGCCAGGAATAAAAGTGGAATGTCGTCTGCATTGGCGTGAAGATGTTCGTAAATAGGCCCCATGTTGGCTCTCTGCAAATCCCAGCCAAACTGGATACCGAAAAAGCCAACACTCATGTTAATGATCTGGGACAAACTCAACTTTGGCTTTTCCCAAGGAATTGTTTCTGACATAGCAATCGTTTAGTTAATGATTTGGCAACGTGTATAAAATACACTTCGATAAAAATACAATAAAATCCGGGCTGGCAAACTTTTTCAAAAACTATCTGCTTTTTTTCTACCTAACTGTATGATTGTTTTCGTTTTGTTGAAGGCTGTAATGCTTACTGAGCATGATTTTTTTGCACAAATGTTCGGATTTCGAATATTGTGTGTATTTTACACATTAAATTGATTGCGATGAAAAGAATGTTACTTACTCTTTGGGTATTGATATTTGCTATACCTTCTTTTTCCCAACTACTTTCATGGACACCAAATTTCCCGCAGGAAAGTAGTACACCATTTACAATTACTGTGGATGCATCGAAAGGAAATCAAGGACTGATGGGATATACACCTACTTCTGATGTTTATGTACACATCGGGGTTATTACCAATCTCAGCACAGGGCCTTCACCATGGAAATATGTAAAATTCAACCAGAATTTTAATGTTGCCAATCCTTCTTTACAGGCAGTTTCTTTGGGCAGTAACAGGTGGTCATTTACGATATCAGGTGGTTTACGTACCTATTTTGGTATTGTAAATGCCGGGGAAACCATTCAGAAGATCGCCATCCTTTTCCGAAATGGCGCAGGTACTAAAGTGCAGCGCAATGAAAACGGCAGCGATATGTATATTCCTGTTTATACAACGGCACTGGCTACCCGCTTTACACTTCCTTTTAAACAACCAACTTATTTACCTATACCCGAAAACATTGTAAAAGCAATCGGGAATACCATTCCCATGACGGCTGTTGCCAACAATACATCCGACATGAAGTTGTATTTTAATGGTACACAGGTACAATCTGTAATAGATGCTATAACCGTATCGGCAAGTCCGACTATCGTTTCGGCAGGCACCCAAACCCTTATTGCAGAAGCAACGGATGGCATTACAACCAAACGAGATACCATAGAATTTTTTGTTCCGGGAGCTGTGAACATAGCAGCATTGCCTGCCGGCCTCAAACCCGGTATAAATTATGAGGCCAACACAACTGCGGCTACCCTTGTACTATATGCACCCAGCAAAACAAGGGTTTCAGTGATTGGTGATCTGCCGGGAAGCAACTGGGCGGAGAAAACAACTTACCAGTTTAACAGAACACCTGATGGAAATTATTGGTGGCTGCGGTTAACTGGGCTCACACCCGGAACCGAATATAGTTATCAATACCTGGTGGATGGTACCTTGAAAATTGCCGATCCTTATGCAGAAAAAATATTGGATCCGTGGAATGATCAATACATTTCGGCCACTACGTATCCGGGATTAAAAGCTTATCCAAATGGCTTAACATCGGGCATCGTAAGTCTTTTGCAAACAGCAGCTCCTGCCTATACCTGGAAGAATAATACTTTTACCAGGCCCGATAAAAGAGGCCTGGTGGTATATGAACTCCTGTTGCGTGATTTTGTTGCAGCACATGATTGGAACACATTAAGAGATACATTGAACTACCTGAAGAAACTTGGTATCAATGCAATTGAACTGATGCCCGCAAATGAATTTGAAGGCAATGAAAGCTGGGGTTACAACCCGGATTTCTATTTCGCACCGGATAAATATTATGGCCCGGCCAATACCATGAAACGTTTCATCGATTCATGTCATTCAAAAGGTATTGCGGTGGTAATGGACATAGCATTGAATCATTCATTTGGTTTGTCGCCTATGGTACAATTATATTGGGATGCTGCAAACAACAGGCCCGCTACCAACAATCCCTGGTTCAACCCGGTTGCAAGACATGCATTTAATGTAGGTTATGATATGAATCACGAAAGTGCAGCAACTAAGTATTATTTCAGCCGGGTTGTAGAACATTGGCTGGTGAATTATAAGATTGATGGATTTCGTTTCGACCTGTCGAAAGGGTTTACCCAGGTTAATACCTGTGATGCAAATGGTGGAAACTGTAATGTGGGTGGATGGAGTGCCAAGGATGATAGCAGGATCACGATCTGGAAAGGATATTATGATACCCTGCAAATTAAATCTCCGGGCTCTTATGTGATCCTTGAGCATTTCGCAGACAATAGCGAAGAAATAGAATTGGCAAATTATGGAATGATGTTGTGGGGCAACCTCAACAACAATTATAATGAGGCGAGCATGGGCTTTTCGCCAGGCTGGAATTTCGATTATGGAGTGTATACCGCCAGGGGATGGGGAAGTCCGCATTTGATTACTTATATGGAAAGTCATGATGAGGAAAGATTGATGTATAAGAATTTACAGTTTGGAAATGTTTCCGGCGCATACAATATCAAAACACTTGCAACAGCTTTAAAACGGATGGAACTGGTTGGTGCATTCTTCTTCACCATTCCCGGCCCCAAAATGGTTTGGCAGTTTGGCGAACTTGGGTATGAGTATTCAATCAACTATTGCCCTAATGGTACCATCAGCGTGAATTGCCGCACCGATTCAAAACCCATTCGCTGGGATTATAAGTCGGTAACGGACAGGGATAACCTATATCATGCGTGGGCAGCGATGATCAATCTCCGGCATAGCCCGCAGTTCAGTGCATTATTTAATTCGGCCAATAATATTACCCGTGATTTCAGCGGTGCATTCAAATGGATGAAAGTGACGCAGGGCGCAGCAAACATTATGGTGATAGGCAACTTCGATGTAGTGGCTCAAACCGGTTCGGTTACATTCCCAACAGCGGGAAACTGGTATAATTATCTTACCGGGGCGCCTTTTGTTTCTACCGGCGGAAGCCAGTCATTTACATTACAGCCTGGTGAATACCGTATCTACATCAACCAGTTTGTGGTGGTACCGGTAACGATTACCAGCTTTAATGGCAAAGCCAACGGCGATAATAACCTGTTACAATGGGTTGTTGAAAATGAGCAGGACCTTTCACATTACGACCTGGAAAGAAGTACCGACGGCCAGTCATTTACTTCAGTTACAAAAGTAACGGCAACGGGCACACGTAATTATAATTATGCTGATTTTACACCAAAACCGGCAGCGCCTGTTTATTATTACAGGCTTAAATGTGTAGACCGTGACGGGAGTTTTAAATACAGTGCCATTGTGCGTATCAGTAACGGGGTTAAAGGATTCTATGCAGTTGCGGGCCCTAATCCGTTTACCGATAAATTAACGCTTTCTATTGAATCGGCAGTGAATGATGAGGCGCAGGTACGCGTTACCGATATGAGTGGCCGGCCACTGGTGAAATTTAACCGGGTTGTGCCGGTGGGTAGTAATGTTTTCGATATCAGGGAGCTGGCTTCCCTGTCTGCCGGAACATACCTGCTGCAGATCACCACCGCCCAGCAACAGCAAACCATTAAGATCATAAAAGGAAAATAACAATTGGTTAGTTTTTAATATTTGGTGAAAGCATTTTAATTAAAATTCAAAACCCTTACCTGTTATGCCGGTTTCTATCAGAAATAAAGCGATCCAGAAAGAAGAAGATCATAAGAATAATATCAAGACGCTTAAGATCATTCAGTCTGAAGTGCAAAGTACCAACAGGGTGGCCTTGTCGGTTGATTGTGTGATTTTCGGATTTGATGAAAACAAACTTAAAGTGTTGCTCATCCGGTCGGATCTGAAGAAGTTTCAAAGTAAATGGTCATTGCTTGGTGATCTCGTAAAACCGGAGGAAGACCTTGATGATTCAGCGTATCGTATACTTAAACAACGGACAGGGTTAGACGATCTTTACCTCGAGCAGGTGCATACATTTGGCAGTATAAACCGCCATCCCGGCGGCAGGGTGGTTTCGGTTGCATATTATTCACTCATTAATATTCAGCATCATAAATTAAAGATCACCAACAATGAACTGCATTGGCATGATGTAGAAACCGTGACAGACCTGGCCTTTGACCACCAGGAAATCTTCGATACCTGTTATAGCAGGCTGCAAAAAAGGGTACAGGAGCATCCGCTTGGATTTAGTTTATTGCCCAGCAAGTTTTCGTTGAGGGAATTACAAAATCTATACGAAGCCATATTGGGGGTTAAGCTCGACCGCCGGAATTTCAGGAAAAAATTCTTTGCGATGGATTTCCTCATTGATTTACAGGAAATTGAAGAGAACGTACCTCACCGCCCGGGTAAACTGTACAAGTTCAATTACAGTAAATATGCCAAGCGGAATAAAAAGTGGATCGGGATTGACTTTTAGAGCATCAAATCCAGTCCTGCAAAGGCATTCATTCTGTTTAAAAAATGGGCTAAATCCCATAAAAAATTATTAACATAAGTTTAATATTCAACAAAAAAAGTTACTTTGCGTAAAACTTACACACTGCATTTCAATTACCAAAAGAATACCTTCTATTTATGAGAAAAACAATTATGAAAATTCCTAAAATTTTATCGGTTTTATCATTATTGATGCTGATTTCGTTTGGGGCATTTGCTCAAAATGTGATCACCGGTAAAATCACTGATTCCAAAGATGGATCACCTGTTGC
>ERZ795056.838-NODE-838-length-37697-cov-6.055868_pt1 | contig 37697 bp, 29 predicted proteins | sample MGYA00375140_ERZ795056 | MGnify/ENA primary metagenome ERZ795056 (study PRJEB30185, sample SAMN05720227) | activated sludge metagenome | isolation source: Anaerobic digester | place: USA | collected 2015-03-09 ...
ATCATGTTGCCGACCACCAGCGCGGTGGTCGCGACCGGCCCGAGGCCGCGCACCATCGCCGAGGCGGAGCGCGCCGCCATCTCCAAGCCCACGCGCATCGACGGTGCGCTCACAAATCAGCCGATCGGTCGCAGCCGGCTCATCAGCGGCTCGACCTGCTTGCCGAGGCCCTGGTCCTTCGCGCGGCGCACCAGGCTGCCGGCGGTGAACAGCGCGAAGCTGACGTAGTCGTAGAGCATCTCCTTGAGGAACTTCTCGACGTTGCCGCCGGCCGCCAGCAAGCGCGCGTTGTCGACGATGCGCTGGCTGTGGAACGTGCCCTTCTCGTAGGGGCCGGCGTTGCGAAACACGACCTCGTGGGTGCTGTCGGCGAAGCTGGCCAGGTTATTGCGCAGGATGGTGCCCTTGCCCGCCGTATCGGCCTCCTGATGGATCTCCCGCAGCACCGCGTTGGCGGTGTCGACGATCTCCAGAGGTCCGCCGCTGAGGCGCGGGCGCTGCATCGCCACGTGCTTGGACTGGACCAGCTGAAACAGCTGCTTGGTGGTTTCGAACTCGCCGAGGCCGACCGTGCGTCCGAGGTCGTTGACGCTCTGCAGGCCGTCGATGTGGTGCCACAGGGCCAGGAATTCCTTGCCCGGCGTCGGGCGCTCGGGGATCCGCTCGGGCACGTAGTCGGCGCTCGGCACCTTCTGCCGGAAGTAGCGCATCTCGTCCATGCGCGTCACGCCGTCCATCAACATGCCATTGAGGCTGATGCTGTGGCGCGAGCCCAGCAGCGCGTCGTCGAAGCCGTCCAAAAAGCAGTACATGCCGTCGGCGACGGTCAGCGACGCGAGCACGATCTCCTCGACCTGGCGGGCGAGATAGGTGTACACCTGATTGTGCGTCAGCAGCCCGAGCTCGACCCCGGCCTCGCCGTAGCGCTCGCTCCCGTTGCTCTGCCCCATGCGGTCGAGGATCGCCCGATGCTGGACCTCGTCGATCACACCGAAGCGATACAAGATCCGTCCCAGCCGCTCCTCCTCGACGTCGGTGCGGGCCGACAACGCGTTGCCGCCCTCGACGAAGATGCTGCGGTTGTGCTCGCCGTCGCGGACCGTCAGCTCGCCGCGCCATCCGGCCTGGGCGACCAGCGCCAGCACGTCGCACAGCGCCCCCGGCGACACGATCTCACCCGCCAGCCGCACCACCGCCCCGTCCTCCTCGTCGCGCCGTCCGTCCTGGCCGGTGAAGCGCATGAAGATCACGTGGTCGGGCGTCGGCATCAGCCGAAATGCGCCGTCCTTGCGCCGCCGCAGCTGCTCGCCCGCCGTGTCGCCCAGCGGATGTATCGCCCCATTGCTGTCGATCCAGACCAGCTCGTCCTGCGCATGTCTCATGTCCGCCAGCCTCCGACATCGTTTGGTAACACCACAGACCCCGATGCCGCAAGCCGCGCCACCCGGCCAGACCTGCATCCCATGCCCGGCAAACCCCGTCCCGCCGCCTCGCGCCGCGGCTCCATCCTCCTCGGCACCCTCCTCCTCGCCCTCGCTGCCTGCGCCGGCCGCTCACCGCTCGCCTCCACCTCGCTCACCCACACCTCGCCCGCCGCCGCCTGCCGCGACCCCGCGCGCATCGTCCGCCAGACCGCCTGGGACAGCCACCGCCACCTGACCCTCGCCCACGGCTTCGACGCCCTGCCCGGCCCACCGAACGCCGGTCCACGCCTCGCCGCGCGCCTCGATCGGCTCGCCGACACCTGGGCCGCCGCGCGCACCGCCAGCTGCAAGCTGCACGGCCACGGACTGTCCACCGCCGACTTCAACGCCCGCGCTGCCTGTCAGAACGCCGTGTTGTGGCAACAGGCCGGCATGCTCGCGCGCGTGACCGCGGCCCCGGCCGCCGCCTTGACCCGCGTCGACGCCGGCATCGACGAGCTGGAGGACGCGCTGCGCCGCTGCGAACGTGGGCCGCTGCTGGCGCTGTATCGCGGCCCGAAGGCGCTGGTCACCGCACGCATCGAGCTCGCGCAGGCCGACGTGGCGATCGCCCTCGGTGACGGCTCCTGGGCCCAGGCGGTCGCCCACGCCGCGCGCGAGCCGGCCGTCGACGCCGCGATCGCCGAACGCCTGCGGGTCCCGGTCCAGATCGCCCTGACCTGGGGTTCCTGGCTGCGGGGACAGGACCACAAGGCCAGCACGCGTCTGACCGAGATCTCCCCCGCCGACGACCCGTTCGCCGCCGCCGCGTTCGCCGAGCTGCGCCTGCTGACCCGCGGCGTCGACGACCCCGAGGCCCTCGCTGACGGCGCCCTCGCCCTCACGGCCTACCGCGAACTGCTCGGCCCTTCCGACCGTCGCCTCGTGCGCGTACATCGCGAGCTCGCCCGTCGCCATCGCCTGAACGGCGACCTGGCGACCGCGACCACCGAGATCGAGGCCGCGATCGCCGTGCTCGGCGACGTCGAGGACGACCCCTTGCACGCCGCGCTCATCCAGGAGCTCGGCGACCTCGAGCACCTGCGCGGCGACTATCGCGGCGCCCTGCTGCACCACCGCGCCGCGCTCGTCGTGCGCGAGCGGACCTTCGGCAGCGATCAGCTGCCGACCGCCGACAGCGTGTTCGGCCTCGGCAGCGATCACGAGGCGCTCGGCGAGCTCGACATAGCGATCAGCCACTACGTGCGGGCCTTGAAGATCCAGCAGATCCTCGGGCCCGACGACCTCGCCACCGCACGCACCTACAACAACCTCGGCCGGGCCTGTTATGCCGGCCGCAACTTCGCCGACGCGCGCCGCTTTCATGGCGCCGCACTGGCGATCCGACGCCGGACGCTCGGCGAGCAGAACCCGGAGGTCGCGACCTCGCTCAACAACCTCGGCGCGGTCGCTCGCGCCGAGGGCGACCTCGCGGGCGCGATGAAGCTGTTCAAGCAGGCCCTCGACCTGCGCGAACGCCTGCTCGGCCCCGACCACCCATATGTGGCGATCAGCCTCAACAACATCGCCGAGATCCACATCGCCGAGGGTGACCTCGGCCTCGCGCTCGCCCTGCACGAGCGCGCGCTGGCGATCCGTCGCAAGCGCTTCGGCGAGGACCACCCGGAGACCGCCCGCAGCCTCCACAACCTCGGCGTGCTGCAGATGGAGCGCGGCGACCTCGACGCGGCCGAGTCGGCCCTCACCGCCGCCGCGAAGATCCGCGGCGCCCTGCTCGGGCCCGAACACCCCGAGACCCTCGCCTCGCTCGCGCGCCTCAAAGAGCTCGGCACCCGCCGCGAGCAAGCCGCCGCCCGCGAGGCCGCCGCTGCCGAGCCCGCACCACCGCCACGCCGCCGCAAGTCCGGCTCCCCGCGCTGACCCCAAGCTCCTGGTCACTCGCCGAGCGCAAGACCTCGCGCGCATCCTGACAACACCGTTCGCATTTGGAGAAGACCACGCCCGGGGATATCCTGGCCGCGGTATGCACCGTATCGCCGTTCTGCTCGTGCTCACGCTGCTCCCGGGCTGCATGGCCTATGCCCCACCGGTGCGTAGCGTGACCTACGGCGCCCCGGGCCGTCTGCGCCAGGGCGACCTCGAGATCGCCGGCGGCAGCGCGGGTGCCATCGCCCCCGGCGGCACCGGCAGCGGCTGGCTCGCCTACGGCGTGCGCGACTGGGCCTCGGTCGAGCTCGGCGTCGACGCCTCGCGCAAGAGCTGGGCGATGGGCTTCCTCGGCGGACGCTTCACCCACGCGCCGCAGCGCGAACGCAAGCTGCACGGCGCCCTCGACGGTGAGGTCGGCGTCGGCATGGGCGTGGGCGGCAACGACGACTGCTCGGGCGGACAGCGGAGCTGCGACAGCCACCGCTGGAACCAGCGCGCAGCCTTCGGCAGCTACCTCGGCGGCGGCGCGGGTTACCACTTCTCATGGTTCGCCCTCTATGCCCGGGGAAGGATCCAGCAGACCGTGAGCGACGGCCTCCCGGCGACCCTGTGGGGCACGCTGCATGGCGGCCTACAGTTTCGCATCGCCCGCACCGTCGACCTGTTCGCGGGCACCGGCCTGTCCGGCTTCGTCAACTTCCACCGTCAGAACACATACTTCTGGTCCACCGACGCCGGCATCTCCGTGCACTTCGACGTCAGCGGCCGCCGCAAGCACAACCAGGCCCGCCGCGGCGTCCGCCTGCGCATGTGAAGCGCCGCGAGCCGTCGCTCAGTCCGCGACCGCAAAGACATCGTCGAGGGTGCTCGCGCTGAGCACCCGCTCGGCCCAGAGGTCGAGCACGGCGAGGTCCTGACAGGACTCGACGCGGGCCACGAGCTCGGGGGACACGGTGAAGCCCTTGAAGCGAAGCTGCTTGAGGAGCAGTTGTGCCTCACCCACGACCTTGCCCCGGGCCTCGCCCCGGGCTTCCCCCTCGGCCCTGCCGATGGCGACGTACTTGCGGGCAAAGTCGCTTTTGTACTCGTAGGGCGTGTTCATGATCTGCTCCAGGGCGGCGCGTGCGACCTCGCCGAGCAGGGCGAGGATGAAGTCAGGGTAAAACAGGTGGTCGTCCCTGTCGAGGTCGTGCACGGCATCGAGGGCGGCCAGCGCGATGAACTCGGCGCCCGATTCACGACCGTGGGCAAAGACCGACAGCACCGCGAGTTCAGGCGCCTTACGGGCCTCATCGGGGTCGAGAATGACAGGGATCTGGGCCGCGCCGAGCACGAGCGGCAGGATCGTGCCGCGCTGACGGCCGAGGTCGATCGGCTCGGCGCACCAGGCGGCGACCTGCGGATCCAGGGCGACGATCACCAGCGTGACCGGACAGCCGAGGCGCGCGCGCAGGCCCGCCACATAAAGCGGCCAGGTCCGACGCTTGCGAACATCGACATCGTTTTGCGCCTCGATCACGAAGGCCTCGGTCGGCGCGTCATCGGGGCCGAGGGTAATGACCGCATCGGCGCGGTACTCCGCGAGGTTCAGGTCGACCAGCTCGGCCGCGGTGATGCGCGCCTGGGCCTGGGCCGGCAACTCGAGGCCGAGCTCGGATCGCAGGAGCCCGACGATCACCCCGGGCGCGGCGCGGACGAGGTGAACCAGCGCTTCATGCGAGAGCTTGGGCATGCCAGGGCCGGCCAGTGTAGTGGGCAGTGATCGCCGCGCAAGGCGACCACCCTCCGACCCCGCCTGACCGCTCGCCCGCCGCGCTCAGAACACCGCGACGCCGCCGGCCCAGGTGAAGCCGGCGCCGAAGGCCGCCATCAGCACCCGCGAGCCCTCGCGGATCTTGCCCTCGCGCCACGACTCGCTGATCCCGATCGGGATCGTCGCCGCCGTCGTATTGCCGTAGCGCTCGATGTTATGCACCGTGCGCTCCTCGGGGATCCCCAGCTTGGTGGCCACCATCTGGTTGATGCGCATGTTGGCCTGGTGCGGCACGAACATGTCGACATCGGCCGTCGTCAGGCCCGCCTTCTTGAGCACCGAGTGCGCCACCTCGGGCATCTTCTCGACCGCCCAGCGAAACACCTGCTTGCCGTTCATCGCCGGGTAGTGCTTGCCCTCGTCGAGCATCTCGTGGGTCAGGCGCGGCTGCATCTTGCTCGCCGGCGCCTCGAGCCACAGGTCGTAGGCCCCGGCTCCGTCGGCGTGCAGCTCGAGCGAGCGGATGCCCTGCTCGGGGCGGGTCGCCTCGCCGACCAGCACTGCGCCCGCGCCGTCGCCGAACAGCACCGCGACATCACGACCCCGCTCGTTGAACTCGACGCCGGTCGAGTGGACCTCGGAGCCGACCACGAGCACGTTGCGATACACCCCGCAGCGGATCCACGCGTCGGCGACCGACAGGCTGTACAGGAAGCCCGAGCACTGGTTACGGACATCGAGGGCGGGCACGCCGGGCAGGCCGAGCTTGTGGATCAGCAGGCAGCCCGCGCCGGGGAACTGGTGGTCCGGGCTCAGCGTGGCGAACAGCACCGCGTCGACGTCCTTGACCTCGCGTCCGGCCTGCTCGATCGCCATCCTCGCCGCCGGTAACGCGAGGTCGCTGGCGCCGATCCCCGACTCCTCGATGAAACGACGCTCGCGGATCCCCGTACGCTGGTGGATCCACTCGTGCGTGGTCGGCATGATCTGCGAGAGGTCGTCGTTGGTCACGACCCGCGTCGGGACATAGTGGCCGGAGCCGAGAATGGCGGAGCGTCTCTCCATTCTGTCCTGGTTATCGGCATCCGCCCTTTCCTTCAAGATGCGCAGCGCCCTGCGCAGATCCTCAAGCGGCGGTCTGTCCGATGTCGAACAGCGACCACCTCCATGCACGTGCACGACGCGCCGCGGCCATCGCTGCTCGCGCCCGTCGCCTCGCCCGCGCCCTCGCCCCGTGCCACCACTCACGTCGACGCGGCTTGTCGGTGCAACCACCGCGGACCCACGGACGGGCCCGCTCGCACCCTGAAATCTCGAGGCCCTTAAAGAGCTGAAGCGGGTGACCAGATGGTCCCCGCTTCAGCCCTTTGCGCCTTCTCGAAGTGGAGGCAAGGGGGATCGAACCCCTGACCTTCGCGCTGCCAGCGCGATGCTCTCCCAGCTGAGCTATACCCCCGTGAGGTGTGAGTCCGTGTGACGGGCTCTGTCGGCGTCAGTGCGGCGGGTGTCTAGCAGCGCCCCGCGGCCACGTCAAGCACGAAGTTTTGTGTCCCAGTTGCCCGGGGCCTCGCTAGCCTGCTCGCCCCCTTGCGCGGCCGGGGTGGGGCACCGCATGATGCGCCCGAGCCTCGATGGACCTCGCTGAACTCTTCGCGCAGGGCGGCCCGCTGATGTGGGTCATTTTGGCGGCCTCGGTCGTCGGGGTCGGCGTGTTCTTCGAGCGCTTGTGGTCGACCCAGCGGGCCCGGGTCCTGCCCCGCTCCTTCGTCGACAGGATCCGTGCGCTGGTGGCCAAGGGCAAGACCAGCGAGGCCCTGCTGCTGTGCGAGGAGAACGGCTCGAGCATCGCCCTGATCATGGCCGCGGCCTTGCGCGCCTTTGAGCACAGCATCAACCGCAGCGAGATCAAGGAGGCCGTCGAGGAGGTCGGGGCCCGCGAGGTCGCCCACATGGACCGCAACGTCGAGATCGTCGGCACCGTCGCCACCATCTCGCCGCTGCTCGGGCTGCTCGGCACCGTCGTCGGCATGATCCAGGTGTTCCGCCAGTTCGTGGTCGCCTACGCGTCCGGCAACGTCGGCCCCGACACCTTCGCCCAGGGCATCTGGCAGGCCCTGATCACCACCGCCTACGGCCTGATCGTCGCCATCCCCACCCTGCTCCTGTACCGCTTCCTGCAGGGCCGCACCGGCCGCATCGTCGGCGAGATGGAGGAGGACGCGATGGGCATCGTCAACCTGCTCGAGGACAGCCGCCGCGGCCGGGCCTCCGAGCGGCCCGCCGCGGAGCCGGCGCGATGAACTTCCGCGGCGGACACGGCGGCGGTCTGCGCGGCCGCGGCAAGAACATCATCGACAGCGCCGCCGTCGACCTGACCCCGCTGATCGACGTCACCTTCCAGCTGCTGATCTTCTTCCTGCTGACGGCGACCTTCAACACCGACGCCGCCTTCAAGGTCAAGCTGCCCAAGGCCAGCGCCAGCGAGCCGGCCACCGAGAGCAAGTCCATCGTCGTCGAGATCTCCGAGGACGGCCGCTTCGAGATCGACCACAAGATCGTCGATGGCGCCGAGCTCCAGACGCGCCTGTGCATGGCCGCCAAGGAGGCCCAGATCACGACCGTCAACATCAAGGCCGACCAGAACACCAAGCACGAGAAGGTCGTTCAGGCGATGGACGTCGCCAAGGCCTGCGGCATCGAGAAGCTCGGCATCCTGCACCGCCGCTGAGCGTCCGCCGAGTCCTCCGCCGACGCTGACGACGTCAGCGCAGCCACTCCTTGGGGATCCGCGCCGCCGAGATCCCGAGCCCCGTCGGTCCCAGGTGCGCGGCGCTCGCGGCCTGGGCGCTCGTCGGCCCGACCGGCACCGGCACGGGCCTCGCCACCGAGGTCCCGAGCCCGGACGGTCCAAAGGCCCCGCCGAGGCTGGACACCAGTGACGACGGCGTGGCGCTGTGCTTGCGCAAGAACCATTCCGGATAGCGCCGGGTGATCCGGTGCCATTCGAGGATCCCGACCATCCAGTCCTTGAGGCTGTCGATGTAGGTGTCGAGCCCGGCGCGGGCCACCCCCTCGAGCTTCAGCTCCTCGATCAGCAGCGGGATGTCCTCGGCGAGCACGTGCTCGAACTGCTGCATGCGCGTCGTCATCAGGTGGTTGACGTGGTGGACCGCCTCCTCCTTGTCGACGTCGAGGAACTTCTGCAGCACGAGCACGATGTTGTTGACCTCGCCCTCGTACTCGATCTCCTTCTGGTACGAGAACAGATCGTTGAGGAAGGTGCAGTAGTCCTGCGCCGACAACTCGAGCGCGGACAGGGCGCGTGACGCGAACACCTCCTTCGGCAGGTCGCGGCCCTTGGTGATGCGGGCCAGGTTCATCGTCAGGTCCGAGCCGAAGGTCGCGCGCCGCATCTCGACGTAATCGACCGGGTCAGGCACGCGGTGCTGGGACTGGTTCAGCAGCTCGACCAGCCAGCTGTCGATCATCTTCTCGTTGCCGAGGCGGAAGTTCTTGCGGTCCTCCAGCGACATCGGCCCCGCCGTGCGCACCCACAGGTCCGCCGTGCTGCGCTCGAGCGGGTTCATCGGCGGCGGCATGCTCACGCAGTCGAGCGGCATGAACAGGCGCAGGCGGTCGTTTTGCAGCTTCGCGGCCGCCAAACTGCGCGTATTGGTGAACAGCAGCGGATACAGGTCGTCGCCGTAGGTGCCCCAGCACAGCCACGCCGACGCGAGGTCGAGCGAGGGCCCGTCGCAGTCCGGCTCCAGCCGCGCCGAGCACTCGGCGAAGTCGTAGGCCTCGACCTTCTCCTCGGTCCAGATCGCCCCACCGGGCACGAGCGGGACCGGCAGGTAGTAGCCCATCTCGCGGCACCAATCGATGCAGTATTGCTTGGCGCGCGGGAGGTTGGCGTTCACCCGCGCCTTGAACGGCATGTAGAAGTCGGGCAGCTCGGTCGGCCCGACCTTCTCGAACAGCACGTGCGAGTTGTTGCGCAGCCGCTGCATGCCGAGCGACTTCGGCGTCACGCGCACACGATTGGCCGAGGTGCCCATGCCCGTCGGTCCCTGCAGCATGCGCACCACCGCCGACGCCTCGATCGACGGCTCCAGCAGCGCGCGCGCGGCCTTCTCCGGCCCCGCGAGCTTGCGGAAGATCGGCGAGGACGACTCCGGCGCGTTCGGGTCCTCCTTGTTCATGTAGCGGCTCGAGCGCATGTGCCACTCGTGTCCGCCCGACTGCCAATCCTGCAGCCCCTTGACGTACTTGAACACCTTCATCTGCTTGTCGGGATCGGTCCCCATCGCCGCATACAGCAGCGGCAGCTCGACAAGCGCCGTGTTCTCGAATTGCTGCAGCCGCGAGGTCAGCAGGTCGTTGACGATCTCCGCGGCCTTCGGCACCTCGCAATCGAAGAACAGCTTGACCACCAGCACGCCGTTCGAATGCTCGCCCTCCTGCTCGACCTCACGCTGGTACGAGAACAGGTCGTTGCGCAGGTGGATCGCGTCGGCGAAGGTGTCGCGCAGGACCAGCAGCGGCCGCTGTCCCGCCAGCTCCGGCGGAATCTCCACACCCGCCGCGTGCTCGACCAGGCACGCCGACCACGGCGCCCCACCGACCTTGCGCCGCTCCTCGATGTACTCGATCGGGTTCGACACCCGGCCGCGCCGGATGTTGTCGAGCTCCCACGTCGACTCCTCGAGCAGGTGCCGCGTCACCACGTGGAATCGCTCTCGCCAGTCGCGCCCCGTGCCCGGTGTGCTGCGCCGCCACAGGTCGTCCAGGCCCATCTCGACCGGGTTGCTCGGCTCGGGCACCGGGTCGGACAGGTCGATCGGCATGAACAGCCGGATCCGCTCGAGGTAGGCCCTGGAGCCCTCGGAGTCGCGGGTCCGCTTGAATTGCTCGAGGAAGTGGTCGTCGAAGAAGAAGACCCACACGTACCAGTCGGTGATCAGGTCGAGCTCGACCTGGTCGCAGTCCGGATGGGTGTACGCGCACATGAGCCCGTAGTCGTGCGCGTCGAGGTCCTTCTGCGTCCAGATCCCGCCGTCGAGCATTCCCATCTCGCGGGCCCACTCGCGGGTGTGGACGCGCGCGCCCTCCATGTGCGGATTGAGGCGCGCGGGGTGCGGGATGTAGAACTCCGGAAGCTGAAACGGCTGCGTCATGACGACTCCATCGCCCCGCTCGGGGGCTCTCACGGGCTCTAGCGGTTGATCTCGACGTTCTCGAGCACGCCGAGCGCGTCGGGGATCAGCGCCGCGGCCGAGTAATATGTGCTGACCAGATATGAGCCGATCGCCTTGTCGTTGATCCCCATCTTGCGAACCGACAGCCCCGGCTCACGCTCGTCGGCGAGCTTGTCGCGGAACAGGCCGATGACGCCCTGCTTCTCGACACCGACGCGCATCGCCAGGATCGAGGTGGTGCCCGTCTCGGAGATCGGGATCTTGTCGACCGGAAGGATCGGGGTGCCGCGCCAAGCCGCGACCCGGCTGCCCTCGAACTCGACGATCTCGGGGTCGATCCGCCACTTCGTGCACTCCTGGCGAAACGCCGCGATCGCCCGCGGGTGGGCCAGGAAGCACTTGGTGTTGCGGCGCCGGCACAGCAGCTCGTCCATGTCGTCCGGCGTCGGCGGGCCCGTGCGCGTGTTGATGCGCTGCTTGTATTCGGCGGCGTGCAGCAGCCCGAAGTCGCGGTTGTTGATCAGCTCGTGCTCCTGCGTCTCGCGCAGGGCGTGGACCGTCAGGCGCAGCTGCTCCTCGAGCTGGTCCATCGGGTCGTTGAACAGATCACCCACGCGCGAGTGCACATGCAGGATCGTCTGCGCCAGGCTGAGCTCGTACTCGCGGGGCGACGGATCGTAGTCGGCGTAGGTCCCGGGTAGCGCGACCTCGCCGGTGTGGCCTGCGGACAGCTTGATCGCCGCCTGGCCGGCCTTGTCCTGCGGCGCCCGCCGCATCTCCTTGTAGCGCTCGACGTGCGCGTGCAAGGCCGGGAGCCGCTTGATCAGGTCCTCGAACACCGCCTGCGGCAGCGCCAGGACCGTGCACGGCGTGATCGCCTTGACCGAGTATTCCCACACGTCGTCGTGCTCGACCACCGATTGGTCGCCGAAGTGCGCGCCGTCGGCGATCGTCTCGAGCACGGTCGCGTCGCCGTACGCGCCCTGACCCAGACGATTGGCCTTGCCGTGGACCAGCAAGAACACGTGCTCGGCCGGCGTGCCGCGCTGGACGATCATCTGCCCGGCCCGGTACTCCGACTGCTCGAAGCGGGCCGCGAGGATGTTGAGCACGGTCTCGTCGGTGAAGCCGCGCAGCAGCGGGAGCTCGGACAGCTCATGCGGGATGACCTGCGCCTTGGCCCCGACATTGCTGAATTCCAGCCGCCCGTCGCCGACCGAATAGCTCATCCGGCGGTTCACGCGATACGTACCGCCGGTCACGCTGACCCAGGGCAGAACTCGTAACAGCCAGCGGGGCGAGATCCCCTGCATCTGCGGCGGCGACTTGCTCGTCGTCGCAATCTGCCGCGCGGCCTTGGTCCCGAGGCTGATCAATTGCTGCTTGTCGTTGTTCGAATTCGTCACGATGGTCCTCCCCTGTGCTCAGCCAAGACACGGCCCGCCGAGCGCCCGCCGGTGCGGCGGGGCGCTCGTCGGTGCCGGCGCAACGCTCACTCAGCCCTCCGAGCGGCCGATCTCGACGCTCTCGAGGATGCCGAGCGCGTCGGGGACCAGCACGGCGGCCGAGTAGTACAGGCTGACGAGGTAGTTGATGACCGCCTTGTCATTGATGCCCATGAACCGCACCGACAGGCTCGGCTCGATCTCGTCGGGGATACCGGCGTGATGCAGGCCGATGACGCCCTGGTTCTTCTCACCGGTGCGCATGCACAGGATCGAGGTCGTGCGCGTGTCCGAGATCGGGATCTTGTTGCAGGGGTAGATGGGGACGCCGCGCCACGACGGAACGCGCGTACCACCCACGTCGATCGGCGTCGGATACACGCCGGCCTTGTTGCACTCCTGGCCGAACGCCGCGATCGTCCGCGGGTGGGCCAGGAAGAACGACGGGTCCTTCCACACGGTCGCCAGCAGCTCGTCCATGTCGTCCGGGGTCGGCGGACCGCTCCGGGTGTGGATGCGCTGCTTGAGGTCGGCGTTGTGGAGCAGGCCGAACTCCGGGTTGTTGATCAGCTCGTTCTCCTTGGTCTCCTTGAGCGCCTCGATGGTCAGACGCAGCTGCTCCTGCGTCTGGTTCATCGGCTCGTTGAACAGGTCGGCGACGCGGGTGTGGATCTGCAGCACGGTCTGCGCCACGCTGAGCTCGAACTCGCGGGGCGAGGTCTCGTAGTCGACGAAGGTGCCCGGGAGCACCGGCTCGCCGGTGTGGCCGGCCGACACCTCGATCGCGGCCTGACCGCTGGTGTCCTGCTTCTTCTGCGACAGCGCCTTGAACTCGTTGACGTGCTTCTGCAGCGACGGGAACTGCGCGACGATCTCCTCGAACGAGGCCTGCGACAGCGACAGCACGGTGCCCGCGGTGACCGCCTTGGTCGTGAAGGTCCAGTAGTCCTTGGACTCCAGGATCGCCTCGTAGGAGAAGTGGTCGCCGTCGGCCAGCGTCTCGAGCACGGTCTCGTCGCCGTACTTGCCGGTGCCGATCTTGTTGACCTTGCCGTGGGCGACGAGGACCATCTCGTTGGCCTCGTTACCCTTCAGGGTCAGCACGTCGCCGGCCTTGAACTCGCGCTGGACGAATCGGCTCGCCAGGACGTTGAGGACGTCGATGTCCTCGTAGCCGCGAAACAGCGGCAGCTCGCACAGCTCGAGCGGGACCACCTGGATCTTCGCGCCCGTGTTGTAGAAGGTGACGCGGCCGTCGCCGACCGCGTAGCTCAGGCGACGATTGAGCCGGAACACGCCGTTGACGTGGACCCACGGCAGCAGCTTGAGCAGCCAGCGCGACGAGATCCCCTGCATCTGCGGCGGAGACTTGGTCGTGGTGGCCAGCTTGCGCGCTGCCGCGGTGCTGAGGCTCGTCTGCTGCTGATCATTACCCGGCTTACCTACGTTCGACATGATGATCCTTTCACTGACAGCGGGCTGTCGTATCTCGTGATATGCGCGGAGCACCTCGCCCGGAGACAATGCGTCCCCGTACCAGGGTCCCCCGCTCAATGGGCACTGGAGTCGCCGATGGGATTCGGCGTGACGAACGAGGCTTCAGAACTCCGACTGAAGATTCGTGCGTCGATCGTGCCGCGCAAACTACTCGGCGACTTTGCGCCGGTCAAGACACAATTAGCGCGCATATCGCCGTGACAGAACGGTAATATTCGGGCGCACTTTAGCCCGCATCCAATCCAGCCAATATCGAACATCTGCGGCCATACGGCCCAGTTCGGCGCAAACACGCCGTTCCATCATAATGGAGCGCGCGCGACAGCCACCACCATGGTGGGCGGTCATGCGCTCCGACACGGAGTAATGCCCTTACAATCCTTTGACAATCACTATTCTGTGACAGCCATCACAGAGTAAGAAGGCGCGGCTATGTACACCCTATCGAGCGACGCGAATCTTGGTTCCACAGCTTCACAGTCGGTGATACCGTCGCCACGTGCCTGTCGCGATGGCCATATGGATCGACAACGCGTTGTTCTTCGGCGCGACGCTGGTCGCCCTGTTCGTCGTATCGTTCGTGCTCTCGCGTCAGACCAGCCGGGTGATCGGGTACGGGCTGTACGCCGCGAACAAGTCCGACCGCGCGGCCTTGCAGTCGATCCTCAATAAGAAGACGGCGCGCGTCATCGGCCTCGTGACCGCGCTGCTCAGCCTCGGCCTGATCTCCGCGTCCGCGCTGCTCAGCCTGTACGAGGTCGACGTCCCACCCCGCGTATGGGCCTGGTTCCAGGCGACGCTGGTGATCGACCGCGTCGCCCTGGCGTGGCTGCTCGGCGAGCTGCTCGGCCTGGTGCTCGTCGCCGTCTATATCCGGAGCGCCCTGCGGTTCCTGGTCGGCCTCGTGATCCGGCGGCTGCAGAGCAACCCGCTGTTCCTCCCGCACACCGATCAGCTCGAGCACCTCAACGAGCGCATCGACGCCCTGCTGCGCTGGGGCCTGGTGATCGCCGCGGTGACCGCGGCCGGCTTCGTGCTCGGCATGCCGGCCGCGTTCAACGACCCACTGCTCGTCGTGACCTACGTCGTCATCGGCGTGCTCGTCGCCCGCACCCTCGCGGCCGTCGCCAACCTCGGGGTCGACATCGCCGTCCAGCTGGTCCGCACGCTCGAGGACCGGCCCAACGCCCTGCGCTACCTCGGCCGTCTCGGGCGCCTCGAGCACATCGCCCGGATCACCAAGCGCACGCTCGAGTACTTCTGCTTCATCGGCGCCGCGACCTTCGTGGTCGACCAGCTGAGCCCCGACACCTGGCTGGCCCAGACCGGCCTGGTGGCGATCCGCCTGATCGCCCTCGTTTATGTCGGCCGCGTCGCCATCGAGGTCGTCAGCCTCGTGCTGCGCGAGGTCCTGCTGGCCGACCCGGAGAAGCGCAGCGAGGCCGAGAACCAGCAGCGCCTGACCCTCGTGCCGGTCGCCAGCAGCATCCTCCGTTACGCGGTGTACTTCTGCATGACCGTCATGGGCCTGCAAGAGCTCGGCGTCGACACCTCACCGATCCTCGCCGGCGCCGGCCTGCTCGGCCTCGCCGTCGGCCTCGGCGCCCAGACCTTCGTCGGCGACGTCGTGTCCGGCTTCTTCATCCTGTTCGAGGGCCTGTTCCTCGTCGGCGACCGCGTCCGCATCGGCGAGACCATCGGCAACGTCGAGGAGATCGGCGTCCGTGTGCTCAAGCTCCGCGACGAGTTCGGGGTCCTCCACTGCATCCCCAACGGCGAGGTCCGCAGCGTCGCCAACCACGCCCGCCACTACGTCAACGCCGTCGTCGACTTCGGCGTCCCCTACGACGAGGATATCCCCGCCATCCTCGCCCACCTCAAGCAGCACGTCGCGGCGCTTCGTCCGCAACACGACGACATCCTGGCCGACCCCGAATTCATCGTCCAGGAGCTGCTCGAGTCGGCCGTGCTCATCCGCTGCCTCCTCCGCGTCAAGCCCAGCCGCGACGACGCCGTCGCCGAGGTCGTGCGCGCCGAGGTGCTCGCCGCCCTCACCGCCCGCGGCGTGACGCTCAATGCCTGCAAGGTCGTGCGCCTGCACGAGGGCGCCAGAGCCCGCCTGCTCCTCGCCGAGCCGCACGTCATCGGCGAGAGCCCGTGAGTGGCTTACGGCGAGCCCGGCCTGGTCGCCCACGCCCCACGAAGCCCTGGCCCCCGCGCGCGATTTGACGTAAAAAACCGCGCAGGAATCCCCCATGTCCATCACGTTCTATCACTCCGCGCAATCCAACGCCGACCGCATCCGCATCTCGCTGGTGGAGCTCGGCCTCCCGCACGAGACGGTCACGGTCAACCTGCGGGCGGGCGAGCAAAAGAAGCCCGAGTTCCTGGCCCTGAACCCCAACGGCATGGTCCCGACGATCGTCATCGACGGCACGCCGATGTTCGAGAGCGTCGCCATCCAGATCGCCCTTGGCGAGCGCTACGGCGTCGAGAACGGCCTGTGGCCGCAGCTCGGCTCGCCCGAGCACCTGCAGGCCCTCACCTGGCTGATCTGGGGCCAGGTCACCCTCGGCGGCGCGATGAACCAGTACATGCAAAACTCCAGCGACTGGATCCCCAAGGAGCGACATAACGCCGCCGCCGCCGAATACGCCCTCGGCGAGTTCAAGCGCCTCCTGGGCATCCTCGACGGCCGCCTCGATGGCCGCGATTACATCACCGGCAGCCAGTTCACCCTCGCCGACTGCGACCTCGCCTCCGTGCTCGGCTGGGGCCTGTATATGGTCAAGGTCGACATCTCCGCGATGTCGAACCTGCAGGCCTGGCTCGGCCGCATCAACGCGCGCCCGAGCTTCGCCCGCGAGCAGCCCGCGAGCTGAGCCACACGCTCCGGATCATGCGCTCCGGATCACGAGGGCGGCAGAGGCAGGTTCAGCTTCGCCGCCACGTCCTTCGCGCGCGTGCGCTGCATCGCCGACCGGAGCTCCTGGCGGTTCGAGAGCAGCCCATCGAGGACCTCGTCGCGGCCCGGGCGTTGCGAGCTCAGGTTACTGCCCAGCTCGATCGCCCGGGCCAGCCCGCCCTTGCCGAACATCTGCCCACCCGCGAGCACCAGCCCGTCCGGCTGCTCGCGCAGGTTCCCGGCCAGCGCCCCGATGCATGACGCGAGCTCGTTCATCAGCTGCGCCTGCGCGCGCGCCTGGACCTGACTGCGCTTGCGGATCTTGCCGCCGAGCGCCTCCCACTCGCGCATCTGGGCCTTGTAGGCCGCCGAGCGCGGGACCTGATCGAACTTCGCCGGCGTCACGTCGGGGAACAACCAGTACGGCTGCATCGGCTCCTTCTCCTCGCCGAGATCACCGAGACTCGAGCCACGACTGCTGATCAGCATCGTCAATGCGACCGGGTCGAGCAAGCCCTGCATCGCCACATCGCGGGCGCTCACCACCGGCACCACCGCCGGCTGCAACAACTTCAGCGTCGTGCGCGAGCCGGCCAGGGCCCGCTGGAGCAGCCCCGCATCGGTGGTCACGACGATCTGCTGCGCCACCACCTTCGCGTAAATGGTGCCCAGGTCCGGATCCTCCAGCGTATGTGCCCCGCTCGCCCGATCCGCGCCCACCTTGCCCGGGAGCAGCCTCCAGATCGTCGCCAGCAGCGCCTCGGCGCGGGCCGTCTCTCGCACCCCGAGGCCGACCGCGAAGCCGAGCTCCGCCGTCCCGCTGCGACCCTCGTGCAGCGCCGCCTCGGACACCGTCATCGCGGCGCCGCCGGTCCCGGTCAGCAGCGCGAGGATCTCACGCCGCGGATCGGGGACCCGCAAGAACGTACCGAGCTCGCGATATGCCTTCTCCACATCCTCGCCCTCGGCGCGCAGCAACGCCTCGAGCTCGCCCAGCAGCGCCGGCACATCGAAGCTGCCGCCGAACATCACGGCCGGGCGTTGATTCAGCGCCATCAGCACTGGCGAGGGCTCCGGTGCGTTGCGCAGCATGGTCCGCATCGGCGCCGTCTCCGGCATCTTCGCGCGGATCGTGCCGACCAGCCCCGACACGCTCGCGGTGAATTCGAACACGATCGGCGACACCCCGGCGAGCCAGCGCTTGCCGAGCTCGAGACCTCGCATCCGGCGTTCGGCGCCGCGGCGCTGCATCTCGCGCTCCACACCGACCTGCTGGCGCAGCCGGTCCAGCTCCTCGGAGCCCGCGCCGCGCCCGGTCGCCATCTCGAGCTCCTGCTCCGCCCAGCTCATGTCCGGCGTCTGGCCCTCGGCCATGAGGCGCTGCTCCTCGGCGGCGAGAAACGCCGACAGATCGAGATACGCCGTCAACCCCGCCCCTCGCGTCCCGCCGGCGATCGCCTGCACATAACGCGACGACGCGGTCAGCCCGCGCGCCGGATCGATCGACGCCAGCTGCCGCGGGATGTCATAGACCATCGCCTCGGTCCGATCGGTGAGCACGAGAAATACGAAGCCGTCGCGCAGCACCAGCGAGGGTGCGCTCTCCTGGTCGGACTTGAGCACGACCCCGCGGTCCTCGAAGATCGGCAGCAGTCGCTGCGGGCTCACCAGCCGATCGGCGAAGCCACGCAGCCGCTCCGGATCCGAGACCGTCGCATACAGCACGACCGTCGTGCTCGGCACATCGACCAGCGCCACGCCCATCGGCCCCTTCGGGTCGATGCCGATCAGCGGCCACTGCGACGGATCGAGCAGGTTGGCCCCGAAGCTGGTCGTCATGAACGCCGCCGCCTGATCATAAATCGGCCGAATCTTCGGCAGCAGCACCTCGAGGTCGAGGATCGCCAGCAACGCACCGATCCCCGCCATATTGACGATCACCGCGGTCCCCTCGGGGAACAGTTGCTGCGGCGCCGTCGCCGCCGCGACCGCCTGCGTCACCATCGAAGCCGGCGCCGGCTTGACCGGCACCACGCCCGGCGACGACGCCTGCACTGGCATGATCGGACCCCTCGCCCGCGGCGCACACCCGAGAGCCAGCAGCGCCACGCCCAGCATCCTCGCTCCTCGCCACCCTCGAGCGCCATGCATGGTCGCCATCGTACACCAGCCCGGCGCCCGCCCGCATCGCCAAGCTCGCGCGCCCGCGCGCGTACTGACGCCGCCCCGCCGCGACTGCTACAACCAGAGGTCTCGCCCCATGCGCCGCGCCGCCCTGTCTCTCTCCACGCTGCTCGCCTGTACACCGACCACGCCGGCATCGACCGCGGCGTCCAGCTCGTCGAGCGCGGACACCGACACGACCACCAGCACCACCGCCGCGCCGGACACCACCGTCGCGCCGACGAGCGGCGACACGCTCGCGGACCCGGGCACCACCGGCGAGCCGGGTCCCGAGACCGCGTTGATGGTCCACAGCTTCGGCAAGTACACGATGAAGCCCTTCGAGGAGACCGAGCCGTGCGTGCAATGGACCTTGAACAACGAGCAGTCGGTTTATATCAACACCGTCACGCTGGCCAACGACGGCGGCTTTCACCACTCGAACTGGCTGGTCGTACCCGAGGCGCAGTTCGAGGGTGAGGATGGTTACTTCGATTGCTGGGATCGCGGCTTCAGCGAGCTACAGGCGGCGATCACCGGCACCGTATTGTTCGCCCAGTCGACGCAGTCGCGCTACGAGACCCAGGAGCTGCCGGGGGGCGTGGTGATCAAGGTCCCGCCGCGGCACAAGCTGATCGCCGGCGTGCACCTGCTGAACCTCAGCAGCGACCCCATCGACAGCGAGCTGCGCATGGGCCTGACGCTGACCCACCCGCGCGACGTGGCCACCATCGTCGCCCCGTTTCGCCTCAACTATCAGGACCTGAGGATCCCCGCGCTGTCGCAGAGCCGCTTCACCGGCGAGTGTTTGCTCGCCGACCCCTACAAGGCCAAGTCCGGGGTCGCCCTCGACCTCAAGCTCTATCACGTGCTCCCGCACTATCATTACCTCGGCAATTACTTCTCGGTGGAGATCGTCGGCGGCCCCCGCGACGGCGAGCAGATCTTTCTTCACACCGGCTTCAACGCCGACGGCAACGGCCGCACTTACAATCCGCCGATCGACCTCAGCGGCGCCCTCGGCCTGCGCTTCACCTGCGGCTACGACAACTGGCGCGACAAGGAGATCAACTACGGCATCGGCGACCGGGAGATGTGCACCATGCTCGGCCTCGCCGACATGCGCGTCATGATGAACGGATCCGTCGACGCCGGCACCAAACTCGATGGCAGCGACGGCGAGGCCCTCGAGTTCTCCGGCCCCTGCTCCGTGTTCGCCCTGCCCAAGAACAAGGCCCAGTCCATGCCCACCCCCGAGGAGCAGGACGCCCCCCTCTACGTCCCACCCGCCGCCGACGGTGACCTCGACCTCGACCCCGTCAAACCCTGCGTCGACGTCCTGCCTGACGCCGAGGCCCTCGCGCCGGCCACCCTCGACAGCCTGCGCGCCACCCTCTTCAACCCCAGCTGCACCTTCTCCAGCTGCCACGGCGGCAAGTCCCCGGTCAGCGTGCGCCTCGACGGCGCCGACCTGCACGCAGTCCTGCTCGCCAAGGCCAGCGCCACCGACATGCCGCTCGTCGACCCCGGCGACCCCGACAACAGCTGGCTGTATCAGCTGCTGTCCCGCTGCGACCCCACCGACGCCGACGGCAACCCGCACACGCACATGCCCTACAACGCGCCGACATTGCTCGATCCGCGCCTGGTCGGCAAACTCCGCGCGTGGATCTCCGCGGGCGCACCCGCGCAGTGAATCAGCGTACTATCCTGCGATGCTCCGCCAGGTCGCGTCTTCGGCCCTCGCACTCCTTGCGCTCGCACTCACCTTGACCGGCTGTCAAAGGCGCGGGGTCGACTGTCAGCGGCGGACGCCGACCGCCGGCGAGGAGGCGGTGTGTCAGGTCCCGGGGTGGCCCGACCGCGACTATATCCTCCAACTCCCCGCGAACTACGATCCAGGCCGGCGCTACCCGCTGATCCTCGCGCTCCACGGCGGTGGTGGCGACAAGGAGGGGGCCAACCCATTGACCTGCGAGGACGGCGACGAGGCGAGCCCCAATTGCCTGACGCAGGTCGCCGAGCGCGAGGGCTTCATCATCGCGTTCCCCGACGGCACAGCCAACGCCCTCGGCTTTCGCACCTGGAACCAGGGCGGCGCGGGCGACAACACCCTGCAGTGCCCTTACGCCTGCGAGCAGGGGATCGATGACGTCGCCTATTTCAGGGCGCTGCTCGACGATATCGCGGCCGTCGCCTCGGTCGAGCCCCGACGGATCTACGCGACCGGCTTCTCCAACGGCGCCGGCATGAGCCACCGCCTCGCCTGCGAGCTCAGCGACCGCCTCGCCGCGGTCGCGCCGGTCAGCGGCGCCAACCAATTCGCCGGCGCCGCCCCTTGCACCCCGAGCCGGCCGGTGCCGATCCTGGCGATCCACGGCCGAACCGACCCCTGCTGGCCCTACGACGGCGGCGAGGGGACCTGTCTCGAGGTTCAGGAGGGCAACTATGTCCCGGTCGAGCCGTCGATGATCGGCAGCACCGAGGCCCCGGGATGGGCGCTGCGCAACGGTTGTGACCCGGCGCCGTTACGCGCGCCCCTCGACGACATCGTCGACGATGGGACGAGCGCGACGCTCACCACCTTCGCCAGCTGCGCCGCCGATACTGCACTCATCACCGTCGAGGGCGCCGGCCACACCTGGCCAGGCGGCGATCAATACCTCAAGGTCGAAACGATCGGCGGCGTCTCCCGCGACTTCTCGGCGAGCGAGCGGATCGTCGCCTTCTTCGCCGAGCAGGCGCTCCCCTGAACACGGCGAGGTCTGCCCCACGCCAAAACCCCTCAGCCGCCGTCCGCCTCGCCGAGCACCCGGCATCCTGCTCGCCAAGGCCAGCGGCCCCGCCGTCGACATGCCGCTCGTCGACCCCGGCAACCCCGACAACAGCTTCACACCGCGCAAGCTTGCCACCCGTCGCCGCCGCGGCGTACCGTCGAGCGGATGCCTCGCTTTACCCTGACTCTCCCCTGCGCCGCCCTCCTCGCGCTCGCCGGCTGCGGCGGCGATGGTGACCGCGATACGACTGCCGGCCAGAGCAGCACGAGCATCACCACCACGCCGACCACCACCCCGACCACCACCCCGACCACCACCGACTCGGACAGCGCCACCGCCACCACCACCGCCGGCAGCGCGACCGACAGCGCGAGCATGAGCAGCGAGCCGACCAGCACCAGCAACGCCACGACCGACGGCGACACCGGCTTCAAGTTCGACTTCCCGTCCGACACCGGCGGCACGACCGATACGACCACGGGCCCGCCGGTCGACCAGTGCAAGGCCACCGACGACGACATGGGCGGCCTCGGCGACTGCACGATGAAGGCCCCACCGGACGCCTTCGAGCCGGACATCCAGTGGAGCTGGAACGGCCCGGGCGCGGAGAAGGAATCGCTGGTGACCCCGCTGGTAGCCAACCTGACCGACGACAACAACGACGGCGTGATCGACCTGTGTGACACCCCGGACATCATCGTCACGGTGACGGCCTTCCCGGCCCCCGGTCATATCTACGTACTCGACGGCGCGACCGGCACGCTGCACTTCATGATCCCGACCGCGGTGACCTGGTCGATCAACCCGGCCATCGGCGACATCGACAGCGACGGCATCCCGGAGATCGTCGCCGCCGTCGGCGAGGGCTTCGGTGGCCCCTCCTCGGCGATCGCCTTCGAGCACGACGGCACCGTCAAGTGGCAGAGCCCCGCCTCCGTCATGCACAGCCAGGGCGGCGCGATCACCCTCGCCGACCTCGACAACGACGGCGACGTCGAGATCCTTCTCGACCGGCTCATCCTCGACCACCTCGGCAACACCGTCGCCACCCTCGCCGAGAACAGCTTCGCCGAGAACTTCACCACCGTCGCCGCCGACCTCGACGGCGACGGCGACCTCGAGGTCGTCATCGGCCCGAACGCCTACCACCACGACGGCTCACCGCTGTTCACCAACCCCGGCCTCGAGAACGGCTTCGCCCAGGTCGCCAACCTCGACGACGACCCCGAGCCCGAGATCCTGGTCAACTCGAACAGCGGCATCACCCTGCTCGAGCACACCGGCGCCGTGAAGTACCAGAACCTCAAGCCCGGCGGCGGCGAGTCATGGTTTCGCCCCGGCACCGTGCACGACTTCGACGGCGACATGGTCTCCGAGGTAGCGACCAGCGCCGCCAACAGCTACGTCATGTTCGAGGGCAACGGCACGGTCAACTGGCAGGCCGCGATCCAGGACGCCAGCGGCTGGGCCGCCGGCACCGCCTTCGACTTCGACGGCAACGGCGTCGCCGAGGCGATGTACGCCGACGAGACCAACCTCTACGTCTTCGACGGTAAGGGCCAGCCGCTGCTCAGCGTCCCGCGCAGCGCCCGGACCCTCGCCGAATACCCGGTGGTCGCCGATGTCGACAATGACGGCTCCGCGGAGATCGTCGTGGTCTCCGACGCCGGCTTCAGCAACAACCAGACGGCCCCCACCGTGCAGGTCATCCGCGACAAGGAAGATCGGTGGATCCAGGCGCGAAGGATCTGGAATGAGCACACCTATCACGTCAGCAACGTGCGCGAGGACGGCACGATCCCGCAATTCGAGAAGCCGTGGTGGCAGTCGCTCAACACCTTCCGCACCAACTCGCAGATCGAGGGCGGCGAGGTCTGTCAGCCGATCCCCCAGTGACCGCCCGAGCACCCCGCGCGCTCACGCCTTGGTCCACCGCGCCGGCCACTCGGTGATCTTGTCGTCGAGCACCGTGCTGTCGATCATCACGGTGCCGTCGGACTTGTAAACCCAGTTGTTGCCGCGAAACCTCGCCACATAATCCGCGCCCGACTTGGTCCACGCGATCGGGAGGCTCGCGGGGCCCGTCGGGATCGGCGACCCCCCGGCCTCGGCGATCAGCGCGTCATAGACCCGCCGGGCCTCGGCCGCGACCCCGGCGTCGGCGTGATCACGCAGCTTGCCGACCTTCTGCCAATAAAAGCTGTGAGCGTCGCCGCGGCCGATCCACTCCGCCCCGCGGATCCCGAACAGCAGCTCCTTGACCGTCTTCGCGGGGTCCAGCATACCCACGAGTTGGTGGTCGATCGTCGAGACATACGCGTTGCCGTTGACGATGTCCTCGATGATGCCCGCGCACTCGCTCGCCGGCGCCTCGACCTCGAGCTTGCGCAGCCCGATCTCGGGCTCGTATGTGTAGTGCACGATCCCCGACCCGGCGCGCCACGACGCCGAGGTCGGCTCACCGGTCTTCGCCTCGCGGATCTGAAAGCCGGTCCGCGCCAGCGAGCCCGCGAGACCCTCGAAGGTCGTCGTCGGGTTGACGATCAAATGCCGCTTGGGCTGCTTGACCGCCGGAGCAGCCGCACGAGCCGGCGCCACCTTCGGTGCCGCAACTGGTGCCGCCTTCGGTGCCGCAACTGGTGCCGCAACCGGTGCCGCAGCCGGCACCGCCTCAGCCTCTCCCGCGGGCTGCTTCTTCATCGCCGCGATGATGACGGCGAGGAGCACGATGACGGCGACCGCGATTCCGGCGTACAGCATGCTTGCCCTTACACCAACTTCGGCGCCGGCGCCAGCCGCGGATCCCCCGGATGATGGCATATTCGCGGCCGGACGTGATCTGCGCCGGGGTCCGATATACCCTCAGCCGCCGTCCGCCTCGCCGAGCACCCGGGCCCGCAGCTGCCGGGCCCAGCCCTCGAGGTTGGCGAGCGTGCTGTGCAGCAGCTCCGGGCTCTCGGCGATGCTCTGCAGCTGCAGCTCGAGCAGGGCGCGACCGCGACGGATCCGCGTCTTCGCCGTGCCGAGCGGCAGGTCCAGCACCACCCCGATCTCCGCCGCCGTCAGGCCCTCCCAGTAGTGCAGCTCGAGCGCGACCTGATGGTCGACCGGCAAGCGCCGCAGCGCCAGCAACAACAATCGCTGCTCCTGGCGGGCCGCCAGCGCCTGGGTCGGCGAGCTCAGCGTATGTGCACACTCCACCTCGAAGTCGAGCGCCTCCGGCCCCCGGCGCCGCTCACGGTAATGTTTACACAACACCTTGTAGGCGATCGCAAACAGATACCCGCGAAAGCTCGCCTCCCCGCGAAACCGCTCGCGACCCTCGAGGCACGCCAAAAAGGTCCGCTGGATCAGGTCCGCCTCGCCCTCGCCGACCTTGTTACGAAAGAAGCGGGCGACCCCCGCATAGTGGCGCTCGAACAGCCGCTTGCCCGCCGCCCGGTCGCCCGAGCGCCAGGCGTCGACCAGCGCGCCGTCGTCGTCTGCACCTGCTGCCACCGCGGACCGCCAGAGTAGCGGAGTTTCGAGCGCGGCAGGCACCGCAGCACGCGCACCGCCGGCCCCGGGAGTGAGTCGACCGGCCCGCTCGCCGGGCCCGCCCCGAGCCCTCGCAACCGGCATCGACCGCACCCGCATCGATGGTATGAACGCCGGCATGTCCGCCGTGCAGCGACCGATCCGCAAGCTGATGTGTGCGAACCGTGGCGAGATCGCCATCCGCGTGTTTCGGGCCGCCACCGAGCTGGGCATCCGCACCGTGGCCATCTTCAGCCACGAGGACCGCGTCCACCTCCACCGCTACAAAGCCGACGAGGCCTATCTGGTCGGCCGCGGCCGCAGCCCCGTCGCCGCCTACCTGGCGATCGAAGAGATCGTCGCGCTCGCCCGCGCGCACAACGTCGACGCGATCCACCCCGGCTACGGCTTCCTCGCCGAGAAGGGCGAGTTTGCGCGCGCCTGCCTCGCGGCCGACATCGCCTTCGTCGGCCCCGCGCCCGCGGTCCTCGACACCTTCGGGGACAAGACCGCCGCCCGCACCCTGGCGATCGCGTCCGGCGTCCCCGTGGTGCCCGGCAGCGACGGCCCGGTCGTCGACGTCGCGAGCGCGCGGGCCTTCGCCGCGACCCACGGCTTTCCACTGATCATCAAGGCCGCGATGGGCGGAGGCGGCCGCGGCATGCGAGTGGTTCGCGGCGCCGACGAGCTCGACGAGGCCTTCGCCCGCGCCAGCTCCGAGGCCCGCGCCTCGTTCGGCGACGGCACGGTGTTCATCGAGCGCTTCATCGCCGCCCCGCGCCACATCGAGGTCCAGATCCTCGGCGACCGCACCGGCGCGGCCCTGCACCTGTATGAGCGCGACTGCTCGGTGCAGCGCCGGCACCAGAAGGTGATCGAGATGGCCCCCGCGATCGGCCTCGACGACAAGGTCCGCGCCGCCCTGCACGCCGACGCGCTGACCCTCGCGCGCGCCTCTCATTACACCAATGCGGGCACCGTCGAATTCCTGGTCGACCCCGACGGCCGCCATTACTTCATCGAGGTCAATCCTCGCATTCAGGTCGAGCACACCGTCACCGAGGAGGTCACCGAGGTCGACCTCGTGCAATCTCAGATCCGCATCGCCGGCGGGGCCACCCTCGCCGAGCTCGGCCTCGAGCAACAAAACCTCAAGCCCCGCGGCTTCGCCATTCAGTGCCGCATCACCACCGAGGACCCGCTCCACGGCTTTCACCCCGACACCGGCCGCATCGAGGCCTACAGATCCGCCAGCGGCATGGGCATCCGCCTCGACGGCGGCTCGGGCTACGCCGGCGCCGTCATCACGCCGCACTACGATTCGCTGCTCGTCAAGGTCACCGCCCGCGCCCAGACCTTCACCGGCGCGGTCCAGAAGCTCCAGCGCGCCCTCGCCGAGTTCCGCGTGCGCGGCGTGAAGACCAACATTCCCTTCCTGCAGAAGGTGCTCGCCCACCCGACCTTCGTCGCCGGTCAGGTCACCACCACCTTCGTCGACGAGACCCCCGCGCTGTTCCACTTCCCGGTCCGCCGCAACCGCGCCCAGCGAATGCTGCGCTTCCTCGCCGACATCGCCGTCAACGGCCCGAGCACGCCGTGGGCGACCCAGAACCCGCCCGCCACGCTCGATCCGGAGATCCCGAACATTCCTCCGGGCTCGGCCATCCCGCCCGGCTGGCGCGACCTCCTGCGCGGCGAGGGCCCGGCCGGCTTCGCCAAGGCCGTCCGGCACCACCGCCCGCTGCTGCTCACCGACACCACCTGGCGCGACGCCCATCAATCGCTGCTCGCCACCCGCGTGCGCACCATCGACCTGCTGGCGATCGCCCCCCAGACCGCACGCACATTGTCCGGCGCCTACAGCCTCGAGATGTGGGGCGGCGCCACCTTCGACGTCGCCCTCCGCTTCCTCCGCGAATGCCCCTGGGACCGCCTCGAGCGCCTGCGCGAGCAAGTCCCCAACATCCCGTTCCAGATGCTGCTGCGCGGCGCCAACGCGGTCGGTTACACCAACTACCCCGATAACGTCGTGCGCGCGTTCGTGCGCGCCGCCCACACCCGCGGCATCGACATCTTCCGCGTCTTCGACTGCCTGAACTACGTCGAAAACCTGAAGCTCGGCATCGACGTGGTCGGGGAGGCCGGCGGCGTGATCGAGGCCGCGTTATGTTACACCGGCGACGTCGCCGACCCCGGCCGCACCAAATACTCGCTCGCCTACTACGTCGACCTCGCCGGCCAGCTGATCGGCCTCGGCAGCCACGTGCTCGCCATCAAGGACATGGCCGGCCTGCTCAAGCCGCGCGCGGCCACCATCCTGGTCGAGGCCCTGCGCGCCGCCTACCCCGACGTCCCGCTCCACATTCACACCCACGACACCGCCGGCACCGGCGTCGCCTCGATGATCGCCGCCGCGAGGGCCGGCGCCGACATCGTCGACGCCGCAATATCGTCGATGTCCGGCATGACCTCGCAGCCGTCCCTCGGGGCGATCGTCGCCGCCATGCAGGGCGGCGAGCGCGAGACCGGCCTGACCATCGACGCCCTCCAGGTCCTCAACACCTACTGGGAGCAGGCCCGCGGCCTCTACGCCCCCTTCGAGAGCGGCATGCACAGCGGCAGCAGCGACGTATACCTGCACGAGATGCCCGGCGGGCAATACACCAACTTGCAATTCCAGGCCCGCGCCCTCGGCCTCGCCCACCGCTGGCCCGCGATCAAGCGCGCCTACGCGGCCGCCAATCGGGCCCTCGGCGACCTGATCAAGGTGACCCCCTCGTCGAAGGTCGTCGGCGACCTCGCCCAGTTCATGGTCCAGAACGACCTCGACGAGCATCAGCTGGTCGAACAGGCCGACACCCTGTCCCTGCCGAAGTCTGTGCTCGAGTTCTTCCAGGGCCACCTCGGCCAGCCCGTCGGCGGCTTCCCCGAGCCGCTGCGCGGCCGGGTCCTGCGCGGCCAGCCGGTGATCGAGGGCCGCCCCGGCGCCTCGCTGCCCGACCTCGACCTCGGCGCCCTCAAAGACCAGCTCATCACGACCCACGGCCCGGCGATCAAAGAGGTCGACGTATTGTCCGCCGCCCTCTACCCGACCGTGTTCGCCGAATACATGGCCTTTCGCGCCCAGTTCTCTGACGTCGGCAAATTGCCGACCCGCGCATTCCTGGCCCCGCTCGGCATCGGTCACGAGCTCAGCGTCGAGATCGAGGAGGGCAAGACCCTCATCGTGCGCCTCACCGCTGTCGGTGAGCTCGGCGCCGACGGCCAGCGCGAGGTCTTCTTCGAGCTCAACGGCCAGCCCCGCTCGCTCCGCATCGCCGACCGGGCCGCCTCCGCCAAGGTCGTCCGCCGCGAACGCGCCGAACCAGCCGACCCCGCCTCCCTCGGCGCACCCATGCCCGGCGGCGTCGTCGAGATCCGCGTCAAAGTCGGCGACCGCGTCCCCGCCGGCGCCCCCATCATCGTGCTCTCCGCCATGAAAATGGAGACCGTCGTCGCCGCCCCACACCCCGGCACCATCACCCGCATCGCCGTCGCCGTCGGCGACAGCCTCGACGCCGGCGACCTTCTGTTAAAACTCGACCCCGTCCCCGCTACTTGACCACAGCGGGCACAGGACCAAAGGCGGCCCGCAGAGCCGCCACGAACGGTGCGAAGCCCTCGGGACAATTCTTGGCCAGCTCGGCGATGTCCGTCTGCGCGGCGACCTCCTCGCGCAGCTCGAGGCTCGCACTCCTGTGCCTGAATCGCTCGGTGAGTGCATTGAGCAGCATCTTCGACTGCAGCTTGTGCTTGCCACTACCATCATAGAGATCTTCGACCGAACCTGAGGGACAGGCACGGCGGAGCTCCTGCGGGCTGATGCCGAGCACGTCCGCAAGCGCCGTCGAAGCGCCGAGGGTCCAGGCCTCGATCGAGCGCACAGCCACGCCCCCGGCGATCGGGCACCGCTCGGTGGCGAGGCCATCGGCGACCCCGGGCAACTCGCGGCGCTCCGCGTCGTTATCCTCGTCAACGACGCACACGATACCCTCGACCTCCAGCGTGCCACGCTCGACGTGGAGCCGGGCGGCGCGGAGCTTGGCCTCGTACCCGCGCGTCTTCGTTGGACGGACCACCGGGAACCGGGCGAGCTTCGGATGGGCCCAGGGCATCGCCACCGAGGCAGGACAATCGATCGCCGCGACCCGCCCAGCCAGCAGCGGGACCACACCACGCGCCGGAAACGCCTCATCCGACGGCCACTCCGGCTTGCCGATGTCGTGCTTGCCATCGCCGATGAAGAGCACCCGCTTCACGGCTTCTTGCCCTCGACAAGCGCCTGCTCGCCGAGCAGGTACCACAGCTCGCCCGCCCCGAACTCGCCGAGCAGCTCCTGCACGTCCGGGACCTCGCTCATCGGCGTCACCATCGTGCCCTTTTCAAGATCGCGACGAACGATCCGAACCTCCTCGGGTCGCGTGTAGTTCAGCAGCAGCGGACTATGCGTGGTGATGATGACCTGACGCGGCGCATTGCCGAGCGCGCCCTCGCTGATCTTGCGCAACATCTCGACGACGGACTGTAGCCGCAGCGGATGCAGACCGTTCTCGGGCTCCTCGATGAGGATCAGCCCGGGCTCGTCGCTGAACGCGAGCGCGAGGAATGCGGTGAGCAGCATGGCCCCATCCGAGGCATGGGCGCACGGGATCGTGACCGGCGGACCCTTGGTGCCGGCGCTGAGCACGAACTCGAGCGACTTGGCGCCCGTCTTGCCGTCGACGGTCCGCAAAGCGATCCCACGCAAGGTCGGCACGGCCTCGTGCAATGCTTGCTCGAGGCGGGCGATCGCGCTGCGATCGGGACCGGTGATCAAGCGGTCGAGCACCGCCACGAGGTTATCACCGGTGGCCGAGAGCACCGCGTCGGGCGTCGGCACCGCAGGCGAACGCAGCAAATCCGGGTTGAGCCGATAACGCGGCGCCCGGGCCAGAGCGATCATTTCGCGTCCATGATCCGTGGCGAAATTATAATAAGTCGTGGGCAGTCCCCCTGTTCCCCGCGCTTCATAGTCCGGATGGACACGCTTACTCAACTCGGTTCGTTCCCGGCTGCTCGACTTCGCCTCCATCGGACCCATCGGATGTTCGTCTTCGAGGAACACCAAGTGCTCGTATAGATCAGGCAACTCGACCGTAAGCTCGTAGCGCCATCGGGCTTGGAATCCATTCAATTCCATAGACCAAACAATCGACGATGGACCCTTGGCGGAGCGATCCCCTTTCCAGGCGAGCAAGCGAAGTTCATCGTCACCCTTGAAGATCGCAGAAATCGGCTCCACGACCGTCCTCCCAAGCATGCGAAGCGCGTCGAGGATGCTCGACTTGCCGCTGTCGTTGGGGCCGATCAGCACCGTGAACGGGCCGAAGGCGACCTCGACGTCGCGCAGGCACTTGAAGTTCTGGACGTGGAGGCTGGCGAGCATGGACCCGCCCGGAGGATACCCGCTGGCCCGGGCCCCCGGACGGGATTTTGCGGTCGGTCGGCGCACCAATCGCCGCGCCTCGGCAGCCTCGGCCGGGGATCACTCCGGTGCAGCCATCCCTCCTGGCCCCCACCGCGACCTGAGCCCACCGGCTCCGCCGGTCGTCGCACCGGGCCCGCTCGTACCCGTTCGGCGCCCGTGGCCGTCGTCTCGCGGTCGGTCGTCTCCTGCTTCGATCGGCCGCACTTCGGCGCCGCCCCCCGATCACTTCAAAGTGACATTCGTCCACTTCACGCACTCGATCCCGGCCTTGCCAACGCACGCGCCCTGGTCCTTGCTCGCGCAGATGCCGAGCTTTTCCAGCCCCGCGGGCGCCGTCCCCGGCTTGAACCACGGAATGCACACATTGCTGTCCATGCATGGGGCGTTATCACCGACCGTGCAATACTGGGTCACGCAGCTCCACTTGCTGCAGTCGCAGCTGCTGCCCGGGGCGCAATTCTGGGCCGGCTGGAGCGCGCCGGCCGGGACACACGGGCCGATGCAGCCGAGGCAGGACTGGCGATAGCCAAAGTCGCAGCTCCCCGAGTCGCAGCCGAAGCGCCCGCCGTTCGGGAACGGATGGCAGCGGAAGGTGATCAGCGAGCCCGCGTACATCTTGCTGCACTTGCTGGTGCGCGGGTCGCAGCAGTTTTCGCCCTTCACCGCGCCCGTGCCCTTGCTGTTCGGGCAATCGTCGCAGACATTGCCGAGCCCGTCCTCGTCCCAGTCGCTGACCGCCCCCATCTGATTGTTCCACGGCAGCTCCTGCGGCGGCACCGGGTTGGCGACCGCCGGGCAATTGTCACAGGCATCCGCGTAACCGTCCCCGTCCTGGTCCTTGGCGCCCTCGAGGCAGCCGTCGCAGGCGTCGCCGGTGCCGTCGAGGTCGGCGTCGGCCTGATCGGGGTTGGCGGTGAAGGGGCAATTGTCGTCGGCGTTGGCGAGGCCGTCGTGGTCCTGGTCGAGCACACGGTGATAGTTCGGCGTGGCCGCCGGCAGGCCCAGAGACAGCAAATGATCCGCGAGCGCCTTGCGTACGGTATCGGCCGCGAGCGCCGTCTCGGCAGCCGCCAGCTGGGCCCTGCGCGCGGGCGAGAGGACAGCGTCGTCCGCGAGATCCGCCGCGAGCGCGTTGAGCAGCATCTGCAGCTCCGCCTCGACCGCATCGGGATCGGCGATCGCCGCGGCCCGGGCCAGCACCGCGCTCAACGCGAATACATACGCGTTATCATCGGTGTCCGCGCCGGTGGCCAGCGCCTGCGAGGCGGCGCCGGTCAGCGTGAAGCCCGGCACGCCGACCTCGAGCGCCGCCACGGCCTCGGCCTCGGCCTGCGCGAGCGCGGCCGCCAACTCGGTGCCCTGCTGCCGCAGCACCCCCGCACGCAGCTCGACGAGGTGAGTCAGCACGTGGATGTGCGCCGTGGTCTCGGCGTCCACGACCTGCTGGGTCGCGCGCAACGTCAGCGGCGCGTCCGAGAGCACGCCACGGACCTCGTCGAAGTAAAAACCACTGGCCACCAGCGCGACCGGCCCCGCGGGGATCCCCGCGATCGAGTACTCACCGAGGCCACCGACCGTCTGGACCGCGAATTGCTGCCCCGTCGGCGCACCATCGGCCTTGAGCGGCGATATCGTCACCGAGCTGCCGAGGATGAACGGCCCCTTCTGCGCCGCCCCCTGCAGGTCGACCACCGCGGGACAGTCCGGCGGACAGCCACCGCTCGTGCCCGAGGACGATGATGATGATGATGACATTCCCGACGACGAGCCCGAGCCCGTCGCACCCGTCGAGCCCGTCGCACTCGTCGCACTCGTCGAGCTTGTCGGCGGTTCGCCGGTACCATCGGTAACCGGAGCTCCCGAGGTCTGCCCACCCGTGGAGCCGACGGTTTCGCCGGTGGAGTTGCTCCCCGAACCCGGACAACCGGCACCGAGGCCCAGTACACCCAGGAGCATAAGCAGGTGCAACGGATCGCGGCGAAGCGGGATCATCGACCGAGTATAGCGATCCCTCCGCCCGGCGCTCGCCGCAATTACCGCGTCCCTCCTGACCCGCTCCGGACCTGCTCGCCGGTACTCACAGCCGCCGCGGCCCGAGGGCGCGATGATTGTCGCTGCCCCAGCAGGTCACGTTTCCGGTGTTCAGCAGGGCACACGAGTGGGCTGTCCCGAGGGCCAGGTCGACTGCACCTTCGAGCCGGGCCACCGCGACCGGACGGCCATGCGCCGTCGTCGTGCCGTCGCCGAGCTGCCCGCTCTGGTTGGCGCCCCAGCAGCTGACCTTGCCATCGCGCGTGCGGGCGCAGCTGTGCTCGTGGCCCGCGGCCAGCTCGGTGACGCCCGTCAGCCCGGTGACGACGACGGGCGTGTGCTGGGCGAACACGCCCGTCTTGCCGTCGCCGAGCTGCCCGTGCTGGTTGCTGCCCCAGCACACCACGACCCCCGAGCGACGCACCGCGCAGGTGTGATTACCACCCGCCGCGAGCTGGGTCGCATCGGCGAGGCCGACCACCGGCACCGGCTTCACCTTGCTGCCATGCTCGCTGTCGCCGAGCTGGCCCTCGGTGTCGCGGCCCCAGCACAGCACCTCGCCGCCGCTGCGGCGGGCGCAGGCGTGCTCGGACCCGCTGACGACCTGGGCGACCTGCGTCAGGCCCGGGATCGCCAATGGCGTGGCGCTGCGCTCGGTCACCGCGCCGAGCTGACCATTGCCGCCGAGGCCCCAACACACGACATTCCCGCCGCGCTTTCGGGCGCACACAAAACCATCACCACCCGCGAGCTCCTCGGCATCATTGAGGCCCTTCACCGCGACCGGGCTGGTGCTGCGCGCCCCGGGCTTTGCGCCCTTGCCGTCGCCGAGCTGGCCATCCTCGTTGTTCCCCCAGCACGACACACCACCCGCCCCACGACGGGCGCAGGTGTAATTGAGCCCGGTGACGATCTCGGACATGTCCGAAAGGCCAGGTACCGGCACGGCCCGCGGCATATCGCTGCGCGCACCATCACCGAGCTGACCGTCACCATTGTTCCCCCAGCACGCGATCGCACCGGAGCGGCGACGCACACAGTTATGACTGCCCCGCGAGGCGACAGCGACGATCGGGTCACTCGGCGCCGGTGTCGGTTTTGCGGCGGGCGCGGGCGCGGGCGCAGGCGTGGGCGCGACGGACACCGGCGGCGCGGTCGGCCGTGCGGGCGGATGATAGCGGTCGTCGCAGCCGAACAGCAGCAACGCGAGGCCGAGGAACGCGGCGCGGGAGCGCATGCCGGCGAGGGTAACCGATCGCGGCGCGAAGGATCGGCCGATCGACGACCACGCCCGGGGCCCGCGCACGCCTGTCACCGCCCGTCGCCCATTCACGACCCGGGCGTGAAGCGCACCAGCAGCAGATCCTCGGCCCCCTCGGCGGTGACCTGCGGCAGCCCGGGCCAGGTGGCCGTGCCCGCCAGGCTGCCCCCGAACGCGGCCACGCCGCTCGTGTGCACCGCGAGCGGCCCGCCGCGCTGCGTGGCCCCGTCACCGAGGCCCACCAGCTGCGCCGGACTCGTCGCCATCGGTGCATAACTCGCGAACACGATATCGCTGTCTCCCGCCGACACGTGCTCGGCATCACCGAGCTTCGCCGTGACCTCGCTGGTCAGGACCACGGCCGTGTGACCGTCCGACAGCGCCGCGAGTCCGGTCGGCTGCTGATCGCCCGGGCCGGTGATGCCGACCGCCGAGACCAGCGTGCCGCCCAGCTCGAGGTGTGCGAGCACGATGTCCGCATCCGCGGCGGGCGCGAGCACGAGTTCACCGACCTGCACCATACCGGTCGCCACGCCCGCAAACACGACCTGCTCCGCGCAGGCCACCTGCGCGACGTAATCCGTGCCCGCGCTGCCATATCCGTGGATCCACGTCGGCGCCCCCGACGGATCGAGGTGCGCGACGAACATATCTTTATCGCCGACCGCCGTCACCATCTGCGCCCCGAACTGCAGCGAATCACTATTATAAAACCCGCCGATCGCCAGCGACCCATCGGCGCACACCGCGAGGCCGCGGATCTCCTGATCGCCGGTCTCGCCCCACCACTGGCCCTGCAGCGGCGTTCCGTCGGCCGCGAGGCGGGCCACGAACATGCCCGTGCTCGCGGCGCCGCCGAGCGCGATGTCCCCCATCATGAACGGCGCCAGCGCGGCCCCGGCGAGCCACAGCGAATCGTCGGGCCCCAGCGCGATCGCCTGGCTGACCTGCCAGTCGGCGCCGCCGAATTTTCGCCCCCACACCGGCTCCCCCGCCGCGTCCCACTTGGCCACATAAAAGTCGACCTCGTCCGCGACGAGCACATCACCCCCGAGCGTATAAGTCCCGTCGAGCCAGCCGGTGACGATCACCGCGCCCGTGCCATCGACGACCAGCCCGGACACCTGCGTCAGCGTCGCCTCCCCGCTCGCCGGCGCGAAGCTGTGCACCCGCAGCGCCTCACCCGTCACCGCATACTTCGCCAAATAGACCCCGCTCCCGGCCGGCGCCCGCACGCCCATCCCGAGGTCGATACCCCCGAACAGATCGCCCGCGACCCACAGCTCGCCCGCAGCATCGAAGCCGAGCCCGCCGGGGTGCTGTGATTCGGGCGCACCGAACCGCTGGATCCACGTCTCGGCGAGCGGCTCACCGGTGCTCGATGATGACGTCTCGCTCGACCCGGTGCTCGAGGTCGGCGTGGACGTCGAGGTGGGCATCGAGGTGGACGTCGAGGTCGATACTTCCTCACCGGTGCTCGTCGACGTCGTCAGCGTCGTGCTGGCATCCTCGCCGGTATCCCCCGCAGCGTCGCCGCAGGACACGAGGAAAACCGCCGGGATGACGAGGATACGGGCCGCTTGCACGGCCGCACTGTATCACTGGATCCCGATCGCGCGCTCATCCGCGCAGCGGCGCGTGCGTACCGAACAGCCGGTCGAGCACCGGCAGCATGCCGGCGAAGTTGCGGTCGCGGTCCTCCGGTGCGTGGCTGTGATGGAGCGCATGATAATCCGGGGTGGCGATCCAGCGCTCCAGCCCTCGCAGACGCCAGCGCAGGTCGGCGTGTAAAAACGTCGTATAGGTCTTGCGCAGCAGCACGAGCGCCGCGAAGTCCGCGAGCGAGGCGCCCAGCAGCACACCCGGGAGCCCGACGGCGATCCCGTGAACCACGAAGTCGACCGGGTGTTGCCGCCAGGCCTCGAGCCAGTGCAGGTGCACGGGCGCGTGGTGCACGGCGTGGAAGCGCCACAACCACGGCACCCGGTGCATCAGGCGATGGATCGCATAACCGGCCACCTCGGCGAGCACGAGCGCCAGGGCGATCAGGCCCACGCTACCGGGCTCGATCACCGGCGCGAGCCCGGCGAGCGAATCGAGGACCGCCCCACCGACCCATTCCATCGCCAGCACATCAATGAACAGCAGGCCGACGCACAGCCCGATCGTGCGCGCCGGTATCGTCACACCACGGCGCGGCCACCAGCCCTCGAGCGGGACAAACACACCCGCCATCAAGACCAGAAAGACGGTCGTACCGAACAGGAGCGCCAGCATGCTCGCCTCAATAACCCTCGAAGCGGCCGAACTTGATCCTGGATCGCTTCTTCTTGCGCGGCGGCTCGGGCTTCTCCCCGAGCTCGGGCTCCGGCTCCGGCTCGGGCTCCGGCACCAGCATCACGTCCGGCACGATCACGGCCGCGGCGAGCAGCACCGGCGCCAGCACTTCGCTGTCGGCACCGGCCAGCCCCTCCTCGAGCAGCAACAACATCGCCTGCGCCCCGGGCTCCGCCGCGATCACGTCCTCGACGACGATGCCGGTCATGGTCAACAGGGCCGCCGACAACGCGGCGATACGAGCGACATGGACGCCGATCCCTCGGCGCCCACCAGGCGAGCGGAGCTTGTGCATGGTGCCTCTCGCGGGCCAACGCACCACCTCGCGGAACGAGTCCCACGATCTCACGCCCTCCACGACCGCGGACCCGGCGAGGCCGCGCCATCCGGCATGAGCCTCAGGGCTGCGAGACCGGGTGGATCTGCCCGCGAATGTCGCCGAAGTAGGTCTGCCCGGTGGTGTGGAGATTGAAGTACAGCTCCCGCTCGAGCGCGAGCTGCAGCATGCCGGCGACGGTCGAGACCTTGGTCGGCTTGACGCTGCCGAGCGACAGACTCGGGATGACGCAACCCATGGTGAAGGCCCCGAGCGCCCCGTGGGCATGCTCGACGGTCTTGACGATGTGCTCGTTCTTGATCTCGACCGTGAAGACCCCGTCGGCGAGGTTGCTCTTGAGGTCCGTCGCCAGCGAGAAGTCGACGAGGATCGGCCCGAGGATTCCGGGCTTGCCGCAATGAATGTGGAACATGTTGACGCTGGCGGGATCGATGCCCTCGACGTTGACCTCGATGAAGACCCGGCTCAGGTCCTTGCTGAAGCGGACCTGGCCGTGACCGCGGTGACCCGCCGCCTCGCGCGCGGCCCGGCTCAGCGAGGGCGTCGTCGACTGGAACACCTTCGGCGTGGTCTTCGGCGTGTTCTCCTCCTCGTCGGGCTCCTGATGCGGGCTCAGATAGGACTCGAAGACCATACCGATGTCCTTGCCGCGGCCGGGATCGAGCGTGGTCGTCGGCGAGGCAGCAGCCACCGCGGGCGCCGGCTCGGGCGTCGCCACCGGCGTCACCGGCGTCACCGGCGTCACCGCGGCCGGGGTCGCTACCATCGCCGCTTGCTCGGCAGGAGCCGCATCCATGGGAGCCCGGGTCGTGCTCTCGCCCCGGGTCTCACAGCCCACGAGCATTGCAACGAACAGGAGAGTGACGCGTGGATCGTGCATTGGAGCCGTCAGCCTAGCGAAGAACGCCGGGCCGCGATGGCGAAATGTGGACACCGGGTGGTCCAACTCTGGACTCCCGGGATCGCGCGTGCACGGGCCCGCGCAGGTCGGCGACGCCCGCGCGCTCAGGCGCAGATGTCGAACACGCAGTCGTCGCTGCAGCAGTCGCTGCTGAAGCTGCACGCCGCGCCCGACGGCGCGCACGAGCCCTCGCCGGTGGTGCCGCTCGCCGACTCCCCGCCCGACGCGCTCGCCGACTCTCCACCCGAGGCGCTCGCCGAATCCCCGCCCGAGGCCGTCGAGCCGCCCGAGCCGCCCGCGGTGCACAGATTCCAGGCCGCGGCCACGCAGGCGGTGGCCGAGTTCATGCTCGCATTGGTCGCCTCGATCTTCGCGCACACCCACGCGCCGTCCTCGGTGCAATTCTGCCCGGCCGACACCCCGAGGCTCGAGCATTCGGCGATGCAGATGCACTCGCCCGTGTCCGCGAACTTGATGAACGTGCCGTCGGCGCAGTTCTTCGGCACATTCGGGTTGTCGCAGGCCTGGCCGAGGGTGGGGTCGCCGGAGAAGGGCACCGAGCCGAGCGTCCAGTCGCCCTCGCAGACCTGGCCGTTGGTGTCGCTGGTATCGTTGGTCGCCGTGGCGGGCGCGGTCGCCGAGCCGCCCTCGGTGGGGTTGCTGCCGCCCTCAGATCGGAAGAGCACACGTCTGAACTCCAGTCACCGCTTAACATCT
>ERZ795056.843-NODE-843-length-37626-cov-58.605041_pt1 | contig 37626 bp, 30 predicted proteins | sample MGYA00375140_ERZ795056 | MGnify/ENA primary metagenome ERZ795056 (study PRJEB30185, sample SAMN05720227) | activated sludge metagenome | isolation source: Anaerobic digester | place: USA | collected 2015-03-09 ...
GATCAGCATGCGCATGAAGCGCAAGCTCGCCGCCTGGGAGGATGGCTACAGGGAGACGATGCTCGGGATTAGCCTGGCGCATGACGGATAAGTGCAATGGCCCTGGTACTGACAGGTGGGGAAATCCGGTGAGGCTGTCTGAGCCCGGAGGGCGAGTTTCGCACCGGCTGTCTGGATCCAGGCCTACTCAACGTCACACAACGGAAAGCCGCCCGGAAAATGCCCGGCATGCAGGGTGCGGTAATTCCCGTCTATTCCATCCCGAAATAAATGGCACCCACCTGCTGCCCGCTCCGGGCGTTCGATGTTGCGTTGCATTATTTCAACCGGAATCCGGACGGGTATCCGGAAGGAAAACGGGCGATCAATTGCGGGCTTCGATGGTTTGATTTTTTTGCCAAATAAAATCAAAGACTTGTTTTAATTTGCATCTCCTGTTTCCCCTGGCACGCCGCTTGCCATACCCCTGTACGGACAGTCCGGGAGCCTTTATCCCCGGAGCCCCGAAGAGCACGGTTTCCAGGCCAAGAACTGGAAACGCTTTCAATCCACAAGAGGATGGCAGGAGGTAATGCGGTATGGCATTGCAAATCAACATTGATAACGGTGGGACGCTCACCGATATCTGCATCATGATGGACGACACCGTCAAGAAGACGAAGGTGTTGACCACCCCCTACGATTTGAGCAAATGCTTCTTCGAAGGGCTGCAAAAGGCGTCGGGCGTTATCTACGGTGAGCAGAACGTGGCCCGCCTGTTGGAAGAAGTGGATCTCATCCGCTATTCGACCACCCAGGGCACCAACGCCATCTGCGAGCGCAAGGGGCCGCGCCTGGGTCTGATCATCGACGCCAAGGGCCGCGATCTGCCGGTGCGTCTTGCCGAACACGATCCTGAAGTCTACGAAGCCCTGGTCGGCGACCGGGTGGTTTTCCTCGACACCGGGGCCGTGACCGGCGCCGATGCCGACATTGAGGTGGTCAAGGCGATCAACAAGCTCACGGCGGCCGGTGCCAACCGGCTGGTGGTGAGCTTTGACGGGGCGAGCTTCCTCGATCTGGAGACCCGTTTCAAGAAGGTGGTGCTGCGCAAGTATCCGCGCCACCTGCTGGGGGCGGTGCCGGTGCTCTACGGCAGTGATCTCACCACCGACCGGGATGTGGTTCGCCGCACCTGGACGGCATTGATCAACTCCTTCCTGCACCCGGCGATGGAGGCCTTCCTGTTCAATGCGGAAAACCGCCTGCGCGACTACCGCACCAAGAACCCGCTGCTGATCTTCCGCAACGACGGCGACGCCTCCCGGGTGGCCAAGACCGTGGCCATCAAGACCTACAGTTCCGGCCCCCGGGGCGGCATGGAGGGCATGAAGACCTTTGCCCGGCTTTACGACCTCTCGGACGTGGTGGCCATCGACGTGGGCGGCACCACCACCGACATCGGCCAGTGCCTGAACGGCAAGGTCGCGGAGGTGCAGCGCGGCCATGTGGAGGGCATCAGCGTGTCCTACCCCCTGTGCGAGATCATGAGTGCGGGCGCGGGTGGCAGCTCCATCTTCAAGGTGGTGAACAATCGCATCGTCATCGGCCCCGAGAGCGTCGGTGCGGTGCCCGGCCCGGCCTGCTTCGGCCGCGGTGGCAAGGAGGCCACCATCACCGACGCCAGCCTGCTGTCGGGCCTGTTCGATCCCAAGTCCTTCTTCGGCGGTGGCATGGGCCTCGATCTGGACCGTGCCGCCACGGCGGTCAGCCTGTCCATTGCCCAGCCCCTGGGCATCGGCCTGGACGATGCGCTGCTGCAGATGGAGCACGCCTACGAGGACAAGATTGCCGTGGAGCTGCACCGCTTCACCAAGATCTCCAAGGACACGGTGATGCTCGCCTTCGGCGGCGCCGGCCCCCTCAATGCCTGTGGTGTGGCCGAGAAGGCCGGCATCGACCGGGTGGCGGTGCCCAAGCTGGCGGCGGTGTTCAGCGCCTTCGGCATCGGCGCCTGTGACATCTCCCAGCGTTACGCGGTGGTGCTCGACGACCGCAGCGACAAGGGCGTGGCCGATGCCCTGGCGGCCCTCAAGGTGAAGGCCTCCCGGGACATGTTTGCCGAAGGCTTCGGCCCGGGCGAGTACGAAGTGGAAGCCTGGCTGGTGGGCGAGCAGGACGGCGGCGAGGATCTGATCGCCCAGCTTGGCGACAAGGCGGCCTTTCCCGCCAGCCTGGCCAAGGCCAAGGCCGTCGAACTGGAGCTGCGCGCGGTCAAGTCCCTGCGCAGTGAAGGCAGCAAGCGCGCCCGTTTCGTCCAGGGCGAAGCGGCGAAGGCTGACGGCACCCGCAACGTGCTGACCCGTGACCAGGGGCGCACCGATGTGCCGGTGTATCGCCTGGCCCAGCTCAAGCCGGGTGACCACGCCGCCGGCCCGGCGATCCTCGAAGAAGACTACTTCACCTGCCGGGTGCTGGATGGCTGGAGTTTCGTCATCAGCGACGCGGGCGACATCCTGCTCAACAGAAAGGCCTGAGAAAAATGAAAGTACTGATGACCGAATACCTGCGCATCGACCTGGACACCGAGCAGTGGGAGTGCCGGGTCTGCGATCACACGATCGGCACGGCTGCCAAGGGCTACAAGGAAGGGATGCTGGTGTACAACCGCGACCCCCGCGAGATCCACCCACCCATCCTCGATCCGGAGAAGTACCGCTTCACCTTCAGCCCCGATCCGGAATGGGTGCGCATCCTCGAATACTACTGCCCCCACTGCGGGACCATGGTTGAGACCGAGTACGCCATCCCGGGGCACCCGCCCCTCCATGACATGGAGCCGGACCTCCCCGCGCTGCGCGCCCAGTGGGCCAAGCGTGAAGAAGTCAAGGAGCCCGTGGTGGGACCGGCGGTCGTCCCCGACCAAGGCCACAACCACTGATCCACATACCGGCCACGCAGGTTTCGCGCATCGGGTGCGCGGCGACCGGGCCGGTATCAAAGAATCGAGGAGATAAAAAGTATGAGGCGCGTATCTGTAGATATCGGTGGGACGTTCACTGATTGTTTCGTGGTCTGGGATGGCAAGTACATTGAAGCCAAGGCGCTGACCACCCACCACAACCTGGCGCTCGGTTTCAACGAAGCGCTGAGCAAGGCCTACCACGTGCTGGGGCTGGAGCTTGAGGAGATCCTGTCGCAGGTGGATTCGGTGCGTTATGCCACCACCCTGGGCACCAACGCCCTCATCGAGCACAAGGGCCCCAAGATCGGCATGCTGGTCACCGCCGGTTACGAAGCCACCGTGCCCCTGTCCCGTGCCCGCGGCTACGGCGAAGGCCTGGACAACCTGGGCCAGCAGGACATGCCCAATGCCCAGCGCCCGGTTCCGCTGGTGCTGGCGCACATGATCCGCGGTGTGCGCGAGCGGGTCGATTTCCAGGGCGAGCTGGTCATGGCGCTGGACGAGGACGATGTGCGCACCCAGATCCGCGAGCTGGTGGATCGCGGCGCGGAAATCATCGTGGTGAACCTGGTCAACTCGGTGGTCAATCCGGCGCACGAGCAGCGCATCGAGGAGATTCTGCTCGAGGAATATCCGTCCCACCTGCTTGGCGCCATTCCGATCATCCTGTCCCACCAGGTGGCGGGCCGCAAAGGCGAGTATGTGCGTGCAACCTCGGCCATCGTCGATGGCTACCTGCACAACACCATGTACCACGCCCTGTCGGCGCTGGAGCAGAACCTGCGTGCGCACAAGTATGAAAAGCCGATGCTGGTCATCCACAACTCCGGCGGCATGGCGCAGCTCAACTCCACCGATGCACTGCAGACCATCCACTCGGGTCCGGTCTCGGGCATTGGCGCCTCCGAGCATCTGGCCATGCAGTGCGACCTGGGCAATGTGGTGGCCACCGACATGGGCGGCACCAGCTACGACATCGGGATTGTGGTGGAAGGGGGCATCAAGCACTACGACTTCAACCCGGTGATCGACCGCTGGCTGGTGTCGGTGCCGATGGTTCACCTGGTGACCCTGGGTGCGGGTGGCGGCTCGATTGCCAGCTACGACCGCATGTACGACACGGTCAAGTGCGGCCCCGAGTCGGCCGGCTCCGACCCCGGCCCGGCCTGTTACGACCGCGGCGGCATGAAGCCGACGGTCACCGATGCGGACCTGCTGCTGGGCTACCTGGACCCCACCAACTATGCGGGGGGCTCGATCCCGCTCAATCCGCGCCGTGCCAAGGCCGCCGTCGAAGATGCCCTGTGCGACGACCTGGACTGCAACGTGATCGAGGCAGCGCTGCTGATCCGCGAGAAGGTGGACGACAACATGGCCAACGGCCTGTTCACCGAACTGCGGGCGCGGGGTTACGACCCCAAGGACTTCACCATGCTGGCCTATGGTGGCAACGGTCCGCTGCACTGCTGCGGCATTGCCCAGAACCTCAACATCGACAAGATCCTGGCGCCCCCGTTGTCTTCGGTGTTCTCCGCGGTCGGCGCGGGCAACATGCACCAGCTGCACATCCACGAGACGTCGCTGTACATGGTGCTGTACGACTCGAACACCCGTCACCTGTTCGACGACTATGACCGTTTCAACACGATCGTGGCCGACCTCAAGGAGCAGGGCACCCAGGATCTGCTGCGCCAGGGCGTTGCCAAACAGGATATCCACCACAGTCTGGAGCTGGACATGCGCTACGGCAACCAGCTGGTGCAGACCACCGCGGTGATCCCCAAGCACGAGCTGAATGGCCCGGGCGACGTGCTGGCGATGATCTCCCAGTTCTCCAACGACTACGGCAAGCGCTTCGGCGAAGGCTCCCAGGCGCCGGAGGCGGGCATCCGCATCAACACCATCCGGGTGGCCGCCTTCGTCCGCCACGAGACGGTGCAGTTCGAGGACATCAAGCCGGTGCCCGTCGAGCAGCGCAAGGCCCCGCCGGTGCCCGCGAGCACCCGCAAGTGCTGGTTCGTCGGTCACGAGGGTGCCTTCGACACCCCGGTGTGGAGCCGCGACAGCATCGAGCCGGGGGTGCAGATCCCCGGCCCCGCGATCATCGCCTCCGAAGTCACCACCTTCCTGGTGAATCCGGGCTGGAACTTCGTTGCCGCAAAACAGGGTGCTTCCTGGTTCCTGCGTGCCTGAGCGCCGCGGACCCCCGATTCAACCTCACCAAATGACAGGATTGAAAATGAGCGAGATGAATACGCCGGTGACGGCAAAGACGCCAAGCCCCGAGGAAGTGGCGCTGATCAAGAAGTTCCTCAATGACACCACCCTGTTCCTGGGGCCCGATCCGGAGATCATGCAGAACCACGATCTGATGCCCCGGACCGAGATGGAAGACGAGTGCATGCGCAAGGTGGGCGACGCCCACACCATCGCCAAGATCCGCGACCGCATCCAGGCCGGCTGTGATGAAGGCTACGAGATGGTCGAGCAGATGGGGGCCGCCCCCGGTGCCAAGTGGGGCGACGTGATCACCGGGGTGTATTCCGCCTCGGGCGACCTGGCCATTGCCAGTGCCGGCGGTGTGCTGATCTTCTCGGCCCTGGTGCATCACCCGATCAAGTTCATCATCAAGAACTGGGTGAATGAGCCCACCGTGGGCGTGCGTGAAGGGGATGGCTTCATCCACAACGACTCCCGCTACGGCAACGTCCACAACACCGACCAGTCGATGATCCTGCCCATCTTCCACAAGGGCAAGCTGGTGTGCTGGGTGGCTTCCACGGTGCATGAGGGCGAGAACGGCGCCATCGAGCCGGGCGGCATGCCCTCCATGGCCGAGAGCCCCTGCGACGAAGGTCTCAAGATGTGCCCGTTCAAGGTGGTCGAGAACTACCAGATCAAGCGCGACATCCTGACCTTCCTGCAGAACTCCGTGCGCGAGCCCAAGCTCCAGTACGAAGACATGAAGGTCAAGCTCTTCGCCTGCCTGCGCATCAAGCAGCGCATCGAAGAGACGCTGAACACCGACGGCCCCGAAGCACTGATCTCCACCCTGCGGACCACCATGGAGAACGTGCGTGCCGAGGTCAAGCGCCGGGTCAGCCAATGGCCCGACATGACCGTGCGCACCTACATCATCCAGGACTCGACCCTGCGCGAGAACTGCGTGGTGAAGATCAACTGCAAGCTCACCAAGACCGGCGACCGCCTGATCTTCGACTTCCGCGGCTCCAGCCCGGAATTCACCAACCGGCCCACCAACACCATCGTGGCAGGCCTGAAGGGCATGCTGGCGCAGGTCTTCCTGTGCTACGTGTGGCCCGATCTGCCACGGGGCCAGGCGGCGTTTGCGCCGATCGAGGTGATCACCGATCCGCACTCCATCGTCAATTGCTCCTACGACGCCCCCAACTCCCAGAGCCTGATGTCCATCTTCACCGGCTTCACCGCCGGCCAGCACGCCGTCGCCAAGTTCCTGTACAGCTGCCCGGAGAAGTACACCAAGGTGCATGCGCCCACCTTCAACATGATCAACACCTTCATCTGGGGTGGGGTCAGCCAGCACGGCGAAACCCTGGGCAACCTGTGCGCCGACTTGAACGGCATGGGTGCCGGTGCGCGCTCCGACCTGGACGGTGAGCACGGTCTGGCACCGATCTTCGCCACCATGGCGGACATCGGCGAGCAGGAGCTGAACGAGGAAGACGTGCCCTTCCTGCAACTCGTCTCCAAGAAGATGACCCGTGACGCCATCGCCCCGGGCAAGTACCGTGGCGGCCAGGGCTACACCATGATCGCCGCGACCAAGGACTCCGAACAGTGGGGTTTCATGACCACCTGCCAGGGCGCCAAGATCCCCCCGATCCAGGGTCTGTTCGGCGGCTATGCCTGCGGCTGCTACCCGCTCTCCAAGGTCAAGGGCATTGATGTGTATGACATCCTGCTCAACGAGCCGCACAAGTTCAAGCACTCCATTGAGGAGATCATGAACGAGCAGCCCTTCGAGGAAGCCACCTATACCACCCACCACATGGGCATGGGTTTCGAGATCTCCAAGCGTGGCGAGCTGTTCATGATCTCCCAGGGGGCCGGGGCCGGCTACGGTGACTTGCTGGAGCGCGACCCGGCCGGCGTCATCCGAGACATCGAGGAAGGCCTGATCTCACCGGGCGTGGCCGAGCGCCTCTACAAGGTCAAGTTCGATCCGGCGACCCTGGCCGTCAATCAGGAGGCCACCGCCACCGCCCGTGACGCCGAGCGCAAGGACCGCATTGCCCGGGGCGTGCCCTACGCCGAGTTCATCAAGACCTGGAACAAGCCGACCCCGCCGTCCCACCTGCAGTATTTCGGCTGCTGGGGCGACGATGTGGCCAAGCTCTACATGGGCAGCCCCGACAAGTTCCGCGATGCCAACACGCCCCGCCCCAACTACATGGTGCATCCCAAGGACGTGCGCATCGCCGAGCTGGAGGCCCGTCTGCATGCCCTGGGCGCCATGGGAGGTGAAAAGCAATGAGCCAGAGCCTCGCCGACAGCCTGCCCGGCAAGGGCGGGAGCGGCCTGCGGGTGTGGCTGAAGGCATCGGCCTATACCCGCCGGCTGCTGCTGGGGGAGGGGGGCGACCCGTGGCAGGGTGCTCCCCAGTACCTGGCGTACTTTTCGCAGGCCCAGGGCTTGCTCCGACCCGACGTGGCCGTTGTGGAAGTCGGCGAGCTCTTCGATTCATGGTTGCTGCGTCATCCGGAGGTGCGCGCCGAGATGGGCGCCAAGCGGCGCCTGTCCTTCCCGCTGCGCAAGTTGCTGGAGCAGGACGAGCCGCGTCGGCTGCTGGCCGAGGTGGTGGAGGCGGTCATCGCCAACTTGCGCGGGCAAACGCCCCTGGTGCTGGCCATGCCCTCGCCGAAGCACTGGCTGTATCACGCCAACCTGTTGGCGGGGCGCAGCGACATCGAGCTGGACCCGGACGGGATCGAGGACGCGGCCATGTACATGGCCGACCTCCTCCGTTCGGTGTCCTCCAGCCCGGTGGGCGGAGTGCTGCTGGAAGAGCACCCCGACGATGCGGCAATGGGCGAGACGGAGCTTGAGCGTTACCGCCCGTTGATCAACGTGGCGCACCACTACCGCTGGTCCCTGGCCCTGCGTCCCCAGGGGGCGGCGGTGGCGGCGTCGCCCGTGCTGGCGGAGTTCGATGCCGTGCTGTCGGCGGCCATCGCAGCCCCGCAGCCGGTGTCCACCGGGGTGGATGTGAGTGCGGCCCTGTGGAGCGGCAGTCCCCTGCCGGCCCTCTCCCAGGCCCAGTTCTACTTCGCCGAAATCCCGGAGGCCCAGCGTCCCGAGTTTGTCCTGGAAAGCCTGGCCCGCCTGCGGGCCTAGCCTTGACGGGGGCCGGGCCTGCACGGTCCGGCCCCCGTACTTTTGTCCGCGGTGGCGCCCGGCCCCGCACCCGGGCTGGTGGGGAGGCCCCGCGGATTCCCTTGCCCGCGCCATCGCTCCGGACACGCCGTAGGCCCACGTGTGCGGACAGCGAGACATCACGAAAGCCCTCTTCCCGATGACACCCTTTGCGCTCAGCCTGCTGGCGAGTCTGGCCGGTGGCCTTGTTTCGGTCGGGGCCGCCGCCCTGTGCACCGCGGCCCTCAGTCCCCAATTCCTGTCCCGCCTCATCAGTTACGCCGTCGGTGCCTTGCTCGGCGCAGCCTTCCTGGAGATCCTGCCCCACGCCCTGGAGGCCTCGGGGGATGCCGAGTGGACCAGCGCCCTGGTCCTGGGGGGCGTACTCCTGTTCTTCCTGCTTGAAAAGCTGGTGCTGTGGCGCCACAACCACGTGCTCCCGGTGGGGGGCGGCCATGCCCATGGGCACGAGGCCGACGGCCACGGGCGCAGCGGCCTGCTGGTGATGATCGGCGACAGCTTCCACAACTTCGTGGATGGCCTGCTCATCGCCACCGCCTTCATGGAAAGCACGTCCCTCGGCCTGATCACCGCGGCGGCCATCATCGCCCACGAGATTCCCCAGGAACTCGGGGATTTCGTCGTCCTGCTCCATGCCGGCTATAGCCGGGCCAGGGCCCTGGCTTTCAACCTGCTGTCCAGTCTCGCCATGGCTGCCGGCGCCCTGTTGGCCCACGTTGCCCTGCCCCTGGTGACCGGGGCGGTGCCGGTGCTGCTGGGGCTGGCCTGTTCGAGCATGATCTACGTGGCGGTTGCCGACCTCATTCCGGGTCTGCACCGTCGCACCCGCCTGCGCGAGACCGTGGAGCAGATCCTGCTGATCGCCGCCGGCGTCCTGTCCATCGGCGGCGTCCATCACGTGATCGAGCACAGCGGCCTCGTCTGAGCAGGGCCATGGCGCGCTTTCGGCGCGCCCGATTCGCTGCCGATCCCCGATTGCCGTCGGCGGATGACGTTTGTCTTCCCTCGTATCGCAACGCTTTCATCCCTGCCCGGTGCATTGACATGCGCCGGGAATAAATGGGGTTTTCATTTCCCTTCCATTACGTCCGCCGCCGTCCGGCCGCCGTTCGATGACCCGAAGCATTACCGGACGCTTTCAATCGGTTTGCTGCTACGCCGCAAGATCGGACGTATTTGAGGGTTATATATAAATATATGTTTTTAAAGAAAAAACAATAAATTTTTATATTGGCATTCAAGTTGCTAATCAAGGGAAGGGGGCGTTCGGAGAATTGTCGGGGCAATACGTCCACGCCGGACGGAATTGCCGGACGACTGTTCCGGAGTCAATGAAGGAAATGGCGATCTGCCTGTTTCCACCATAAATCCAATAAAGGCAATGGAGTGCGTATGGAGACTGATCTTGACTGTCGGCAGCCCCGCGAGGGCGAGTGGAAACACAGCCGGCCCGGTAAATGGGTTGCGGGAAGGGAAGCCCGGGGCGCGTCACCACAGGAGGCCCGACATGCTTAACGCGATCAGGCAACTGGGCACGGGGGCGCGTGTGGCGACGTCCGTGACGACCTCGTCCCTGCCGCTGCTGATCATCGGCGGGCTGCTCTATGCCGCCTTCTTCGTGAAGGCGGAACCCGAGATCGGCACCCTCAAGGCGCGACCCCTGGAGCGTCGTGACGCTTTCTACGGGGTGGTCGCGCCGGGTGGCTCGATCCTCTGGGCTGCGGGCTCCTACGGCAAGATCGTGCGCAGCGACGATGGCGGCAAGAGCTGGGAGGTGCAGGCCAGCCCGGTGGTGGCCCACCTCCAGTCCATCGCCGCCTGGGATGCCCGGCGTGCCGTGGCCGTGGGCAATCGCGGACTGGCCGTGGTGACCGACGACGGCGGCAAGACCTGGAAGGAGGTCAAGCTGCCCCGTTCGGAGGTGGCCAACAAGCTGCTTCAGGTGCGGGCCTACCCCGACGGTGTGGCCTGGGCCGTGGGTGAAGTCGGCGCCGTGCTGAAGACCACGGACTTCGGTACCACCTGGACCCGGGTACTCGACGAGAAGGATCAGGCCTGGAACGACATTTTCTTCGTTGGGCAGAACGGCTGGCTGGTGGGCGAGTTCGGCCAGATCCAGCGCACTACGGATGGTGGTCAGAGCTGGAGCCCGGTGTCCAGCCCGGTCAAGAACAGCCTGATGTCGGTGCACTTCCGCGACGCCCGGCACGGGGTGGCGGTCGGTCTCGCCGGCACGGTGCTGGTCAGTGCCGATGGCGGGGCGAGCTGGCAGGAGGCGCCGCCCCTGACCCGGGAGCACCTCAACTGTGTGATCTGGGACGGTGCCCAATGGGTTGCCGTCGGTGACAAGGGCATGCGGGTGCAGGCCGGTGCGGAAGCGAACGACTGGAAGGCCGGGCGCATCTCCGACAAGGACCTCTCGTGGCGGACCCAGGTTGTCCGCACGGCGGACGACTTTGTGCTGGCCGGGGCAAATCTGGCCGTGCTGCACAAGGATGAGCTGCGGATTCTCGGCCGTGACGAATAACGACCCCCACGGCCTGGCTGTGCCCGGCCTGCCCCCCGGGGGGAAAGAAAGCCCGGGGCGGCCCGGCGCTTTCTTGAGCGTCCCCAATTCAGACAAGGAAATGCAATGAAGAATGCGACATTCAAGGCGCTGGCACGCCTGATCGATCTGGTTCTGCAGCATCGGGTGCCAGTGGTGTCGGCGGTCATCGGCTTCACCTGCGTGATGGCCTATCTGGCGGCACAGATTGAAGTGAAGACGGTGTTCAGCGATCTGCTGCCCCGCAACCATCCCTACGTGGAGGTGAACAACCAGTTCAAGCAGACCTTCGGTGGCTCCAACATGGTCAGCATCATGCTGGAGGTGGAGCAGGGGGACGTCTTCAACCCCATCGTGCTGAAGAAGGTGCAGCAAGTCACCCAGGCTTTGCAGAAGGTCGAGGGGGTGGACACCTACCAGATCGCCTCCCTGGCCTCCAAGAAGATGAAGGAGGTGCGGGCCTCCACCGAGGGTATCGAGTCACGTCCCCTGATGTGGCCCGGGTTGCCCAAGGATGCAGGCGAGATCGCCACCTTGCGCGAGGCGGTGCTGAACAATCCGCTGGTCTATGGGCCGTATGTCTCCATCGACATGCGCGCCACGCTGATCACCGCCGATTTCATCGACGGGTCGGTGGACTACCTCAAGGCCTACAAGCAGATCGGCGAGATTGCGGACCAGGCCCGGGGCGACGGGGTGCTGGTGCGGGTGGTCGGCGAGCCCATCCTGTACGGGCTGGTCAATCACTACCTGGGTGAAACCCTGCAGATCTTCATGGTCACCGTCGGGGCGCTGGTGCTGCTCCTGCTGCTCATCACCCGCACCTGGCACGGCACCCTGCTGCCCCTCATCACCGGGCTGGTCAGTGCCATCTGGGCGCTGGGGGCGGCCAAACTGATGGGCTTCCACCTGGATCCCCTGGTCATCGTGGTGGCCTTCCTGATCACCGCCCAGGCCATCTCCAACTCGGTCCAGCTGGTGTCGCGCTTCGATGACGAAGTGGCAGGGGGCGCCACCTCGGCGGCGGCGGCGGCGCGGGCCAGCCTGCTCAACCTGTTCAAGCCGGGCATGCTGGCCATTGTGGCGGACGCCGGCTGCGTGCTGGTGGTGGCCCTGACGCCGATCCCGATGCTGGAGAAGATCTCCTACATCGGCACGGTGTGGATCCTGTCGATCATGCTCAGCGCCATGCTCCTGACCCCGGTGCTGCTGTCCTGGTGCGGGGTGCGCAAGCGCTACGCCCACCCGATCAATGTGCATCCCCTCCTGGACAAGGTGCTTGGCCTGTGTGCGGCGGTCGTCACCTCCCGGCTGCGCTACGGCGTGCTGGCGGGGGCGGCGGTGTTGTTTGCGGTGTCGGGCATCTACGCCTTCAAGCTGAAGGTGGGTGACGCCAACCCGGGCTCACCGATCCTGTGGCCGGACTCGACCTACAACAAGGACGCGAGCGCCATCAACGAGAAGTTCCAGGGCTCCGACCGCATGTTCGTGGTGGTGTCGGGCAAGAAGGAGGGCGCCCTCAAGGAGCCCAGCGTGCTTGAGGGCATGGAGCGCTTCCAGAAGTACATGGAAGCCCAGCCGGAAGTGGGCGGCAGCATCTCCCTGGCCGACATCCTGCCGGCGGTGAAGCGCGTGGTGCGCGAAGGCAATGCCCGCTACCAGGAGTTGGGCGGCAACGCCGACGAGAACGGCGAGCTGGTTTACATGTTCGTCTCCGGCGCCGACCCCGGCGACATGGACCGCTTTGCCGACCCCCAGGCCAAGAACGGTGCGGTGACCCTGTTCTTCCGTGACCACCAGGGCGAGACCATCCGCACCGCGATCGCCCGGGTCAAGGAGTACGTGGCCAACAACAAGCTGGATGAGGCGGAATTCCTGCTCGCCGGGGGGCTGGTCGGCGTGCTGGCGGCGGTCAACGAGGTGATCCTGGCGGGCCAGATCGAAGCCATCGCCCTGGCCCTGCTGGTGCTGGTGGTGTGCTGCATGATCACCTACCGCTCCACCGTGGCAGGCATGTTCTTCATGGTGCCGGTGCTGCTCTCCAACACCCTGACCTTCAGCTACATGGCCTGGCAGGGCATCGGCATGAACATCAACACCCTGCCGGTGGTGGCCCTGGGTATCGGCCTGGGGGTGGATTACAGCTTCTACATCGTCGATGGCATCCGCGAGGAGCTGCACCACCACCAGGATGTGGGCCGCGCCATCCTCAAGTCCATCTCCACCTCGGGCAAGGGGGTGCTGATCACCGCCCTGACCCTGGTCACCAGCGTGGTGCTGTGGAGTTTCTCGTCCCTGCGCCTGCAGGCCGACATGGGCGTGCTGATCGCCATCTGGCTGTTCATCTCGGCCGCCTCGGCGCTCTTCCTGATGCCGGCCATGGCCTACGTGTTCCGCCCCGAGTTCATCGTCGGCTCCCGGCGGCGTCCCATCGAGCAGGCCGTCGACATCGAGCCGCTCCGCATCGGCTGATTCCCGTTGTACCCGTCCGACCCCCGCTGCGTGCGCCGCGGGGGAAGGGAGAAGTCTTGACCACAACAACACAAGTGGAGGTGACACATGAAGGCAAAAAGAAGACTGGCGCTCGCCATGAGCGCGGCCCTGGGCATGGGGGCGGCGTGTGCGCCGGCCCTCGCCGAGGAGCCGTCCGGCGCGGCCGAAGACGACGGCAACTACTTCCGGCTGGGGGGCTACGTGCGCGGCTGGGCGGCGTTCAACCTGCAGGACATCCCGGAAACCAAGGGCAACGACAAGGGCAAGATGTCGATGCTGCGCGGCTCCATCCTGCTGGATGCGGATGCCGCCACCGGCCCGATCAAGTGGAAGGCCGTGGCCCGGGTCGACCGGGAGGCCAAGACGCCCTACCTGCAGGACCTGGAAGACCTGCGCAAGACCAACGGCACCACGGGGGGTGACCACGGCAGCATTCTCAACAACTACAACAACGGCGACCTGCGCGAGTTCTGGGGTGAGTTCAAGGCCGGCGACCGGGCCACCTTCCGCATCGGCAAGCAGCAGATCGTGTGGGGCGAGTCGGACTTCTTTCATGCCATGGATGTGGTGCATGGCTACGACCTGAGCTGGCGCCTGTTCTTCGAAGGGGAGAACGAGGAATGGCGCAAGCCCCTGTGGCTGGCCAGCGTGAAGCTCGACGTGCCCGAGGCCGCCGGCCAGATCCACGCCTACGTGCGCCCGGGCCTGGATCGCTGCAAGGACATCGGCAACACCTACGATATCCGCGGCGGGCGCTGGTTCTTCCAGCCCTACCGGGGCTACGACCTGTCGGCGGTGACCAGCTACGACTGCAAGCACCCCGAGGGTGACAAGGGCGACTGGACCGGCGGCATCCGCTGGTCCGGCGAGCTGGCTTCACTGAACTACTCCCTGGCCTACGTGAAGACCTTTGCCGCCGACCCGGTGGCCAACTCGGTCTTTGCGCCCTACAAGAAGGCGCCGGCCGGCCCCCTGTTCGATCTGATCCATCCCAAGATCGACGTCTTCGGCGCCACCGTGAGCGGCTACTCCGCGGCCCTCGATACGGTCTTCAGCGCCGAGATCGCCTACACCAAGGACCAGCCCTACAACGTCGGCACCGGGGCGCTCACCACCCCGACCCTCGGCGCGGCGGCGGGCCTGGGCCTGGGCGGCATTCGCCTGAAGGACACGGTCACCACCATGTTGCGGGCCGACAAGAACCTGCACTTCGAGAACCTGCTGGGCACCAACCGGCCGTCCTTCTCGTCGGTGCAGATCTTCGACACCTGGATCACCGGCCACAAGGACTCGGAGGATCTGGTGCGCCTCTTCGCCTACGGCTCGCCCCTCACCGAGCACAGCACCATCCTGACGGCCTTCACCGTCCTCAACTACAAGGGCGACACCATCAATCCGGGTATCGCGGTCGGCGTCGACCTCAATCACGGGGGTGGCTTCCTCATTCCCAGCGTCGATGTGGTCCTGGGCGACAAGTGGCGGGCCAAGGCCGAGGCCGACATCTTCTGGACCTCCGGCTCGGGCAAGACCCTCTTCGACCCCAACCCCGGCGTGCAGTTGTTCGGCTACTTCGCCAACAACAGCCAGCTCACCTTCCGTTTGACCCGCCAGTTCTAAATACCAGACAGGAGACACAAGAATGGAATCCAAGCAGAAACTGAATCAATCCCGTCGGCGCTTTGCCCGCCAGGCGGCCGCGCTCGGCCTTGGCGCCTGCGTGATCGGCCATGTCCAGGCCGGCGAGCTGCAGGCCGGCTTTGTCATCACCAAGGACAACTTCGACAAGATCAAGACCGAGACCTTCGAGGGCAAGACCATCGCCAGCATGGTCCCCGAGAAACTCGAGATGATGATCAAGAAGTTCGGCCTGACCATCAAGCTGGCCCACTCGAAGAAGATCGAGATGGACCCGAAGTACGTCAATGCCACCAAGGAGCAGTCGAAGAACGTCAAGTTCGACCCGGCCACCCGCACCATGAGCGGCTGGAAGGCGGGCATGCCCTTCCCGCCCGAGACCATCAAGCTCGACGACCCCACGGCCGGCGACAAGGTGATCTGGAACCTCCGCGCCGCCACCTACGGCGCCACCATGGATCTGCGTGACATTTCGTTCGTGTTCATCAGCGGTGCCACCGGCGTCGAGCGCGTGCAGCGCTGGCAGTCGCGCCGCTACTACATGGAAGGCCGTCTGGACGGCGGCCCGGTGAGCGAGGGCGACGGCAGCATCGCCCAGAAGACCTACCTCTTCGCCACCAGCCCGCAGGACATCCGCGGCCTGGGCACCTTCTCCATCCGCTACAACGACCCGACCTCCGCCAAGCCCGACGACACCTGGGCCTACCTCAAGTCGGTGCGGCGCACCCGCCGCCTCTCCGGCGGCGCGTGGATGGACCCCATCGGCGGCACCGATCAGCTCTACGACGACTGGGACATCTGGGATGCCTTCCCCACCAAGTACCGCGCCAACAAGCTGATCGGCAAGCGCTGGGTGCTGGCCGTGGCCCACAGCCCCCTGGTCAGCGTGGACAACAGCAAGCGCGACACGCCGGCAGAGTTCCCGTCGGTGGGCCTGACCGAGGCGCCGTACTACTTCCCGGCCAAGCACATCGAGTGGGAGCCCCGCGAGGTGTACGTGGTCGAAGGCACTCCGCCGCCGGAGCACCCCTACAGCAAGAAGGTGGTGTACATGGAAGTCAATTTCCCCCGCCCCTACCTGGGCGAGATGTATGACCAGAAGGGTGAATTCTGGAAATACATGGTCTTCCAGAACCGCCCGGATATCGGCGAGGATGGCTACAAGGCCGTGATGCCGGTCGTCGGCCACGTCATCGACGTCAAGCGCAATCACTCCACCACCTGGTCGGCCAACATGAAGGCCAACCCCAAGGGCGTGAAGGAGAGCGATGTCTCCCTGAGCAAGCTCGAGGAAGTGGCCACCGGCGGCAAGTAAGGCGCGCCGGGTCTCCGTGTGGCAACAGGGCCTGCCCTCTTCGGGGTGGGCCTTGTCATTAGGTGGAGCCGTTGCCCGCGTGGGCTTGCGTTCGACCTGTCATCGTCGGACGATGCAAAAAGCATGGATACGGCCGCCCTCGTTCGGGAGAATTCCGCCTCTCTTGTGACCGGAGGCGCCTCCCTTTGAACCTGCACGGATCCGCTTGCCCTGCGTGTGGTGGCAAGCCCATCAGCCTGTGGCGAAAGCTGTGCTCGCGTCCGGGGCGCAGCTTTGCGTGCCAGTCCTGTGGCACACCCTTGCGTCTGGGCATGCCGGGCTTTCGGCAATTCCTGTTGCCCGCCTTCGTCGGAACACTGGCCAGCTTTGCGCCAGGCATCCTCGCGGGCGTCGGCATCTTCATCCTGGCGGTGGCGCTGCTTGCCCGTGGGCTGCCTGTCGAAGCCGCACCCGCGGAGTCGGCCAGCCCGAAGAGCAGTCCTGCCCTGGTGAGCTGGCTTCTGGGTGTGTTTGCTGCAGGCGCTCTCTCTCTGGGGGTGAACTTCTTCCCGGCCCCCGAAGTGGCCATGGCGGGGCTTGGGGCGGCCATCTTGATGTCGTACCTGATGACCCGCTCGCTGTGGGTAAACCGTGTCGGGAAGGAGGAGCGAGCGCTTCTCTATCCAGTGTGGTTCCTGCTCCTGGTCTTCATGCACTACCTGTCGTTTGCCGCCGTGCTGCCAGCATGGCCTGCCTATCAGCTGGGAGAGACGCGGACTTTTCAGGCGCGGGTTGTCCACAAGGGCGGCTCCCATCGCCTCGGCGCCTGCAAGACGCAGATCAGGCTTAATGCCGAAGGCATATTCTCCAATTGGCGTATCTGCCTGCCGGAGGCCCAGTGGAACGGCCTCAAGGAGGGCGATGCGGTGGTTGTGACGAGCGCGTCCTCATGGCTGGGGGATTACGTGCTGCACGTTGTGCCGGCTGCGGGGGCTGCGGGGCGGTGAGTTAGGGCTCCGCCCCGCACGTTTTCGGCCGGGCCGGGGGGCAGGTGGCGCTCACCCGGTAACGTGCCCGGGCTCCGGGCCATGTTCGGGTATGGGGCGGAACACGGCTTCGAGTTTGCGCAGGTCTTCATCGCCAAAGCCGGCCTCGTAAAACACCTCCTGCCAGCTTTCCAGCACTTGCCGTTCAATGGTGCGGACGATCTCCAGTGCCGCGTCGCGGGTCAGCGCAAAGCTCTCTGCGCTGCTGACGAGGTTTGCCACCGTTCCTGCCGCGGCGTCGCCGAGCAGCAGGGCGTGCTGGCGGGTGCGGTTTGCGTGCAACGTAGGGACAATGTCGTAAGCCTTGGCGAGGGCAAACTCGTCGTTCCGGACATGGACCAGCCCATGATTCAGTTCATGGTCGTCGTCATTCCGCACCATCACGTTGAATGCGAGGCGGCGGAAGAGTTGCCTCCGGTCGTCGATGCCCGCGCCAAAGCGCGGCATCCAGCGCGCCAGCCGTGGGTAGGAGCCGGTGCCCACCGCTGCAAACGCAGGATCGTCAAAGAAGACGCTGCGGGCACTCAGAAAGCCCCGGCGACAGATCCGGCCGTTCTCGCTGTAGCGGTCGAAACGGCGCACCAGGCATACATCCCGGCCATTCACGTCCCGGATCCTGGTTTCGGCAGCATCGACCCCGCAGAGCCGAGCCAGGCACATGCTTGCGTGTTCCAGGCGCGGAACACTGATCAGACGATCGTCCGCGCTCGGAAACTTGGCGATCCACACTTCCCCGTCCTCGATCACATTGCATTTCGGGCGGGCGCCCCCCGTACCAGGGTGGAGTGCCTTCAGGAGCTCCGGGTCCACAGGCCGATCCGTCTCCACTGCCTCCGCGGCGGCCAGCAACTCGGCGAGGGGAAACGCCCGGCTTGTCAGCGGGATGGGCAGTTCGTCCGGCCGCGTCGAGAACGACAGGCAGCCGCTGCGACCCGGATCGTTGAGGAGAAGGTAGCCCCGCGGGTAAGCCTGAGGCCCCTTCAGGCGATCAATCACCCGTTTGCCCCACAGGTCCGGGCCGGCGTCCATGATCACGCCTGGATAGCCCCCCAGGTGCGTAAATGTTCCGACACCTTTCTTCAGGGGCAACGAGAGTGGGTCGAGGGGAATGGCATCTGACCGGGACAGATAGGACTGCCCGTAGTTGAAGTGGCCCACCGGCCCCGCCGCCGTTCGGGTGACCTCCAGGCGTCCGGCCACCACCGGGTCGGCCGAACCCGGCAGGTGAGCCCACACGTAGAGCACTTCAGAAGTCATCGTCGATCTTCCGGGGCAGATAGGCCCGCTTGCTCGCAGCGTCCAGGGCGATGGAAAGACCGCCCCGGTCAAGCCCCGGGTCGGCAATCAATTCCAGCTCGCCAGCCAGGCCCATTACCCAGAGGATGTGGAGATAGGTGCCCAGGCTGGTGCCCGGATCACCTTTTTCCACCTTCAGGATGGTGTTTCTGGCATAACCGGTACGGCTCACCAGATCCACCTGACGCCAGTTGCGCAGCAGGCGTGCCGTGCGGATCCGCTGCCCCAGACGGAGGCAGATGTCGCACACTTCCGGCGGGATGAGGCTGGGGCTTGTGCTCATAATAATGAGCATTATTGGTATTTATGCGCATGATGACAAGCATCAAGTAGAGGAGAGCTCATGAACTTCGTCCATCATCGAGTCGTCCGGGCGGTCCTCCTGCTCCTGGCCAGCACGGCCGTCATCGCCCAGGACGCGGACCGGCCCAGCCTGCGCGAGCGGCTGCGGGAGCGCATCGAGCAGCGCCGTGAGCCCGCCTCCGATGCGTCCGCGGCCGGGACTACCGAGTACAGCCTGCGCCACGGGGGGCTGACGCGGAAGTATCTGCTCCACGTCCCCGTCCACCGCGACCCGGGCAAACCCCTGCCCCTGGTCATCGCCTTTCATGGCGGTGGCGGGCATGCGGCGTACATGGCCGATGACGCCCGCTACGGCTGGGTGGGCAAGGCCGACAAGGAGGGCTTTGCGGTGGCCTTTCCCAACGGCTACAGCAAGCTGCCCGGCGGGCGCTTTGCCACCTGGAATGCCGGCCAATGTTGCGGCGATGCCCGTGACAGGAACATCGATGACGTGGGTTTCGTGCGTGCCCTGGTGGCCGACGTGCGCCGCAAACTGGCCATCGACCCGACCCGCATCTTTGCCACCGGCATGTCCAACGGCGGCATGCTGAGCCACCGCCTGGCCTGCGATGCCGCCGACCTCATTCGCGCCGTGGCGTCGGTGGCCGGCACCGATGCCACGAACGATTGCAACCCCACGCGCCCGGTGTCCGTGCTGCACATCCACGCCAGGGACGATACCCATGTGCTTTTCAACGGTGGGGCCGGCAAGGACGCCTTCCGCGATCCGTCCAAGGTCTTCGACTTCGTTTCGGTGCCCGACACCCTGGCCCGCTGGGCGGGGCGCGGTCACTGCAGCCCGAACCCCCGACGCATCCTCGACACGCGGGGTGCCTATTGCGAAGCCTATTCCGGCTGCGAAGGCGGCGCGAAGCTGCAGCTCTGCGTGACGGAAGAGGGCGGCCATAGCTGGCCCGGTGCCGAGCAGGTACGCCGGGGCAAGGCGCCAGCGTCCCGTGCCATCGACGCGACGGACGTGATCTGGGCGTTCTTCGAGGCGGCGTCGCGCTGAAGGGCGCCGGCCCGGCCGCCGTGCATCTTGCCACCCACTCTTGAGCGATCTTTGACCTAGAATGGGCGGGTCCACCCCGGGGAGCCCCCATGCCGCTTGATCCGCCGCCTGCCGCGCCGCGCCGTGCCCCCCGCGGCCCCATGACGCCGACGATGGGTGAAGGCGTTTGCCCATGAGGCGTAGCCAGCTCTCCCTGGCGACCGTCGTGATCGGCATCATCGTGATCATCGTTTCCGCGGCGCTCGCCGTCGTCGGGACCATTGCCTATCGCTCCTACAGCGCGCAGAAGTGGAGTGAATTCCATGAGGCGGTGAACCTGGAGGCGGAGCGGCTGAGCATTGCGCTCACCCCGGCCATCTGGAACCTGGAGTATCCCCAGATCCAGAAGGTCATGGAGAGCCTGATGAAGGACCCGCGCTATGCCGGCATCGTCGTTGATGTGGGCAATCGGCAGCTGACGCTGGGGCGCAACCCGGACGGCATGGGCTTCAGCGCAACCACGCCGCCGCCGATTGCCGGGGCGCTGGTGCGTCACCGTCCCGTGGTCCACGCCGATCAGCCCATCGGCATCCTTACTCTTTATGCCACGTCCGCCCAGCTGGAGGCGGATCTGAAGCAGGCCTTGTTTCTCTTCATCGTTCTTGCCCTGCTCCTCGACCTGCTGATCACCGTTGCCCTGTATCTGTCCCTGCAGCATCTGGTGCTCAAGCCCCTGCGCCAAGTGGAGCGCTATGCGGGCGAAGTGGCGCTCGGACGGATCGCAGCGCCGGAGTACAGCCAGCTTGAACTCCTTGGAGAATTGAACCGGCTCACCGCGTCCATCGATACCCTGTTGCGCCAACTGGGTCAGCGCAACATCGAACTGACCAAGTCCTCGGAGCATTTCAAGACCGTCATCCGTCTGCTTCCCATTCCCCTGATCCTCTACGACGACAATGACACCCACCTCTACGTCAATGAGCGATTCGTTGCGACCTTTGGCTACACCCTGAGCGACATCCCGGATTCGGCAAGCTGGTACAAGCTGGCTTACCCGGACCCGGCCTATCGCAAGGAAGTCATCGCCATGTGGCGCCAGGAGAAGGCCGATGCCCAGGTGGCCCATCGCGCCATCCGCGCCCGGCCTTACCGTGTCCAGTGTCGGGATGGCAGTACCAAATACGTGGAAATCGGCGGAATCGTGTCGGCGGGGGTCAGCCTCGCCGTTCTGGATGACGTGACCGACCGGACCCTGGCGGACACCGAGTTGCGCCGCTATCGCGAACACCTGGAGGAGGTCGTTTCCACCCGTACCGCTGAACTGGTGGCGTCCAGCCGGCGTCTCGAGGAAACGCAGTTTGCGATGGCCCACGCGGGTATCGGTATCGTCTGGATCAACCCGGAAGACGGCCGCTTCCTCTACGTGAATGATCACGCCTGCGTCCTGTTTGGACGACCGCGGGAAAGCCTGCTGCAGTCCTGTGTGGCCGACGTCACCGACGCGTTCTCCCGCGAGCACGCCCAGGCACTGGCGCGCGAACTGCAGATGCATGGCCATGCGCGACTGGAAACCCGCATTGAACATGCCGGCGGCACGCACCTGCCGATCGAGGTCTCCCTGTACTTCCAGCCCCCCACGCCGGAAGCCGTCGCCGGCCGTTACTGCGCCTTCATCACCGACATCACCCAGCGCAAGGCGGCCGAAGCCACCTTGATCGAAGCCAAGCTGGCTGCCGAAGGGGCGGCCAGGACGCGCAGCGAGTTCCTGGCCAACATGAGCCACGAAATCCGCACCCCGATGAACGCCATCATCGGCATGTCCGGGCTGGCCCTGAACGGCCCCCTCGAACCCAGGGAGCGCAACTTCATCGAGAAGGTCAATCGGGCCGCCGTGTCCCTGCTCGGCATTCTCAACGACATCCTGGACTTCTCGAAAATCGAGGCCGGGCAGATCAGCATTGAACGCATCGACTTTGCCCTCGACCCGATATTCGAAAACCTCTCCGCCATCTTTGCCCACGAAGCGGAGCGCAAAGGCCTTGCCCTGATCTTCGACCTGTCCCCGGCCCTGCCCGATCAGCTTACGGGCGACCCGATGCGCCTGAGCCAGATCCTGATCAATCTGCTGGGCAATGCCATCAAGTTCACCGACGCCGGGAGCGTCACACTCGCCTGCCACCCCCTGGAGGCGCCCGAAGCGGGGGTGGCCCGCCTGAGCATCGCCGTTCGCGATACCGGCATCGGCATGAGCACGTCCCAGGTCGATGGCCTGTTTTCGCCGTTCCAGCAGGGCGACAGCTCCATCTCCCGGCGTTACGGCGGAACGGGCCTGGGGCTGGCCATCTGCAAGCAGCTGGCGGACGCCATGGATGGCCGGATCGACGTCAGCAGCACACCCGGTGGCGGTAGCACCTTCACCCTCACCCTTCCGTTCCCGCTGCCGGCCCCTGCGCCCGGGGCCGCGCCGGCGCTGCCCGCTGCCCTGGCCCATCAGCCCGCCCTCGTCGTCCATCCCCATGCGGAGGTCCGCGCCAGCCTTTGCCGCATGGTCACCGCACTGGGCATGCCCGGCGAGGGGGTCGAAACGGCCGCCGAGGCCCTTGCCCGACTGGCCCGCGGCGATGTGCCCCGCCTGGTGTTGAGCGCGGCAAGCCTGCCGGACAAGGCCGGGATCGACCTGTTCCGCGAGGTCTCGGGGCGACTGGGCCACGAGGCGCCCCGCCTGGTGCTGATCGCCAAGCCGAGTGAGCTCGCGGCGTGCGAACGCCACGCCAGGGAGGTTCCGGCCGTGTCGATGGTGTCGGCCCCGTTGCGCCCGGCTTCGCTGCTGGCGGCCCTGAGCGGGCCTGCCGGCATTGACGCCCTTCCCCGGCCCCCGGACGATCTCCCGGAGCCCCTTCTGGCGGGGCTGGACATCCTGGTGGTGGACGACAACGACCTGAATCAGGAGCTGGCCCGGGAGATTCTGCAGTCATACGGCGCACGGGTGAGCGTGGCCGAGAACGGCCAGATCGCCCTGGAGCGCCTGGCCGGCCAACGGTTTGATTGCGTCCTGATGGATGTCCAGATGCCCGTCATGGACGGCCTGACGGCCACCCGCGTGATCCGTGGCAATCCGCGCTGGAAGGCAATGCCGGTCATCGCCATGACGGCCGGCGTGACCCCCGGTGAGCGGGAACTGGCCCGGCAGGCGGGCATGGCAGGCCATGTTGCCAAGCCGATTGAGGTCGAGGCGCTGATCGGCACGATCCTCCGTCTTGTCACCCCTCGCGACGCCACCCCGGCGCAGCGGCCCGCCGCGTCAGGCGCGGACGCGGCGGTGGTGTATCTCGATACCGCCGCCGCGTTGGGCATGCTCAAGGACGACCACCCCTTGTACAAGCGTCTGCTCACCATGCTGATCACCCAGATGGACGAGAAGATGGGGCGCCTGGAAGACCTGTGCCGTGCCGGCAGCCACGCCGAAGTCGCACGCCTGGCACACAGCATGAAAGGGGCGTGCGCCAGCACCGGAGCGGGGCCCCTTGCCGACGCCCTGCGTGGGATCGAAACGGCCTGCGAGACCGCCGCCGACGGGGCCGTGCTGCTCGAACGGGCAGCCTCCGCGAAGGCCCTCTGGTGCGAGACGGAGCAGGCCTGCCGCCACTACCTGGGGCTCAACGGCGATCTGGCTGATCGGGGTGACGTGGGCGCGCCGTGACAAACATCAGTGCAGGGGCAAGGGGCAACACATGGGCAACCCGCCTGAAACGCGGGCTTCTCGTGCTGGGCCTGTCGCTCGTTTCCCTGGCCCAGGGGGGCGAGACCATGCGCTTTGTCCATGCGCCGCCGGAAGTCAGCGGCGATCAACGTGCCAGCTATTTCTGGGAACTGCTCGCTGCCGCGCTGGAGAGCAATCGGCACGTCTACGGTGACTACGAAATAGCGAGCTACCCCGTTCCCATGAGCCATGCACGCACCATCGCGGAAATGGAGGCGGGCGGTCAGGGGCGCGTCAATATCTTCGTGCCCGGTACCAATCCTGATCTCGAAACCCGCCTGCTGCCGGTCCGTATTCCCATCGACAAGGGATTGCTGGGCTACCGGCTGTTTCTGATCATGCCTGAAACCCAGGCGCGCCTGGACACCGTTCGCGACGTGGGGAGCTTGCGGCAGTTCACGGTCGGTCAGGGCGAGCCCTGGGCCGACGCGCGCATTCTGGACGCGAACGGATTCAAGCTGGTTCTCGCCAATGGTTATGTCGGCCTGTTCAAGATGCTCGACGCCCGCCGTTTCGACCTGCTTTCCCGCGGTATTGACGAGATCTGGAGCGAGTGGCAACTGCACAAGGCGCACATTCCGAGTGTGCAGATCGAACGCACCCTGATCCTCCACTATCCGATGCCGCGCTACTACTTTGTTCCCCGCACCGCGCAAGGCGAGCGGATGGCGCAGCGTATTGAAGACGGCTTGCACCGCCTCTCCCGGAGCGGGGAGTTCGATCGCCGCTACCTGGTCTACAAACGCAGTGTTCTTGGCGACCTCGATCTGGGCGGGCGTCGCGTGCTGCATATCCCCAACCCCTTCTTCGTCCCGTCCATCCCCTACTCCGACAGGCGCTGGTGGGACGACCTTTCCAGCGAACTCCGCGGGCCGAAGCGGAAATCTCCCGCTGGCGCAGCAGCCGACACCTCGTCGCCCAGATCACGCTGAACCGGCCGGACCCCGGCCCCTCCACGGGCTCGAAGCCCATCCCAAGCGGTCATTGAAGGCAGGGCGGACGCCTGTCCGCCGTGCACGGCAGCAGCCCCGCGTGCCCCCTCGGCTCTCGCTCTCGCCACCGATCCGGGGAGGGCCGGGTGCAACGATATGTCGCAGGTGCGGGCTTCCCAGGCGCTATAGCATGCGTGCCTCGAAGGGAGGAGCGCACCAGCGCCCGCGGCCGCCACGCCTGCTTTGGCCAGCACATGCCCTGAGCGGGTGTGAAGAAATCGTAGCGAGCGGTTCGAGTTCGCCTCGAGAAGCGCAGCCGTACAAGGGTACGGTGAGCATCGCAGGGGCGAAATCGGGTCGCGCAGCAGATTTATTCACTCCCTCTGACTTTCTCAAAAAAATAGATCCGAGGAGCCTGGAATGACGTCGCTGAATAAACCTGTGTCCACCCTCTGTCTGGCGGTGGCTTCCGCTTTCGTGCAGGCCCAGCCGGCACACGCCGAGAGTCCGACGCAGCTTGGGGCGATTGACGTAAAGGGTGCGGCGGACGCCGAGCCCTATACCGCGACCAAGGCGGCATCCGGCACCAAGACCGACACGCCCCTGATGGAAACGCCCGTGTCCATCCAGGTGGTGTCCCGTGCGGTGATGGACGACCAGAAAGCCACGACGATCAAGGACGTGCTGGAGAACGTCAGCGGCGTGCGCGCCCAGCCTTCCCTGGGGGGGACGTCCGGTTATCTGATCCGCGGCTTCCGTACCGGAAACATCTACCGCAACGGCCTGCTGACCACGCCGGGCAGCTCCCTGGGCGATTTTGACCTGGCCAACCTGGAGAGCATCGAGGTGGTCAAGGGGCCGGCCCAGCTCTATGGGCGCACCGAGCCCGGCGGCCTGATCAACCTCAACACCAAGCGCGGTCTGGACAGCCCCTACTACTCCATCGAACAGAGCGTCGGCTCGTATTCCTTCTATCGTACCCAGTGGGATGCGGGTGGCCCGATCACCCCGGGCAACGAATTCCAGTACCGTTTCTCCGGTTCGTATCAGGACAATGATTCGTTCCGCGACTTTGTCTCGTCGGACCGCCTGCTGCTCAACCCCAGCGTCACCTGGCGCCCCGCGCCGGGTACCGACATCACCATCGATGTCGAATACCAGAAGAAAAAGGCGCTGGCGGATTTCGGCATTCCGGTGATCGGTCGGCGTCCGGCCGATATTCCCATCAGCCGCAACCTGGGGGACCCGAACACGCCGCGGGGCTACCAGGACACCCTGATGATTGGCTCCGAGATCAATCACAAACTCAATGCCGACTGGGCCATCCATCATCGCTTTCTGTACACCCACGGCGACAGTGTTAACACCTTCGTGAATCCCGCGCCGGCCTTCAATGCGGCACAGGCCTTCAACGAAACCACCGGCATCATGCAGCGGAACATCTTCCAGCAGCGGAGCGAGCAGGAGGTTTACTCCACCAACCTCGACCTCACCGGCAAGCTGGATATCGCCGGCACCCGGCACGATCTGCTGGTGGGTGTCGATTACTACCGTTCCCACAACCTGTATGGCTCCGACGGCCAATGGGTGGCGCCCAACCCGGCGCTGGCCATCGACATCTTCAACCCCGGCCCCAGCTACGGCATCGCCCGGTCGGTGTTCGATTCGACCCTCAAGACCTCGTCCACGGCCCTTCCGCGCAGCGACATCTACAACCAGTGGCACGGGGTGTATGTGCAGGATCAGGTGACCATCGGCAAAAAGCTGCACCTGATGCTGGGTGGCCGCTACGACTGGGCGGAAACCGGCCGCGGGCGCGCCACCACCTTCTCTGCGGCGACCGACGCCCTGTTCAACTCCACCCCCTCCGTGATCCGCAAGGACCAGGGCTTCAGCCCGCGTCTGGGGGTGCTCTATGAATTCACGCCCCAGCTCTCGGCGTATGGCACCTGGACCACGTCCTTCGGCGCCAACAACGCGCCCGCCGCCAATGGCCGGACCTTCGATCCCCAGGTGGGCGAGCAATATGAGCTCGGTCTCAAGGCCCAGCTCTTCGAATCCCGCCTGCTGGGCACCCTGGCGGCCTACAAGCTCACCAAGGACAACATCCTGGTGGCCGACCTGAACACCGCCGATCCCAACGACCGCATCGCCAACAAGCAGGGCAGCCAGGGTATCGAGCTGGATCTCACCGGCCGCGTCAGCCGCTACCTGAGCCTGATCGCCAGCTACGCCTATACCGAGACCAAGGTGATCGAGGATCACGCCGCCGGATCGCCCACCAAGGGCAACCGGCTGGCCAACGTGCCCAAGCACTCGGGCAGCATGTCGGTGCGCTATGACCTGAACGGCCAGGGCGCCAAGGGCCTCAGTATGGGCATGGGCGCCTTCGTGGCGGGCAAGCGCGAGGTGGATCTGGCCAACACGGCCCAGCTGCCGGGCTATGTGCGTGTGGATGCCTTCGTGGCCTACAGCGGCTGGAAGCTTGGCAGCTCGCGGGCCACGGCCCAGCTCAACGTGCGCAACCTGCTCGATACCAAGTACTACGAATCGACCGACCCGGACTCCAACGTCGCGCCGCGCCTGGGGGTCTATCCCGGCGCGCCGCTGACCGTGATAGGGTCGCTGCGTCTCGAATACTGAGCGCCGCTACTCGCCGATCATGACCCGTCGCATCTGTCTCTTTCTGCACCGCTGGATCGGCCTGCTCCTGGCGGGCTTCCTGCTCGTCGTCGGGCTCACCGGCAGCCTGCTGGCCTTCTTTCCGGAGCTTGAGCGGGCCATCAACCCCGAGTTCTATCCGGTGCAGTCGTCCGGCCAGCGGCTCTCGGCCGGAGAACTGGCCGAGCGGGTCGAGGCCCGGTTGCCGGAAGCCCGGGTCAATGCGCTCTACCTTGTGGGCAACCAGGGCGCCACCATGGCGGTGGTCTCCCCCCGCAAGGACCCGCAAACCGGCCAGCCCTTCAACCTGGGCTTCGACCAGATCTACCTCGACCCCTACACCGGCGATGAGCTGGCCCGGCGCATGCGCGGTGTCATCTCCCACGGCGTCACCAACCTCATGCAGTTCCTGTATCGCCTGCACTGGGGGCTGGCGCTGGACAAGACCGGCATCTGGATACTCGGCATCGCGGCCCTGCTGTGGACCATCGACTGCTTCACCAGCTTCTACCTCACCCTGCCGTCCCGCGCCCGGCGTGGGGCGGCCACGGCCTCCGTCGCTGCGCCCCGAGGCCCGGCCCGGTCCTTCTGGGCACGCTGGAAGCCCGCCTGGCTGGTCAAGACAAACGCCTCGACCTACCGCCTCAACTTCGATCTGCACCGGGCCGGTGGTTTGTGGCTGTGGGGCGTGCTGCTGGTCTTCGCCTGGTCCAGCGTTTACATGAACCTGTGGGACACCGTGTACACCCACACCACGCGGCTGGCCTTCGCCTATCACGAACCCTGGACCGAACTGCCCCTGCTGGACGCCCCCGTCGATCAGCCCCGCATCGGCTGGCGCGAGGCCAACCGGATCGGCGAGCGGCTGATGGACGAGCAGGCCAGGACGCTCGGCTTTGTGGTCGAAGAGCCCGTCACCCTGCGTCTGGATCGCACCCGGGGGGTGTACACCTACTTTGTGCGCAGCAGCCGCGACATCCAGGACAAGCGGGGCCGGACCCGGGTGTTCTTCGATGCCAATGACGGCAGCCTCAAGCTGGTGCTGCTGCCCACCGGGCAGTTCAGCGGCAACACCATCACCAGCTGGCTGATCGCCCTCCACGACGCCAACGTCTTCGGTCTGCCGTATCGCATCTTCGTCAGCATTCTTGGCCTGGTGATCGCCATGCTGTCGGTGACCGGCGTTTACATCTGGTGGAAGAAGCGCAAGGCTCGATCCCTGTCCTGGCAGCGTCGCAACAGCCCCTCTGCCGCCGTCTCCGCCGATGCCTGAGAAGCGCGCTTTCCTGTCCATCGACCGGGCGCTGGGCCTGGGTTTTGTGGTGGCCCTGCATGGGGCGGCCCTGTGGGGCCTGTGGCAGCACCGCCTCATCCCCACGCCGGACGAGGCCATGACCCTCTTCGTCAATTTCGTGGCGCCCCCCGAGCCCGTCAAGAAGGTCGAACCCAAGCGTCCACCGCTCCCACCCGAGCCCAAGCCAAAGCACAAGCCCATCGAGAAGCCCCAGCCGCGGCAGATCGTGGCCGAAGCGCGGACGGTGGCCCCCACCGACCACGTGGCGCCGCCGCCACCGCCCCAGCCCGTTCGCGAGGCCGCACCCGAGCCCGAGGCGAAGGCCCCGCCCATGCCCTTGCCCGCCGGGCCCGTGTCCCTGTCGTCCGAGCTCTCCGTGGCCTGCCCGGAGCGCACCGCGCCCGCCTACCCGGCCCCGTCGCGCCGCCTGGGCGAGACCGGCGTTGTCCTCCTCCGCGTCGAGCTGAACGAATCCGGAAACGTGGCCCATGCCCGCGTCGAGCGCAGCAGTGGCCACTCCCGCCTGGACGATGCTGCCCTCGCCGCGGTGCGGACCTGGCGCTGCACGCCGGCCAGCCGCAACGGCCAGCCCGTGCGGGCCGTTGCCCTGCAGCCCTTCAATTTCATCCTCAACGGAAACTGATTCATGGAACCGAGTGCCATCGATGGCCTGGGCTTTGCCCACTTTCTGACGCAAACCGACGGGGTCGGCAAGGCGGTGCTGGGCACCCTGCTGCTGCTCTCGGTGGCGAGCTGGTATCTCATCGTCACCCGCTTCGTCGCCAATGCCCTGGCCCAGCGCAAGGCCGACGCCTTTCTCAGGCACTTCTGGCAGGCCGCGTCCCTCACCGAGGTGGAAGCCAGCCTGCGCGCCCAGCCCGCCGACAACGCCTTCGCCTCCCTGGTCCAGCGCGCCCTCGACGCCATGGCCGACAGCGGCAAGGACAACCTCGCCGTGGCCGGGGGCATGACCGAATACCTCACGCGCACCCTCAACAACGAGGTGGACGGTGAGGCGGCGGCCTCGGAATATGGCCTCACCGTGCTGGCCTCGGCCGGGTCGGCTTCGCCCTATGTGGGCTTGTTCGGCACCGTGTGGGGCATCTACCACGCCCTGGTGCAGATCGGCCTGTCGGGGCAGGGCACCCTGGACAAGGTGGCTGGCCCCGTGGGGGAGGCCCTGATCATGACCGCCCTCGGCCTGGCCGTGGCCATCCCCGCCGTGCTGGCCTACAACGCCTTCAACCGGCGCAACCGCATGTGGCTGTCCCGCCTGGAGTCCTTCGCCCACGACCTGTACGTGCTGCTTACCGTGAAGGGCGGCAATGGCAAGCCGGTGGCGCCCGCTGCCGCCCAGCGGAGCTGAACCATGGCCCGGGGAGACTTCAACCGCTACCGGGGCAAGATGCCCATGGCCGACATGAACGTGGTCCCGCTGGTGGACGTCATGCTCGTGCTGCTGGTGATCTTCATCGTCACCGCGCCCCTGCTCACCCACTCGGTCAAGATCGAACTGCCCAAGGCCTCCAGCAGCCCGAACATCACCCGGCCGGAGCACATCGAGTTTGGCATCCGCGAGAACGGCGAGCTCTTCTGGAACGGCGAAGCCGTTGCCCTCGACGCCCTGCCCGCGCGCTTCGCCGCCGAAGCCGCCCGGGCGCCCCAGCCCGAAGTGCATATCCGCGCCGACCGCAATGTGCGCTACGACGTGGTGGCCAGGGTGATGGCCGCCGCCGCCAAGGCGGGGCTGGTGCGGATCGGTTTCATATCCGACCCGGCGTCCTGATCGATAGGGGTTTCGCGGGAAGGGTGTGGCTCAGTAAAGCGAGGGGTCGACCTTTGCCACTGCAGGGGCCATCTCTGCCTGGCGCTCGCACTCGGCAGCAATCAGCCCTTGTATTTGCTCAATCTGCGCCAGCTCCACCCCGGCACGCCGCGCATCGTCGCAGGCTTTCGGGAGCGCTTCGTGCACACGCCCGGCCATGCGGGACAGCTCGGTGCTTAGCTGACGGAAGGGTAGTGCGCAGGCGTGGGCGAAATGGGCCCATTCGAAGGGAGAGAGCTCCCGCGCCTGAAACGCATCGCCGATGGCCAGGGCGTAGGTGTCGAGGCGTCTTTCTCCATTGAAGGCGATCCCACACACGAGATCGTAGGCGGGTGCAAGCGAGAGCCCTTCCCGTGTCACGTAAAAGGAGAGGTTCTTTGCATGGGCATCGGTATTGCCGATGAGCACCTGAAAGAGCGTCCAGCGCAGCAGTGCAAGGCGCTCTGCGACGGGCCGAGGGCTGCGCGCGAGGAGCGCAAAGAGCATCGGCAGCGATGCCCCGTCGCGTAGATCACGCACGTCGCGGGCGTCGCCGTAAGGCCTCTCGTACTTGAGTGCCGACGACAGGCCCAATGCCTGGCAGCCATCGATGATGTGTCGGCGCACCACGCGCCCGGGCCTGTGCTCCCGGTCGAAGCGCTTCACTACCAGCACCGGCTCGGGCACCCGCACGAGGGCGACCTCGGCCACGGGCAGCTTTGCCCAATGGGCAAGGCGCATGCAGAAGAACTCGTTGCCGGTGAGCCCGGCAAACTGAGTCGACACCGGCTCTGGCTTGAGGATGTGTGTTGAAGCCAGGTATCTGCCCTCGACCAGCGACCACAGCCCCTCTTCCTCGAAGACCGCGATCTTGTCCTGGTAGCCTGCGATGGACAGGCGAACGCGTCCATCCCAGACCGAGAAGGGGTGGAAGGGGCGTGCGCGTATGCGTTCCGAGAGCTCCGCATGTGCCAGCGCCCGGCGGATCTCGGCCACGGGCGCCAACTCCGTTCCGGGCTGGCGCAGCTGAAGCGCCCCGGCAGTCTCCCCGCCCAGCGCAGCCAGAAGCCCCATCAGGTTGCCCTTCGAGAGCCTGTGCGTGCTCGCCGCATCGTCAAGCGCCTGCCCTTCGGGCAGCAGGTTCTCGAAGAACTGGCGCACCGCAGCGCTGTGCTGCTCTTGAACCGCCGCCTCAGCACCGTGTGCCACCACGGCCAGTTCAAGCGGCAGTGTCGGGCCGAGGGCGTAGCGATCCTTGCGCGACAGCCAGGCCGGGCTGTAACGGAAGGCATAGCGATGGGTGCTGGCCGTGTAGCTCAGCGTGCCGGCAACTTCTCCATTCAGCAGAACGTCGAGCTCCATCAGCCGCGCGCCTCATGGATAAGCTGCGCAATCTGCTCCGCCTCGCCTGCGGGTGCAATGAAGAGGCTCACGCCGAGGGCCTGTGCCACCCGCAGCGCAATCCCCAGGCCCACCGTCGGCTTGCCTGCCTCAAGGTCGCCCAGCGTCTGCTTGGCGATGCTCACCGCCAGCGCAGCCTCTTCAAGGGTGAGCCCGCTGGCGGTGCGGGCCGCACGAACGGCCGCGCCGAGCTCGTCGCACGTCCTGAGCTGGGGGGCGGTGGGAAAGGCTGTAGGAACGACGCGCCGTGCCATTTTATTCTCCTATTTCAATGGGATTATATGTAGCGCAAGCACCGGATTCAAGAATACGCCTCCCGCAGTAGGCGGATAGATCGTTCCGCCTAGGGAACCGTCAATTACCCATGCCAGGACTCCACCGCAGCGTTGAGGGAGAGCGTCATTGCCTCATGACAGCGGTGTCATGAGCCCGTCGCTCGACACACGCTGGCACGCAATCTGCCTCCATCCCCACCGGAACCACACCGGAGGCCAGTCATGAACATCCAGCCCGTTTCCGCCACCTATTTTGCCCACGCCATGGAGCGGGCATCATCCTTGCGGCATATTTCGCCCGCCGCGCCGGCAGAATCTGCCGACCCGGTCCACATCTCATCCGCCGCCCGGGCCGCATTGGCTGCCGAGGGCGACGCGTCTGTCGAAGCAAAGCTGGCATCCATCCGCGCCCGTGGGCCGATCAACCGCAGTGAAGCCGATCAGGCCTACCTGTTCACCCATGACAAGCGCCTTGCCGAGATCGCCGCCCAGGGCAAGCCGCCCGAAAAGCTCACTGCGGACGAACTGGACTACATGCAAAAGGCCACCGGGCTGGTGAACACCATGGCCAATCTCAGCCCGGCCGAAAAGGCGCTGTATGACAAGGCCGTGGCCAGCGGCAACACCGCCGCCGCGGCCGGCATCAGCCAGATCGCCCTGGTCCGCATGATGGGCCACACGGCCGGCGGCGCCGGCGGGGCGACCTATGACCCCCTCAACACCGCCATCACGGCGGCCAACGTGGAGCGCTATTTCAGCCACAGCATCGTGGACCCGTCGGGGCAGGCGAAGGCGGGGTTTCAGGCTTTGATTGCGTTTCTGAATGCGGATCGGGTGGGGTGAGGCGCAAGGGCGGCAACAGACTCGACTAATGACATTGTCGATTTAGAATGACGCCTGGTGACATGACAAAAAGGCATCTGGAATGGGCAGCGCGAGCAGGAGCAGGAACAAAGCGGCATCCAGCAGTAGTCTGGTGAGTTCGCCGTGGCAGATCAGCGTCGCGTTGGCGGCCTTGACCTACGTCGGCCTGAAGTGGGTTCTTCCCGGCCTTGTGATCGGAAACCCCATCCTCAAGGCGCTCGCCGGGGCACTTGCGCCCCAGGCTGGGCTGTTTGCAGGAGTCTTCCTTTTCATCGCCGTGCTTGCTTTCGTGAAGACCAAGGCTGGCCAAGTCCGGCGTGGTGACTCTGCCGCTACACCCGGATCTGGCATTGATCATCGCTTATCTGCCATCAATTACCGGCGGGAACTTCAAGGGTTTGCAGGCTTGCCGGTGCCGGAAAACGCGGTGTCTTCGCCCGGTGCTGGCAAACCAGCCGTCTGGACCATTGAGCTGATCCGTGACATCGAGTGGAAGCGCTTCGAGGATGTCTGCCAGCAGTACTACGAATCCAAGGGCATCCGCAGCGAAACCACTGCGCTGGGCCCGGATGGGGGCATCGACATCCGCCTCTTTCAGGACGATTCCGGAAAGGCCACCTCCATCGTCCAGTGCAAGGCCTGGGGCGAGCGCTTTGTCGGTGTGAAGCCCGTGCGCGAACTGCTGGGTGTGATGACCCACGAGAAGATCGTCAAAGCCTTCTTCATGACCAGCGGCAAGTACTCCGACGAAGCCAAGGATTTTGCCAAGGCCAATCGCATCACCCTGATCGATGGAGAGATGTTTCTCATGATGATCAACCGCCTTCCAGAGCCCGCCAGCGACAAGCTGCTGGCCTTTGCCACCGCAGGTGACTACCGCACACCAAGTTGCCCGCGGTGTGGGGTAAAGATGCGGGCCGTTAAGGGCCGGGGCGGAAAGGCGGATTTCTGGGGCTGCCAGCGCTATCCGGCGTGCAGGCAGCGTCTGGGGATGCGACGGGCGGGGTAGGCCGCCCGGCCTCTACTGTCTGCGCCGCAGTTCGAGTCATTCCTACCTACGTCTACAACAGCTACATGCTAAAGGTCATTGCCTACAACAAGGACGAAGTGATTGGTGAGGTGACGGGGAGGGATTCAATGCACGGGTTCATTTCTCTCTTTGCCGGCGGTGTCGACCCGGACTCCCGTTACTACCCTTCGAGGGTGGAGGAAGAAGTCGGCCGAAGGCTGGCTGACAAAGTTGTGGGTTCAATCGTGTGTGACGCATCGCCTTCAGGCACCGGCAACGATCTTTCGCCCTGAAATCCAGGCCTCAATGGAGATTCATCGATGCTTCGACACGCAGTAATACTGACATTCATCCTCCTGGCGGGCACCGCGCTTGCGGGCTCCGCATTGCCCTCCGGCCCCTTTCAGGGCGTCGAGCTGGACACGCTCTCACCCGAACAGCGGGAGATCATCACCCAGGCCTCGGAAGACTTCGAGCGGGTATTGCAGGGCAAAAAGCCCAAGAACGCAGCCCTCGATGAGAAGGCCCCCCTCCCCGCCGATGGCGGCACCCTGTTCTACGCCGGCAAGGGATACCGCCTGACCGTCATCAAGAGCCTGTCTTCATTCGGCAACACAGGCGAGGGGCTGCAGGGCTATGTATATGGCCCAGTGCTCTCCTTTCCCAAGTCCTTTGCCCCCGGAAACATGTCCGAAGTCGTCAGCTTGCGTTTCTATACGAACCAGCAGCTTCAGGCGCTGACCGGGGGTGAGTAGCTGAGGCGGTTCGGGAGATTCCTGCCGGGGTGATGGAGTCTTGCCGGGCGGGGATTGCCCGTCAGGTTTTCCCAAACCTCTGTAGCTGGGTACGCGCCCTGGTCGAGTGAACCAGTTCATAGGAAAACGGCGGGGAAGGTGTGAGTATCGGCATGACTTTGGGGTAGCAGGCGGATGCAGGAGAGGTAGACGACAAGATGGGCGATGAGGCAGATAAGTGGGTCTTTGGATTCAATGGCTTGAAGGCGTATGGCAGCTTAGGCGACAGTCGTATAAGACGCCGGAGGCGTCAAATGTCGTCTACTTCACGTTGGGCGTCAAAGCAGATCCAACCGCAATGAACTGGATCTCTAATCTCGTCGCCGAAGCCAACCGTGACTTGGTGTTCATGTGGCACATAACCTCTGGCCGTTTTTCTACCCCACCCGGAGTTGCGGCGCCATCGGAGAAAGAGATCGACGAAGCAATTTCAAGGCTAATTGAAATTGGGGCACGCGTTGGCTTCGGCGATCCCGATTTAGCGGAATTCACCACTCCACCGGAGATTCTCGTTAACGGCAAGCCTTGTGCATCAATCATTAGTGAGCTGCGCCACGCAAATCCTACGGAATACGAACTCCTGGTGTTTGCGGTTCGCAACCCTGCCGCCCAACCCTACGCTGCAGCAGACCGCCTTCGGCGTCCGCTGAGCTAAGACGTTGGGCGCCCCCATGACAAAGGTGTATCTCTACGGTGGAAAAGGCAAATTCGTTGCCACTCAATCGTTCGAGTGGAATAGCCCGGAGATCGGCAGCACCCATCAGTTCATCCTTTTCTTCGCACAGAGCAAAGCGGAACCCAATGACAAAGCAGCCATTCAAGAGTTAGCGCGCTACGGGTTTGCCGAGGTAGTGATTTCGCAGGGCAAACCAATCGCGGTCGAAGTTTTAAACGAACCACAAATGCAAGCTTTTCAAAAACACTACGACGGTGCGCTTTCTGAAGGCTCCTCGCTGGTTTGGTATCCATGACTTTTCCAAGAGCACGGCCGCCCAACCCATCATTCCACCGGACCGCCTCCGGCGGCCGGTGAATTCAAACGTTAGGTCTCACAGAGGAGGTCGGTCTTATGGCAGAGGACGAGAAGAAGGTGTCCATCGCGCTTCCCGGCGAGTGGGCGCTCCAGAAGGCCTTTGGCCCAGCTCTAACCGAGATTGGCGAAGACCTCAAGAAGATCTACGCGAAAGGCCGCGACAAGCTTGTTGCGGCCGCGTATCGCAAGATCAAGAACCCAGAGGATGGAAAGCAAGCCAATCTCCGAGTGACTCGCGACGTTCTGTGGAATGGCGCATTTACGGACGACGAAGTTTGCGCCGAATACTTCGGCGGCATCCTTGCTTCGTCACGGAGTGCCGACGGTAAAGACGATGATGCAATCCAATTTGTCGATGTCATCAAGTCTATGTCTGCAAAGCAGCTTCGCCTCCACTACACGATCTACAATTGTCTGAACAAGCTCTTCGTGGCGGCAGGTACACCTGTGAACGTCGGACAAGGAACTGAGGTTCAAGCCAAACAACTTTGGTTTGCCCAGATGGAGCTCACGAGTCGCCTTGGCCTCAAGATTGAAACTGACCTGAACATCCTGCATCGCCAAGGCCTACTGAACGAGTACAAGACAGACATGCATAAGCTGGCTGAAGACAAGATGTTGCCATACGCTATGGTGAAGCCCACGACGTTTGGAGTGCTGCTATACGCAACTGCGCTGAACCGACTCGACGAGTGGCGATCCTTTCCATCTAGTGACTTTGGGGATTTCCCAGATGTCGTCCTACCGAACTTCTTTGCCGCAACACTGGACGAACTAGTGAAGAAGGTTCACCCCGTCGAGAACCCACCGTCACAACCCGTGCAGTGAGACCTAACCCCTTGGTCAACCGGACACGCAACGGCATGCCACGCTTGGGCCTCATTTCATTCTGGCCCGAGCGCGTCACGCCGCTGCGTGCCGGTTACCGCGAACGTTAGCCTTCAAGGGAAAGCTCGTGGAAGTATTGCAGCAGGCGGTCAGAAAGCTCGCAAATTCGATGCGAATCTACGTCGAGACTCACATTGATTTTCAGAGGCTTGTGCGCGTTGATAAAGAAGAGGCAATTGACAACTTAGATCGCGCCCTTGAGTCTAAACTTGAGGCATTTCATAGCTTGTATGACGTATCGAAAGATCGTTTAGATTATTTCTCGCACGCAGATACTGCAGCCCTTATTTTGATTCGCAATGCGATACATCATCGCGACCATTTGCTATTCAGAGGCTGGAATCAGGAAATGGCCGTGGACGAGAGGGCCAGGAACTACCTTGGTGCCGAGTTTCTTCTGATTGACTATCCAACCCTGGGGTCTCCATCTAAGATGCGCTACTTCTATAAGCTCGAAGATTTCTATCATCGGATAGATGACGACATGGCATCACCCTATCTCGAAAAAAAAATGGGGCAGGCAAATCGAAAGAAGCTACTGAATCAAATTAATGTGAATCTGTTTTTTTCGGAGATAAGGGCGCGTGCAGAGTCCGATCGATACCCAATTAAACAGGTCTACGTGAATGTAATTCCTATTTTCATCTCAGCAACCCGTCGCGTTTTCAGTGCCTTGAAGGCAGCGGGGGTCGAGTTCCGGGGTTTTGACGCGAAGGCATACGAGGAGCCGTTTACCAACGAGCTCGAGGTTGACTTCTCAAAATTCACGTGCCTGCCTTTGCGCATAACTTAAAGGCTAACAATTCATTCAAGCCGACACCGCTCGCGGTGCGGCTTAATTCAGGCGTTAGCCGTCCTAACAGGGTGTTGAAAATCTCCGCCTCACCTTCGGTCTTCCAGCGGCCTGGAA